>TARA_R110002096_G_scaffold15821_4_pt1 | contig 15930 bp, 12 predicted proteins | sample TARA_R110002096 | Tara Oceans TARA_R110002096 (sample SAMEA4397295) | marine metagenome | biome: Polar Biome; feature: [DCM] deep chlorophyll maximum layer (ENVO:01000326); material: water (ENVO:00002006), including particulate matter (ENVO:01000060) such as... | depth 35 m | reverse complement strand
ATTTAAAAACAACTTCGTGTTTAATCTATTCTCTCCATTTAGTTTAACTATTTGATTGTCTTTTGATTGAGTAGATTCAATTAAATCTAATTCTGAAGTTAAAGCATAACCATTTGGATGTGTAATTTCTAAGTTTATTTCTGATTTTGGAATATATAAATCATCTAAATCTTTATTACTGTAATAATGCCAAGTACCATTATAAATTGCTGGTGTAATATACCAATAACGTAAGTTTAAATCGCCAGATTCAGTTATTCCGTAGCGTGTAAATTTACTATTTGGGATTAGAACCATATACTCTAAATGAATGGTATAAAATTCATTAGGCTTTAGAACTTCTTTTAGTTGCACTTCTATAACATCAATTTGATTTTTTAAAGGTGTAAAAACTAAATCTGTATGGTCTTGTTTTATGGATGTAACTACCGAAAAACCTCTATCTTCATTTTTTGCTAAATGAAAATTATTATTAAATTCATCAGCAATTCTAATAGCTAAAGGTGTTTTTTTTGTGGCATAACTATTAGCCCAATTATTTAAATATATAGTTTGTAATTCGTCATTTGAGGTGTTTTGATATTGAATAGTTTGCGATATTTTTATCAGTTTTTTTTCAATATCAAAATCCGCCTTTAAGTCAATTTTATTTTGACTAAAGCTTGCAAAACATATCACAAAAAATATGTTACAAATTAAAAGACGTAATTTCAATTTATTTAAGCATTAATGGTTAATAATTCATGCAAGGCGCTGCAAGATAGTAAAATATCAATTTAGAATAATGTTTGGTTATTCTATGGTATTAATACTTACGAAAATTTTACTAAAAGCGTTTTATTAGAAATTTGGTGTTAATTCGGAATCTTTGTAAAAAGCATCTAAAATGGCAATAACTTCAACTTCAGTATCTACCAAATGAATTAAACCTAAATCTTTCGCACTGATGTTTCCAAAAGAGTCTAAAAGCGTAGATTTAACCCAATCTAAAAGGCCTTTCCAAAAATCTGTTCCCACAAGAATAATTGGAAACTTGCCTATTTTATGTGTTTGAATAAGTGTTATAGCCTCAAAAAGTTCATCTAATGTTCCAAAACCACCTGGCATAACTACAAAACCTTGTGAGTATTTAACAAACATCACTTTTCTCACAAAGAAATAATCAAAATCTAAGCTTTTATCGTGGTCTATATAGGGGTTGTCGTGTTGTTCAAAGGGTAATTCAATATTAAGTCCTACAGAAGTTCCTCCGCCTAAATGTGCTCCTTTATTTCCAGCTTCCATAATTCCTGGTCCACCACCAGTAATAACACCGTAGCCGGCTTCAACTATTTTTGTTGCTATACTTTCGGCGAGCTTGTAATATTTATGATCAGGTTTTGTTCTTGCTGATCCAAAAATAGAAACACAAGGGCCTATTTTACTCAGTTTTTCATAACCATTAACGAATTCGCCCATGATTTTAAAAATAGCCCAAGAATCGTTTGTTTTTATTTCATTCCAACCTTTGTGGTGTTTTTCACTTCTCATTCTTTTTAGTTTTTAGTCTATTTGTTATTAGACGTTAATATTTTTTAAGCTTATTGATAAAAGCCTACAAACTTACTGTAATTCTTTTTTAAGAAACTTAGCGGTGTAGCTTTTTTTGTGTTTTATAACTTCCTCAGGTGAACCTTCTACAATTATTTGTCCGCCACCTTTACCGCCTTCGTAGCCTATATCAATAATATGGTCAACGGTTTTTATAACATCTAAATTGTGTTCAATTATAAGTACTGTATTACCTTTATTTGCTAATTTATTTAAAACAATCATGAGTACTCGAATATCTTCAAAATGCAAACCAGTAGTGGGTTCGTCTAGGATATAAAAGGTATTTCCTGTATCGCGTTTGCTTAATTCAGTTGCTAATTTTATACGTTGTGCTTCGCCTCCAGAAAGTGTTGTGCTTTGTTGCCCAAGCGTAATATATCCTAGCCCAACATCTTTGATTGTTTTTAGTTTTTTATGAATTTTTGGGATGTTTTCAAAAAATGGAACGGCATCATCAATGGTCATATTTAAAATATCACTTATACTTTTTCCTTTATATCGAATTTCCAAAGTCTCACGATTAAATCGTTTGCCTTGGCAGGTTTCACATTCTACATAAACATCAGGTAAAAAATTCATTTCAATAACCCGTAAACCACCACCTTTACACGTTTCACATCTACCACCTTTAACATTGAAACTAAAACGACCTGCCTTATAACCCCGAATCATAGCTTCAGGTATTTTGGCGTATAAGGCTCTAATTTCATCAAAAGTTTTGGTGTATGTCACTGGATTACTTCGAGGTGTTCTACCAATTGGCGATTGATTAATATCGATAACTTTATCAATATGTTCCAAGCCTTTAATACTTTTATATGGCATCGGTTTTTTTACACCATTAAAATAATATGCATTTAAAATAGGGTAGAGGGTTTCGTTAATTAAAGTAGATTTCCCGCTACCTGAAACACCAGTTACCCCAATCATTTTACCTAAGGGAAATTTAACCGATACATTTTTCAGGTTATTACCCGTACAACCTTTTAACTCTAAAAATTTGCCATTTCCTTTTCGGCGTTTTTTAGGAATTTCAATTTGTTTTGTACCATTTAGATAATCTGCGGTTAGGGTATTATGAGTTTTGAGTTCATCAGGATTTCCAATACTAATAATTTCGCCGCCATGTTTTCCTGCTTTCGGACCAATATCAATAACGTAATCGGCACGTTCAATCATATCTTTATCATGCTCAACGACAATAACAGAATTTCCTATATCTCGAAGCGATACCAAAGAATTAATCAATTTTTCGTTATCGCGTTGATGTAAACCAATACTGGGTTCGTCTAAAATATAAAGCACACCCACCAATTGCGACCCAATTTGAGTTGCCAAACGAATACGCTGCGCTTCACCACCAGACAACGATTTTGAACTTCTGTTTAATGATAAATAAGTTAATCCAACATCTAATAAAAATTGTAATCTCGATTTTATTTCTTTAATAACTTCCTCAGCTATTTTTAATTGTGTGTCAGATAAGTGATTGTGCAAATCTTTAAACCATTCCGAAAGTTCAACAATATCTGTATTGGCAAGTTCAGAAATGTTCTTATTGTTTATTTTAAAGTAAAGCGATTCCTTTCTAAGACGTGAACCTTTACAAACCGGACATTTAATTTTGTCCATATAATCTTTTGCCCAACGTTTTAAAGAGGTTGAGTCTGCCGTTTTGTATTGATTTTCAATAAAATTAGCAACACCCTCAAAATCTATTTTATAATCGCGTGTTACACCTAAAGTTTTACTTTCAACAGAAAATTTTTCGTTCCCGCCATATAAAATAACCTGTTTAGCTGCTTCAGGAATATCTTTAAAAGCATCGGTTAATTTAAAATTGAAACGTTGTGCAATGGTTTCAAACTGCTTGAAAATCCAACTATTTTTTTCTGGCCCATGAGGTACCAAAGCACCCGCTTTTATTGATAAACTATCGTCTGGAATAATTTTATTTTCATTAACTTGATAAAGCTCGCCAATACCGTTACAATGGCTACACGCCCCTTTAGGCGAGTTAAATGAAAAATTATTAGGTTCAGGGTTTGGATAAGAAATTCCTGAAGTTGGACACATTAAACTTCTACTAAAATAGCGTGTTTCTTGGGTATCTTGGTCAATAACCAAAATAACATCTTCACCATGATACATGGCCGTGTTAATAGTTTCTGTTAAGCGTTTATCGTTATCAACGGTGTCGTCAATTTTAAGTCTATCAATTACAATTTCAATATCGTGAGTTTTATAACGGTCGAGTTTCATGCCTTTTACAAGGTCTTTTATCTCACCGTCGGTTCGCACTTTTACAAACCCTTGCTTTGCAATTTGTTCGAATAATTCACGATAATGTCCTTTTCTGGAGCGCACAACAGGTGCTAAAACGTTAATACGTTTCCCGTTAAAATCTTTAATCATGAGCTCTTTAATTTGTTCATCACTATAGCTCACCATTTTATCGCCTGTGTTGTAGCTGTAAGCATCGCTGGCACGCGCAAAAAGCAAACGCAGAAAATCGTAAATCTCGGTAATCGTACCAACGGTAGATCGTGGCGACTTACTCGTTGTTTTTTGTTCAATGGCAATTACGGGAGATAAACCATCAATTTTATCAACATCGGGGCGTTCTAAACCACCTAAAAATTGTCTAGCATAAGCCGAAAATGTTTCAATATAACGGCGTTGTCCTTCGGCATAAATAGTATCAAAAGCTAGGGATGATTTTCCACTGCCTGACAAACCTGTAATCACAACAAGTTTTTCTCGAGGAATAGATACATCAATATTTTTAAGATTATGGACTCGGGCGCCTTTTACCTCAATAAATTCGTCAAATTGGCTCATAAATTTTGCAAAAGTGCAAAGTTACGGTTTTAGATGTTAAAATCTTACGAAGTTTAATTACAGTTTTTTTCTATCTCATCTGAACAAAAAATAATTCAAATTAAGAATACGACATCTTATAATTAAATTGGTATAAGCGGATGATTAGACTTTAAAAGTTTCTTCTAAACTGAGTATAGAGTAAAGCTTTATTATGTCAAATATCACTAATTGTCATGTTTTTGTACTATAATGTACTTGCGTTATGTAACTTGAAAAAGGCACTATATCTACAATTATGATAAAATAGCACAGCTATACACCAATTTGCTACAATAACAATTTGTACTATAATGTTCCGCGTTATGTAACTTTGCTTTGGCAAAAGCGAAGTTTAAACTACTACTTTTTCTTATTTTTTTCTTCAAAAACTTTCTCTACAATGCTAATGGAACACTCTTTTTACGAAGCGACGTAGGAGAGTAGTGAAATGTGTGTGGAATGGCAATAATTGCTAAATACATGAAATTAAGATTCTATAGTTTTGTAATATTCAATATAATATACTAAATTGCATCAATAGTATGATTATTTAAACAATATAAATATGTCTACAATTAGAAAAACAATAACATTTACAGAAAAACAAGATAAGTGGATAAAATCACGAATTACAATCGGAGAATTTACTAATGATAGTGAATATCTTCGTGATTTAGTAAGGCGTGATCAGGCAAAAAACGCAAAATTTTCAGCTCTTAAGTTAGCCATAACAGAAGGTATGGAAAGTGGTATTAGCGACAAATCTGTTCCAGATATTATGCAAGAAGTCGAAGAACGTATGCGAGCAGATGGGAGGTTATAAAGTTTCTGGAAAGGCTGAAAGTGATCTTACCAAAATGTACGAATATGGAATTGAAACATTTGGATTAAAACAGGCACAAGCATATTTATTTGGAGTACATGATATCTTTCAAGTTTTATCAGATAACATTAATCTTGGACGAGATGCTTCAGAATTTATAATGTCTTTAAAAAGGTTTTCTTATAAATCTCATACTATTTTTTATTTGGCTACAGATAATGATATTTTAATTGTTCGTGTGCTAAATCAAAGTATGGATTATGAAAATAATTTATAATTATTTTTCTACAATACAATAAATGAGAAGTTTTTAATGTTACAAAGACATTTTATATAACGTCTGATTATAATTCTTTTTCTGAATTATAATGTACCGCATTATGTAACTTTGCTTTGGTAAAGCAAAGTTTATTTACCTCAATTTTATTAAAAAAAAACCTTTCCAAAAGTTTATTTAAAAAATGTAATGGAATACTCTTTGCCAGAAGCGACGATAGGAGCGAAGTGGGAATGTGTATGAAATGGGAATTAAACTTATATATTTAATTCTTTGTCTAAATTACTAATATACTTTCCTTCAAGTAATTTCCCGTTTTTAACATATTCAAAAAATTCATCATAATTTTCAGGGCTTAAAAAATGAAAATTATATCGTTGTCTAATTTTACTCCCTATTAATTGTTTATTTAGTTCAGCAAAGTGTTTAGTTGCCCATTTAAACTTAGCTCTATTAATATCCGAATAATCTTTATCATCTTTAATTTCCACTACTGTAATATATTCAATATCTCCTTGTTTTTTATACAGGAAAAAATCAGGATTGAATCTTGCTTGTTTGGTATGATTACCAGACTTTGAAGTCAAAGAATAATCAATAGAATAGAAACTTTGGTTGGTCGATTTTAACCAAGAGTCAATAACTTTAGCATTTTCATTCTTAACTAGTTTTTCGACAAACTTTCTTTCAGGAGTTCCTGTAACAAATACTACGTCAATAGGTGTCTTAAAATCATATGAGTTTACCTCTTTATCTGCTTGTTTTGGCATTTGACCATCCTCTATTACATCACTCAAAATCCCAATTACATCTTGGTCTTGAATTTCAGTTTGATACTGGTCTGTATAAAATACAGTTGAATTTATGCGTAAATTCCCAATAGCTAATGTTTCTTTATCTCGTTGTTTTGTAGATAACTTGAATGGTTTTTTCGCTGTTCGAACAAGGTCAATAGACTTATTCTTTTTTCTCAACAAAGTATTAAATGCTGAAAAAATATTACGTTTATTTTTTTCATTTAACTCATCGCCTTCCAAACCTACTCGTTCCATTGAACGATTAATAAGGTTTTCAATTTCTTTTCTTGGAGGTAATGCGTTTTTAGTATATTGACCTTCTGCCAATTTTAATGTAACACCTTCCCATTCTCTTGTTTTAAATTCGTGATAAATCTTATCGACTATCTGTTTTACAGGAGTCATTCGATGTTTAATACTATACTCTTTAGTTTTAAAGTCACTTAATAGATTAGTGTAAGTTGTTTCCTGTTTTATTTCGGCAACAGATGATTCTAATGTGATATAATCTTTGTAATTAAATTCCTTTATTTTATTAGTGTTTTCTACAACCTTTTCTGTTTTGTCATAGTCTATATTATACAAATCAAAATGAAATTTACTTCGAGGCTTTTCGAATATAGTGTGGCTTTCAAGTCGCATTTCAACTTCCAATATTTCATCAACAAGTCCTTTTATTTTTGAACTCCAAGAATGATGATTAAATACTTTTACTTCTGTGCCTATTGGATATTCTTTAGGAACTCGCAATCCTCTTCCTAAAACCTGTGCTATTAATAATTTAGAATTGAATGCTCTTTCCTCCATCGGAACAATTTGAAAAACATTCTTTACGTCCCAACCTTCTGTAAGCATAGATACAGAAACTATCCACTCAATTGTAGATTCTGGATTATCAACATCTTCTAATCTCATCAAATTACGCTCGTGTGATTTGTCGGATGTAACAGTCATTACTTTAGATTCTCTAATGTTTTCTTCAGATTCATTTTCTTCCTCTGCAAGAAACTCTACTAGTCTTGTTTCAAGCCTCTTAGCGTTTTGTATATTATTCGTTACAAGAATTGTAAGCGGTTTGAGATTTTTATATGTAGTTATATTATCCTGATGATTTTGATATATTTTTTGAAATCTTTGGTCTTCATTTGTGCTATCATCTTCGGAAACATAATTGACGGATTTAGTAAATCGATTGTCAACAGCATCACGCAATGAATATCGATAAATAACATCATTAAAATAATCATTTCCTATGTAAGCTGTACCTGTAAAACCAAGAATATATTTAAAGTCATAAGCACTATTTAATAAAAACTGTTTCCAAACTTTTAACCCTTTCGCTTGATTTGTGTTTCCAGATATTTTATTATAAATATGGTGGTTTTCATCACTTAAAACTAAAGTTTTTCTTCCTTTTTGGAAGCCAAAACTATCTTCAATTGAAGAACCTGTACGTTCATATACTGCGTGTACGTTTTCAATGCAAATATCTCCTTTGACAATAGTTACGCTTCCGTCAACCAAACTGGGATTGTTTATAATTCCATCATCTGGTAAAGTTGCCTTCAATTTAGAATCAGCAATGAGTTCAATAAACTTTTTATTTAACTGTTTTTCTATGGTTTTTGATGGGCAAAGAAGTAATACTTTTTCGACAAGACCAATCGATAATGCAATTTGAGCAATACCATACATTACATAGCTTTTCCCAGTACCAGTAGCTAAATCTATAGTAGCAGATAATTTATTTGGTAATTGTATTTTTCTAAAATATTCATCTAATTCTGGATATCTTTTGCGTAGTTCAGGATTATCATAATGATTAGCTTTTACAAGGTCTTCTATTACATTGTATTCTCCTGAAGCTAAATAAATAATGGCGTTCTGAATGGCTTGTTTTTGATATTCTCTATTTCCACATAATGCCTCTAAAAATCTGTCATAATAATCTAGTTTTAATTTAGATTTATCATAATGCTTCTTAACCTTTAGTATAAGGTCTTTTGTATCGTAACTCTTCTTTTCTTGTATCATAGTTTCTCAGAGTTCATTGTTAATACTTCTCGAAACTCATTACCATATATGTCTATATATACTACACAAATTTTCTTTCCAAATGATTGAAACTTGATTTCAATAGCTTTTTGGTCACTAATGATGTCTTCTGCAAAATAAACATCTGTCATTAAAAATTCCTTTTCATTATAATTAGTATCTACAACAATCATTGCAAGTGCTTTAAAGCCTGGTATATCTTCTAATGTGTCTTCATCTGGATAATATGCTTCAAAAGAGGTTATAATCAACTTATCATCTACAAATTTTGATTTAACTTCGGGTTGTCGAATAAAATGAAAACCAACAGCATTTTCTAAGGAGTTAACATTATTTGAACTAGTAGGTTGTCTGAATTTTTTAAATTTTTCTTTATGTAGCTCTTGTATAATTTGGTAAGGTACTTTTAGAAAATAATAGCGAACATTACCAATTTCATAATAGTCGTCTATAAACTCAACTGAGTTTGCTGGTGCAATAATATATATTCGGTCGCCAACTTTTTTACCAATATTTTTATGAAGTAATTCTAAATAACTTTCATCTACAGCCGCATCCTTGAATTCCCAATACTTCCATACTAATACTTCATATCCATCTTTCCTCTCTCCTTGAAATTCAATACCAGAAATCTTTTTAATTTTTGGTTGAACTTCAAATAAATTCAATACAAAATTTTGATATTCTTGGTGCTGTAGAGTGAACAGTTTTTCGATATCATAAAAACCTGTGTTGATTGTAGCAAAACTCTTAGAAAAATTTTTATACTTGTCATTTGGTTTTAAAAGACTTTTTGATTCCTGTATGGTTAGAAGTCTTTTTTGAGTTGTATAGAATGCAAGTTTTCCAATATCACAAACAATCCATTTTCTGTTTGTTTTTTCACAAACACAAGCAGTAGTTCCACTACCACCAAAGAAATCTAATACTAAATCTCCTTCGTTAGTAACTAAATCTAGTATTCTAAGTAAAAGTGACTCAGGCTTTTGAGTTGGATAGTCAACTCGTTCCGATGCCATTGGATTAATGACAAAAATATCAGTCCATAGATTTTGTATCGGTTGTCCAGAATATTCATCTAAATAAATTTTTCTATAAATACGCTTACCTTTTTCAGGGAAATATAATTTACCAGCATTATCCCAATCAATCATTACTTCTTTTGAAATAGACCAGCCATTTGGAGGCGCTTTATAACCTTTATAATCATAACAAAGGTTTTCTCGATAATTAGGGCTAACTATAGGTGATTTTAAATAGTTTCTACCGTTTTCATCAATATTATTAAATCTTTCTTCAATATATTTTTGAGCCTCAGGTGTCTCTTTTGTAAATAATTGTTTTAGCTCTAAATTATTAGAATTGGAGTAAAAAAAGATACTATCATTAACTACACCTAATTTATTACTTGGATTTGCACTTCCACCTTTTCTTTTCCATATAATTTCATTAACGAAATTGTTTTCTCCAAAAACTTCATCAAGTAAAACTTTGAGATAATGGGCTTTTTTGTAGTCAAGATGAACAAATATAGAACCATCCTTAGCAAGGATTTCTTTTGCTAATATTAAACGACGTCTTATGAATTCTACAAATGCTGAATCTTTGGTTTTGTCAGTATATGCCTTCTGACCTTGACTACCACTAAAATCAGATTCAGTTGCAAAAGGTGGGTCAATATAGATTAGCTTAACCTTGCCTTTAACTTTATCTTTTATTAGTGGGTCTTCATTTTTATAGATGGTTTTTAGAAATTGTAAATTATCTCCAAAGACTATCATATTTTTCCATCCATCAGGATAACTTTCACGCTCTCCGTTATAGGTTCTTTCTATTTGTAATGGTGCAGCAGTAACACCATCTTCATCTGCAAGAATATCCTCTTTACGCATTTTACCAGCATATACTAACTCATATTCCTTTTGAGTTGTTGGAAATAGCTTGTATTTAAAATCTTCTGGTAATTCTTCTCCTTTTTGTAACTTTTCTATTAAAAAGTCTTTTTCTCTTTGAGATAACTCTGACATAAAATTTGCAAATAATTTATAAAGATATTGGTATAATGTCTTTGAATCAAAAGTATAATTTTAAAACTTTATGACCTCATAAAACATTAAAAATGTATATTGTTATCTATGAACGCTGCTAATGAAAACGCATTAGAATTTATGGTATCAGAGCTAAATAAAGCTCTAATTGAAGTTTCACAAAAGGAAAGTGGGAGAGAAGGAGTCGATTTTTTAATTGGTACTAATGAAATATATCTACAATCCATAAATTTAGATACTGCACAACGAAGTATTAAAATCTCAAAACAAGATTTAGGAGAGCTAAAAAACAACTTGTTTATTGCTTTAGTTCTAATAATAGATAAAACTCCACGAGTATTATATATAATACCATCAAAGCAATTATTACAATCAGATAGTAATACTTTTATAAATAATGAAGTGAGTTTAATGCCCAGTTTATCAAATTGGGAAATTAAAATATCTACTAACAGTTTACATAAATTAGAAAATTATACTATCTCTAATCAAATAGAAAAACTCAATAGCTAACGCAATGTTCAATAGAAGCAGGATGTCAAAACGACCTCATATAATTTTGGTAAAACAATAGGAGAGTGTAGCGTACATATTTTAGGGGTCTAGTAATAAAGTTTCTTAATAGTTGAGATTATACAAAAACTTCAGAACAATGTTAACGAGTTACAATGTTTCCTAAAATATAGTGTAACGAACCGTAATTGTTTCCAAAATTATATGCAGTCTTGATTTTTTTGTTTCTTTTTTCATCAAGGAAAAAAGATAAGAATTAAAAGATTGAAAGTTCAAAAGCCTAAATTCTATTTTACATAATATTAATAGTTACAATAAAAAAAAAGTTTAATTGAAAGACTAAGCGAGCAAGTGTATAGAAATTTTTAAGCGTGGAAAATGTGGCTGGAAAATTTTATACTGTTGCGGAAAGCTAACGAAATGTTTATGGGTTTTTTTACAACGAGAATTTCAATATAATTCTACATTTAATTAGAAGTTAAAAGGTTTTGCTTTTTTTGGCGCTGGCAATGCGGTTGGAAATTGTGTTTTAAAAAATTAATGCGATAGCATAATTATTTTAAAAAAGCAATCGAGCGCATTGGCGTGCGGCAATTTTACATAATGGCAAATTATAGTATCAAATGTGTAAACGTGAAGTTTCTTGAGAATCGCGTATTTAAAAAAACTTGAACCATTGTACAGAATATTAAAATTAAACGAGAAGCAAAACACGAATGTTTAATTGCCCAAGTACTAAACATCCTATGTATTACTATAAACACTCTGGGATATTTTACATAATACTACATTATAGCTATCAAATGGATATACTACTAATAAAGACAAAACAATACATTTGTACTATAATTTATATTATGTCAAATAGAATTTTTAAAAACATCATCAAACTATACTCTAATGTTAAAATAAACTAAAAATAATAATCTAACTTTTTTAATAAAGTCAATACAATTATCTTTGCATGCCTTTAAATTTGCATTAGTGCCATGAAACCAAAATCGAAAGTAGAAAAAACTCGATTACAATTACTTCACCAGTATTATAAATATACTGGGTTTTATGTTTTTGTTTGGCAGTCTGTAAAAAAGGCATTGCCTTATATAATAGTGTTCGTTATTGGAATTTATGTACTAAATCATTTTTTCAGTATAAATAAAGCGCTTATACATTTAACCGAAACACTTCCAGTGTATGGAGTTTTAATATTCTTTTTTGTATCAGAAACCATATTAGGTCTTGTGCCTCCAGAAATGTTTATTGCATGGGCAGGTAAAATGAATTATTCTTGGCTCTATTTAACAGTATTGGCATTTCTGTCTTACTTTGGTGGACTTCTATCGTATTGGATTGGACAATTCATCACTAAAATCCCTTCGGTTCATAATTATCTAGAAGTCAAAATGGAAAAACAACTCCAAAACTCAAGAAAATGGGGTGGTTTTCTAATTATTGTAGGTGCTTTATTGCCACTACCCTTTTCAATTTCTTGTATGGCAGCCGGACTTATAGAATTTCCTTTTAAAAATGTTGTCGTCTATGGTTCGTTGCGTTTACTTCGTTTTGCAATCTATGGCTTAATTATTTTTAATGTGTTTTAAAAAACACTTAAAGTAATCTTCTATCTCGTCTTTGTATACTACTTTTGTAGAAAAAAGTAAAATCATGTTATCACTTGTAAATATTTTCAGAATTGTAGCTTTCCTAGAAGGGATATCATATATTTTACTACTATTTATAGCTACTCCAATAAAATACTTATCAGGAAACCCTGACTATGTAAAATTACTTGGAATGCCACACGGATTGCTTTTTATGCTTTACATTATATTAGCATTTATGTTAAAAAATAATATGAAATGGACCAATACGCAATTTGGCTGGATTCTTTTAGCATCTATAATACCATTTGGAACCTTTTACATTGACAGAAAGTATTTAACAACAGCTAACGATGAATAATTTAAAACATTTACTTTATGATTACCTAATATCTGAAGGTGCTTCAGAAACTTTAGCAAAATACTTAAATATGCTTGCTTTATTGTTAGCATTAATTATTATTGTAGCAATAATCGATTTTATTATTCGAAAATTAATAAGAGGTACGTTTACTCAATTTGCAAAAAAAACTAAAACAAATTTTGATGACCTTTTAATCTCCAATAAAGTACCCAGAAATATAGCGCATATTATTCCTCTATTAATTGCTTTAGAATTCGCGCCTATTGTATTCTATCATTTTCCGAATTCTGATGTTATTATTGAAAAAGGGTTGCAAGTATTTGCCATTATTTTAACCTTATGGATTGTAAGAAGTTCATTAAATACATTTAAAGATTATTTTAAAACACTGCCCAGATTAAAGGATAAACCTATAGATAGTTATATTCAAGTATTCATGATTTTTGCTTGGGTAGCTGGTTTTTTATCTGCAATAGCTATTATTACGAGTATTCCGTTTTTAAAGTTTGTAACGGGTATGGGTGCCATATCTGCGGTGGTTATTTTAATATTTAAAGACACAATTTTAGGCTTTGTTGCAAGTATTCAAGTCTCTATTAACGATATGGTTCATATCGGAGATTGGATAACTTTTGAAAAATATGGAGCCGATGGTGATGTTATTGAAATAAATTTAGCTACCGTAAAAGTGCAGAATTTCGATAAAACTATTACTACAATTCCAACTTACGCGCTTATTTCCGATTCGTTTAAAAACTGGAGAGGTATGACTGATTCTGATGGCAGACGTATTAAGAGAGCATTGTATATAAAACAAGATGGAGTGAAATATTTAACTGAAAGCCAAGTTAATAAACTCAAAGAAATTCAACTTATTACATCTTATTTAAACACCAGACAAAACGATATTTCAGCTTATAACAGCTCAAACAACATTGACAAATCACTTTTAGTAAACGGTAGAAACCTCACTAACCTTGGCGTATTTAGAAAATATATTGATGTTTATCTAAAAAATCATTCTGCCATTAACAAGGATATGATGATTATGGCGCGACAATTAGCACCAACTGCACAAGGTATTCCACTAGAAATATACGCATTTAGTAGTGACAAGCGTTGGGAGAATTACGAATATATTATGTCTGATATTTTTGATCATCTTATAGCATCACTCCCCTATTTTGATTTAGAGATTTTTGAATTACCAAGCACCTCTAGTTTTAAACTTAAATAAATACCTTAAATATTCTTTTTGTTTCCCAATTTATAAACAAGCATAATACCCCCTCTATAAGGTAAAAATTCTCCACTTTTATTAAATTTTGTAGCGCCATCACCGCGTTCTCCTGTTTCTAAAGAATATCCTTTATAGTACCCTTGCTGATTACCTCCTCCTAGAAAAATTTCTAAATTTAATCGCTCATTTAGTATGAATTGATATCCAACAGTAATGCCATAAAACATACTATAACCCTCTTGGTAGCTATTTACTGCAGCTTGATTCCATTTTTGTAGTTTATATTTGCCTCCGCCAATGTGAGCTCCTATAAAAAAACCATAACCGCTTTTTCTAGTATAATATCTAAACTCTGGGAAAAGTAAGAGGAATTTATATGGAACTCCATTATTTGTCCAAAATGAAGCAGTTGCATCAACTTGGAAAGTAATATTTTCACCTATGCTAGTTTCAAAACCAAAATTTGGTATGCCAGCAAGTGTGGTAATATTAACTTTTATACTACTTTGACTATTACTTATAAATGGTAATATAATAAAGATTCCTATTATTTTCCATTTTTTAATATGCTTTAATTGATATTTATTAAACATGTGAAAAAATAGAATTAGTGCTAAATAAAAAAAAGATTCTGTATAAAATACAAAATCTTTTTAGATCTATAATATTAAATCGTTAATCTCTAAATATTAGTAGCCAACCAGTCACCTACTTCTTTTGTTCCGAAAGCCTTTCCGCCATCAGCTAAATCTTCTGTTACAATACCTTGATCTAAAGCACTATTAACGGCGTCTCTAATCGCTTTTCCTTCCGCTTGCAAGCCAAAATTTTCAAACATCATAGCTGCAGATAAAACCGTAGCCATAGGATTAGCAATATTCAAACCAGTGGCTTGCGGATAAGACCCATGAATAGGCTCAAATAAAGCAATATCAGCTCCCATTGATGCTGATGGCATTAATCCCATTGAGCCCGAAATTACTGAAGCTTCATCCGTTAAAATATCACCAAATAAGTTTTCAGTAATTAACACATCGTAGCTATTGGGCCATTGTACCAAACGCATAGCAACCGCATCAACAAACTCATAACTTACTTCAACTTCAGGATAATCTTTTTCCATCGCCTGTACCGTTTCTCTCCAAAGTCTTGAAGTCTCTAATACATTCGCTTTATCAACACAACACAACCTTTTAGAACGTGTCATCGCTAACTCAAAACCTTTTTTAGCTAAACGTTGTACTTCAGCACGTGTATAAACACAGTTATCAAAAGCTGTTTCTCCACCATCTCTTCTGCCCTTTTCTCCAAAGTAAATGCCTCCAGTAAGTTCTCGTAAAAAAACCAAATCGGTTCCTTCTATACGTTCTCTTTTTAATGGTGATTTATCTAATAATGATGGGAATGTAAACGTTGGGCGCACATTGGCGAATAAGCCTAATTTTTTTCGCATTTTAAGTAACCCTTGCTCCGGACGAACTTTTGCAGAAGGATCATTATCAAATCTTGGATGACCAATTGCACCAAATAAAACGGCATCTGAAGCAATACAAACTGCATGCGTAGAATCTGGGTAAGGTTCACCAACAGCATCAATAGCTGCAGCACCTGTTAATGCAGGCTTCCAAGTAATTTCATGACCAAATTTTTTAGCGATAGCATCACTAACTTTTACTGCTTGATCGATTACTTCTGGTCCAATACCGTCTCCGGCTAAAAGGGCAATATTAAATTTCATTATTTATAGTATTTAAATC
>TARA_R110002096_G_scaffold338721_3_pt1 | contig 15941 bp, 10 predicted proteins | sample TARA_R110002096 | Tara Oceans TARA_R110002096 (sample SAMEA4397295) | marine metagenome | biome: Polar Biome; feature: [DCM] deep chlorophyll maximum layer (ENVO:01000326); material: water (ENVO:00002006), including particulate matter (ENVO:01000060) such as... | depth 35 m | reverse complement strand
CGCCAGCCAGTCCACCACTTCCGGCACCAGTTTCCGGTTCAGCCGTGAGCCGTAAATCGACAGTTCCTTGGCGACGATGTCCTTTTGCACAATCTCGGTAGGCCGCGTTGAAAAGCCGAGCAATCCGATCCTGCCCACCGGGCTGGCAATCGACAGCGCCTCGGCCATCAGAGAAGGCACACCTGCCGCATCGATAATCACGGTCGGTCCAAGCCCGTCATTCTCGCTGGACACCGCGTCCGAAACAGCCTCCGACGGGGAATGAATCACGCGGTCAGCACCAAATGAACGGGCCGCCTCCAGACGCGCCTCATCGATATCCACGACGATGCAGCGCGCACCCTTGAGCTTCGCCACCTGCAGAACCGTCAGCCCGATCGGACCGGCACCATAGACCAGAACACAATCGCTATCGCTGCATCCGGTGAGAGACAGCACATTGGCGGCGACTGAAAACGGCTCGGCGAGGGCGGCAATGCCCAGATCAAAATCTGCAGGGACGGCGATAACATTGCTGGCCGGAACCATGAAAAGCGATTTGAACCCGCCATCGCGGTGCACGCCCAGAACGGCAAGATCGGCGCAGACATTGTGGCGGCCGATGCGGCAGGCATAGCAGACGCCGCAGGACACGACGGGATCGATCACCACCTTGTCGCCGATCTGCAGCCCCTTGACCTGCGGTCCGAGCGCTTCCACCTCGCCCGCGATTTCATGTCCTATAATGCGCGGATAATGCGCAAACGGATTGCTGCCTTGCAGAATTTGAACGTCGGAACCGCAAATCCCGGCGCGCCGCACCCGTACCAGAACCTCATCACCCTCAGGTCTGGTCGTGGTATCGGGCCTTATAGTAAGTTTGCCGGGGGAATCGACAGATATGGCAATCATGATTCGGGTCCTGAATGCGGGTTTACGACGTGAGAATTCCTGCTACCATGGTAGTACGTTAATCTGAACTGTGCAATGTGATCGGGTCGTGGGCTGGAGGGCTTGTCGATGAATTCTGCTGAAGCTGTCATGACCCTTGACCGGCGGGTTCCTGTCACGGTTCAGGTCCATGCGCTTTTGCGGCAACGCATATTGCGCTTGCAGCTGAAACCCGGAGAGGCGCTCAGCGAAAAGGAACTCTCCGTGCAGCTGGGTGTCAGCCGGACACCGGTGCGAGAGGCATTTATCCGGTTGTCCGAAGAAGGTCTTGTTGATATTTTTCCGCAACGCGGAACTCTGGTGTCTCCCATCAGAATGGATGAGATCAAGGAAGCCCAGTTTCTGCGGGACATTCTGGAAACCGCCATTGTGCGCCGCGCGGCCCAGGAAATCGATGAGGTCAGCCTGTTGCAGATTGAAGCCAATCTACAGCGCCAGGAAATCTCGCTGCAGCAGAAAGACTATATTGAATTCATGGAGCTGGACGAAGAGTTTCACCGGCTGTTGTGCCAGAGCATTTCTCTGCCGCGGGCCTGGCGGGTGATCCATGCCGTTAAGGGACAATTGGACAGGGTGCGGTTCATGGGGCTGCCCCAGCCCGGTCATGCCGATCTCATGGTGCGGCAGCATGGCGCTATTTTCAACGCCATCCGGGCCGGCGATGCGGAACTCGCTGAAACCGAAATGCGCATCCATCTGCAGGCGATCTGGGGCTCTATAGAATTGATGACGAACGACAACAGCGAGTTTTTCGAGACATAATCATGAAAGAGGACTTCCATGGCAATTGATCTTCCACAATTGGGTTTTGGCGGCGCGCCGATCGGCGGATTGCTTGACGCCGTCGACGATGCTGCCGCTCTGGCCGCTGTCAGTGCAGCGCTTGAAAGCGGCATTCAGTATTTTGATACCGCGCCGTTTTACGGCTTTGGCCTGTCTGAGCGACGGCTCGGAGATGTCCTGCGCGGCGCGGATGATGTCATCATTTCCACCAAGGTCGGACGGCTGTTGAAACCGGGTCTGCCGGACGATCCGGCAGCCTACGGATGGCCCAAACCGTTGCCGTTTCATCCGCATTTCGATTATGGCTATGACGCCGTGATGCGCTCTTTTGAGGACAGTCTGCAACGGCTCGGGCGCGACCATGTTGACATATTGTTTCTGCATGACATCGGCCCGTTGACCCATCCTGATCCGGATGAGGAGGCCCGCCATTTCAACGATGCGATGAGCGGTGGTTACAAGGCGCTAGATCAATTGCGCCGTGCCGGAGACATCAAGGCCATTGGCATCGGCGTCAACGAGATTGATGTTTCAATGCGCGCACTCGATCATGGCGACTGGGATGTCTTCCTCCTGGCGGGGCGCTACACCTTGCTGGAGCAGGATTCGCTCGACGAATTGCTGCCAAAATGTGCGGCGCAGTCGGTGCGCATAGTCATTGGCGGCCCGTTCAATTCGGGCATTCTCGTTGGCGGCACGACGTGGAATTATGAAACCGCTCCGGCCGAAATCGTCGACCGGGCGCGGCGGCTGAACGAAGTCTGCGCCGCCCACAATGTGCCGCTTCCTGCTGCCGCGCTGAAATTTCCGCTTGCCCATGCCTCGGTGGCCAGTGTCATCCCCGGTGTGCGCACGCCAAAGGAATTCTCGCAGATGATGGCCTGGTGGCAAACAGACATCCCGGCGTCTCTCTGGACAGACCTGAAAAGCGCAGGTCTGATTCGCGAAGATGCACCGCTGCCGCAATCCTGATCCGGAAGCTCAGCCGCGTCAGTCGAGATGAAACACTTCCTCCATCATCGCCCAGAACTCGCCATCCTTGCGCGTTGACAGTGGAACCTGGCAAGGGTCGGTATGGGTCCACCAGCGCTGGGTTTCCGGGTCTTCGGCAATCCGTGCGGCATCGGCGGCGAAGTCATCGCCATGATATTCCCAATAGCCAAACAGCAGATTTTCCGGCTCTTTCAGAAAGATCGAATAATTGCGGATATGGCTCTTGGACAGACGTTCCAGAACCGACCGCCAGGCGTCGGCATGCAGGCGCTTATAGTCAGATACTTTCTCCGGCTTCAGGCCTATCACCATACCCATTCGCTGCATTGCCTTGCTCCTAGTCCGTTAATGTCAGTTGGTTGTCCATGAGAGCCCGTCAATCCGCGCCCGGTCAATAGCCTCCCAGTCCCAGTCGATGCCAAGTCCGGGCGCTTCACTCGGCCAGGCGCGTCCGTTTTCGATACGCAAGCCGGAGTGTGTAATCGTATCAAGCTGCGGAATATATTCCAGCCACGGTGCATTGGGAATGGCGCAGACCAAACTGGCATGCAGCTCCATCAGAAAATGCGGACAGACCGGCACACCGAAGGCTTCGGCCATATGGGCGACTTTCATCCACGGCGTAATGCCGCCGATACGGGCGACATCAACCTGAACAATCGAAGCGCCGCCGCAGACCAGATAATCTTTGAACTGGCTGATGGAATACATGCTTTCGCCCACCGCAATGGGAACCGAAGTGGAGGCGGCTAGTCTGGCATGCTCAAGCACATTGTCTGCCGGCATCGGTTCTTCGAACCAGCCGATGTCGAACTCTTCCAGCATCCGCGCCCGGCGGGTGGCTTCCGCCCGGCTGAACGCCTGATTGGCATCGACCATGATTTCATAGGAAGGCCCGACAGCCTCGCGAACCGCAGCAAGCCGCGCCCGGTCTTCTGAAACATGCGGCCGGCCGATCTTGATTTTTGAACCGGCAAAACCCTTTGCCTTTGCTTCCAGCGCGTCTTTCACCAGATCTTCGGTATCGATGTGCAGCCAGCCGCCCTCGGTGGTGTAGCAGGGCACATTGTTCTTGGCACCGCCAAGAAGCTTGAACAGCGGCAGGCCTGCTTTTCGGCATCTTAGATCCCACAGCGCCGTATCGACCGCCGCCAGAGCAAGCGAGGTTATCGCGCCGACAGAAGTCGCATGGGTTGAGAACAGCAGATCCTGCCAGATAGCCTCGATCATCTCGGCCTCTTTGCCGATCAGTCTGGGGACCAGAGTATCGCGCAGCAGCGACATGATCGCCGGTCCACCCTGACCAATCGTATAGCAATATCCGGTGCCCGTGACGCCATCGGTGTCGGTGATCCGCACAATGGGCGTTTCCTGGCTGTCAAATGACTGGATGGCATCCGTCCGGCGCACCTTGGGTACCAGATCAACCATCAGAATCTCGCACCGTTCTATTATAGCCATGGCAGCCAGTTCTCCTGTTTCCTCAAATCGCCAAAATCTTGCCGACTCGGCTTTCACCGGTGCGGATTTCGACTTTATTGCAGTACCAGGTCACCGGCAACGGCTTGAGCGGATTAAGAATTCTCCGCCGCATTTGCGCACATTTGCTCTGAAAACAGGATCAGCAGAAGGGTCCGCAGGGCACGAACAGGGTTAATCTTTTCCGACTCGGGCCTGCCTGCGGCGATTTGTAAGTTGGCTGTTTTCAACGCCACGAAGCTTTCACGGGTGCCACTGCGACTTTGCGTCACATCTGAACCCTGCAGACAACACACTTTTGGCTTAGTTGGTCGTCACGGATGCTTGTTAAGCAGATCAGATTGGTAGCATTCGGGAAAAAATACGTTATTGTCACAACGGCCCGAAATGCACTTCATGCTGATGAAGCGTCCAGAGTGCAGGGAATTGTCGGTATGGAGTCTTTTTGAATGCGGGTGTCGCACATCACGGCCACTTTTTTGTCTGCTTTTGCCTTGGCCGCTGTGGGAACACTCGTTGCAGGTCCAACTAACGGCCATGCGCTTGAGTTGTTCGGAAAGTGTCTTTTTGGCGCATGTAAAACTGCCGATTCCGCTGACAGCGAACTGATTGATCCCAAACAATACACCGCCGAGCTGACCATCCTGCCGGAAGAGGACAAAGACATAGCAAAGGCGGTCAGAGCCGCTTCTGAACTGGTGCGTGGAAGTGATGCCGCCGTTGGCGGCTCCGCCGGGCTGATCGCCCGTGCCAAGGGCGATTACCGCCGCATCCAAGCGGCGCTGTATAATGAAGCGCATTATGGCGGCAGCATTTCCATTGAAATTAATGGCCGACAGGCCGCGGATATTCCTGCCGGAACGCAAATTCCCGATGTCTCGACTGTGGATATTGTGGTCAGACCGGGTAATCTGTTCCGCATTCGCGACAGCATCGTGATGAACCCGGCACCGCCAACATCAGATCCGAAGGATAAGGTCGACCGGCCTGAAGATCGCGGATTTGCCGAGGGCGAACCGGCAAGGGCTGGCGTCGTGCGCCGCGCCGGTGACCTGTCGCGCGAGGCCTGGCGTCAACAAGGCTATCCAAAAGCGCGCGTTGAAAAACAAATCGTCACCGCCGTGCACGCCGAGGATTATCTGCGCGTCTATCTGTGGATGGCCCAGGGACCCTATGCGGTCTATGGCGATATCGATGTTGAAGGCGTTGAACGCATGTCGCCGGAATTCGTGCTTTACATGAGCGGGCTGATCAAGGGTGAGGAATTCGATCCCGATGATCTGGAAAAAGCCCGCAAGCGGCTGGAACGGCTTGGCGTATTCGCCTTGCAGAAAATCGAGGAAGCACCAGAGGTTTTGGCCGATGGCAGCTTGCCGCTCACCATCATTACCAGTGAGAAAAAACCCCGGCGCATTGGTGTTGGTGCAACCCTGTCGACCATTGATGGCGCGGGTGTGGAAGCCTATTGGCTGCACCGCAACCTGTTCGGCCAGGCGGAAAGGCTGCGGCTCGACGGACGCATCGCCGGTCTCGGCAGCACAATTGACTACACTCAATTCGACTATCTTCTCGGAGCCGAATTCACCAAGCCGGGCGTGTTCAATCCTGACACCGATCTGACACTCGGCACCACTGCCAAACGCGAGGTCAACGACACCTATACGGAAACCTCTGTATCGGCGACGGCGACGCTGAAGCATTATTATTCCGATGAACTGACTTTCACCGGAGGGTTGTTTGCCGAGTTTGGCGAATACACTGATACCTTTGGCACACGGCAATTGTTCACCACCGGGATTTTGACCCAGGCCACATTCGATCAGCGCGACAACAAGTTGGAGCCGACCTCAGGCTTCTATGCCGATCTGAAGGCACGGCCTTTCTATGAGTGGGAATTTGAAAGCGCCGGACTGCATCTGGAAGCCGAAGGCCGCGCCTATGTGGCGGTTGGCAGCAAGAATGCGGTTCTTGCCGGACGGCTGAAACTCGGATCAATGGCCGGTATTGCCGTTCAGGAAGCGCCGCCCGACCTGCTGTTTTTCGCCGGTGGCGGCGGATCCGTGCGCGGCTATGGCTACAAGAATATTGGCGTGACGGAGCCGGATGGATCGATTTCCGGCGGGCGCTCGCTGCTCGAGGCATCTGTGGAACTGCGCCAGCGTATCACCGGGAATTTCGGTGCCGTGGCCTTTTTGGACATCGGCACCGTGGGGCCGGACAGCGCGATTGATTTTTCCGAGGATCTGAAGATCGGTGTCGGCGCCGGGCTGCGCTACTATACCGGTCTGGGCGCGATCCGTCTCGATGTCGGGGTGCCGCTCGATCCGGGCAAGGATGATCCCGCCTTTGGCATTTATGTTGGAATTGGACAGGCGTTTTGATCGTGAAACCGTTTCTCATCATGTTTGCGACGCTGACTTTGATGCTCAGCCTTGTGGCGCCAGGGCAGGCCCAGGAAGCGCAGGAACGCTCCGCCTTTATCCAGTTTGTCGAAGGCAAGCTCTCCAGCCCCAGCCGGCAGATTCGCCTCAACGGTCTGCAAGGCTCGCTGTCGTCGAACGTCTCATTTGACAGCATCACAATTTCAGACACGGCCGGTATCTGGCTGGAGATCACAAAGCCCAGTCTGGTCTGGAACCGTTCGGCGCTGTTTCGCGGTCGTCTGGAAATAAAAAGCATGGAAGCGGACCGGATTGATTTCAAGCGCAAGCCGCTGGCGGAGGACGGCTTGCCGTCTCCCGAAGCGTCCGGCTTTACCCTGCCGGACCTTCCGGTGGCGATCGAACTGGAAAAACTCAGTGTGCCTGAAATTGCTTTTGGACCCACGGTTTTTGGCCTTGAAACCCAGGCCAGCCTGAACGGCTCGTTCACTCTGGATGAAGGCTCGCTCGATCTCAATCTCGATATTCAGCGTCTCGATGGATCCGGTGGCCGTTTCATCGCCACGGCGGAATATCGTGCCGGGGACAAAAATCTGGCCCTTGATGTAAATCTCAAGGAAGCCGAAAACGGCATCATTGCCACATTGCTGCGTCTTGAGAACCGGCCGCCGATCTCCCTGGAAATCAAAGGCGATGGCCCCCTTGAAGACCTCGCAGTATCGCTGGATTTCAATGTGGCCGACGAGCGTATTCTTGAAGGCAAACTGACTTTCGACGATACGGCCGACGGTCTGCAGGCCGTGGCCACACTGGAAGGGCCACTGTCCGATATCCTGCCGGAAACCACGCGGCCGTTCTTTGGCAATCGCAGCAGTCTGGTGGTGGACGCGCTGTTCGCCGCGCAGGGCGGCGTGACGGTCAACCGTTTCCTGATCGACAGCGGCAGCGTTCAGTTGGCGGCCAATGCCTCAACTCTGGCGGATGGCTTCCTCGACCGCCTGAATGTCGATTTGTCGCTGGCACCAACGGACGACGCCCGCCTGGAACTTCCCTTCGGCACCACGGCCACCACAATTGCCGGTGCATCTCTGACGGTTTCCTACAATGCCGGCCAAAGCGGAGACTGGCAGTCCAATCTGCGTCTCGGTGATTTGCGCAGCGCTAATATCCAGCTCGATGAGCTGGCGCTGCAAGCATCGGGTACCGTTCAGAACATCAATGATCCGGCACAGCGCAATGTCACGTTCCAGTTTGACGGCGCGATGAACGGTATCGAAGCGACAAAGCCGGCTCTGGCAAAAGCTCTGGGCAGCCGGATCAGCACAAGCGGTGCCGGCAACTGGTCCGATGCGCTTGGCCTGAAGATTGACGAATTTTCGATCAATGGTGAAACGCTGAGCGTGCAATCCAGTGGCACGGTTGCCGAGGCCGCATTCGACGGCACAATTGAAATCGATACAGCTGATCTGAACGCCTTCTCCTTTCTCGCCGGCCGCCGTCTCGGCGGCTCAACCGGGCTTGTGGCGCAAGGCAGCATCGGGCTGATCAATGGCAGTTTTGATTTGACCGTGGAAGGCACTGGCCAGTCAATCACTCTGGATAATGAAACAGTCGACACGTTGCTGCGCGGCAAGACCTCCCTGTTTGGCGGTGTCAGCCGCTCTACAGAAGGGCTGAGTTTCCGTAATTTTGTGGTCTCCAATGATCAGGTTGAGTTGAATCTGAATGGCAGGTTTGCCTCTGAAGTTGCTGATCTTGAAGGCAAAGCCCTGATCCGAAATCTGGCCAGCATCAATAGCAATGGCAGCGGCGCGCTGGTTCTCGATCTCAGCCTGACCGGTCAGCAGCGACCATTTGATCTGACAACCAAACTGAGCCTGGAAGAGGGCCGGTTGTCCGGCAAACCGGTTCGCGATGTCGTGTTGTTGTTTGACGGCGTCACCGATGGCACCACGTTTCGGGGCGATCTTTCGGGCGATGGATTCATCGACCGGCAAAGACTTGCATTGAGCGGCCGCATTGAGGTGGATGAAGAGGCCAAGCGACTTACCGGTTTCAATCTGAATATCGGTGCGACGGATATCACCGGCAATCTGGCGCGCACCGGCGATGGCCTGATTGATGCAATTATCGAAGTGCAAAGCCGGGATATCAGCGCCGCCGCAGCGCTGGGTCTGGTGAAGGCATCGGGTCAGTTGAACGGCACCGTGCGTCTGCAGCCGGCGCCATCCGGCACCCAGTCGGCAACTGTCAAAATGCAGGCCCGCGATGTTGTGTTTGAAGACATAAGGGTTGGCAGCGCGGATGTGGATGCCGATATTTCGGAGCTGTTCCGTCTGCCTGGTATCGATGGCACGATTTCCGCCCGCTCGGTGGTTTTCAGCGGCTTCAATATCAAAACGATCGACAGCACAATTGTCACATCCGGCGATGTCACAACATTCGATCTGAAGGCGGCCCTGGAACAGAATAATACGACGCTCTCGACATCGGGACAGATCGCCCGTGGCCAAGCGCTTTCGCGGATCGTCGTCAACAGTTTTGATCTCAATTCCAGCATAGCCGACGCCAGGCTGACCGCTCCGGCGGAATTGCAGATTCAGGATGGCGTGACGCGGATTTCCAATGCGGTGCTGCAGGTTGGAAATGGCAGTATCCGGATTGATGGCAGTTCCGGGCAGCAGCTGGATATCCGTGTCGACATTGACAATCTGCCACTCAATATTGCCAACGCCATTGTGCCGGATCTGGCAATGCAAGGCCAGCTCAACGGCCAGGTGTTGATTACCGGCGAGACGGCCAATCCGAACGCCAGCTTCACGATACAGGGCTCCGGCCTGTCGGCCCGGCCATTGGTTGATGCCGGTATTTCTCCCTTGCAACTGACGGCCGATGGCACTTTTCAGAACAATATCCTGTCCCTCAACCGCGCCAGCGCCAACAACGCGCAGGGTGTCAATCTGACCGCCAGCGGCCAGGTTTCAGTGGCTGCTTCCACACTGGCAATCAATCTGTCGGGCAATGCACCGCTGTCGCTGGTCGATCCGGTGTTGCGTGCGCGCGGCTCCAGAGCAACCGGCATTGCCAGTCTGAATGTGGAAATTGGCGGGACGTTTCAGAACCCGGCGGTCAGTGGGAACCTGTCTGTCGATAACGGCACCTTTGCCGATCCTCTGTCCAATGCCCGCCTCAACAACATTACATTGTCGGCGTCCCTGCAGGGCAGCCAGGCCTTCATCGACCGGTTCAGTGCGGCGCTGGCCAGCGGCGGCACAGTGTCAGCCTCCGGCGTTGTCGGCATCTTCGATCAGTCGGCGACAAATCTGACGATCCGGCTGGATCAGGCGCGCTATACTGATGCCCAGACCTTCTCCACCGTTCTCAACGGAACGCTTTCGCTCACCGGCAATCTCACCCAGAACCCGTTTCTGTCAGGCGAGATCACGCTGGGGGAAACCGAGATCACAGTCCCGGAGACCTTCGCTTCCAGCTCTGAATTGCTGGATGTGCGTCATGTTTTGCCGCCCCCTGCGGTGCGCGAAACCCTCGCCAGAATTGCCCGGGCAACACCTGTGCCCACGCCCGCTTCGCGCCCCTTTGTCCTGACACTGGATGTGACAATTAATGCCCCGAACCGGATTTTCGTGCGCGGCCGTGGTCTGGACGCCGAACTTGGCGGGCGCATTCGCCTCACCGGTCCTACGTTTGACATCTCGCCGATTGGCCAGTTCGAACTCATCCGCGGCCGGCTTTCGGTCGTCGGCCAGCGTATCAACCTCGATGAAGGAACCATTTTCCTGCAGGGGGATCTGAATCCGCGGATCAATTTTCTGGCACGTGTCGCCACGGAAAGCGTGGATGCCTTCATTCGCATTGAAGGCCGGCTGGACGATATCAAAGTCACCTTCTCTTCGATGCCCTCGCTGCCTCAGGATGAAGTCCTGTCGCGTATCATTTTCGGACGCAGCATCGGCGAATTGTCACCCTTCCAGGTCGCCCGGCTGGCGTCCATCGCACTGGAACTCACTGGCGGCAACAGCCCGTCGCTGATTGACAATCTGCGCGAGGGCACCGGTCTCGACGACATCGATATTGTCAGTGACGGCAGCGGCAACACCGCTGTGCGCGTCGGCAAATATATCAACGACAATGTCTATCTGGGAGTGCAGGCAGGCCAGGAAGCTGAAGCCAGCATCAATCTCGATATCACTGAAGATCTGACGGCAAAAGGCACAGTCTCATCTGATGGCAATACCGGCATCGGCCTGTTCTTTGAAAAAGACTACTGACACCCTGTCCCGGTCAAATGATCCAATGTATCCATGAAACGCTCTGACCTTCTCATCGGCATAGATGTCGGAACCACGGCGGTGAAAGCCGGCCTGCTGGATCAGTCCGGGCAGATCCTTGATTATGTCAGCCAGCCCTGCCGGACGATGCGGCGCGAAGGCGGCATTGTCGAGCAAAATGCGAATGAATGGCTGCAACCCATAGAAATCGCATTCTCACAATTTTCCTCTGAGATGAAACATGTGGCTGCCATCGGCATGTGTTCGCAGGTCAACACCCATATTTTTGTCGGTAAGGATGGAGATCCGCTGGCCCCGGCTATTCTATGGCAGGATGTGCGGGCCGATGCGGAAGCCCGGGAACTGGACGCCGCTGTGTCTCCCGAGCAACGCATCGCATGGTGGGGTGCACCGATGCCGATCGACGCCAGCCATGTGCTGTCCCGCATGTTGTGGATGGCGCGTCACCGGCCGGATATCTGGCAAGACACCGCTTTTGTCATGCTGCCGAAGGATTATTGCGCCTTCAAACTGACTGGCCAGCTGGCAACGGATGGCCTCTCCAATATCGGCCTGGTGGATCAGCATCTGCAACCCATCCCGGATGTTCTGAAACTGGTGCCCGGTGCCGCCGACCGGCTGGTTCCGGTCAGGGATGTTCTGGCTGTCATCGGCGAAATCCGCGCTGGTCCCGCTGCCGGCATTGCCTTGGCCAACGGTACCATGGATGGCTGGACGGGTCTGCTCGGCTGCGGCGCCGCTGCTGAGGGGACCACTGCCTATCTCAGTGGCACCAGCGAAATTCTCGGGATCACCTCACAATCGGTGCAGCCGACGCCCGGCATCATTGTCTTTCCGCCCTGCCAGAACATCCGCATCCACGCCGGCCCGACACAATCCGGCGGTGCCGCGAAACTGTGGTATGGCCAGATGACGGGACAAAGTCCGCAGGAGATGGCGGCAACCGCTGCGGCATCGGATTTCGCCAAGCCGGCTCCGATCTTCATTCCCCATCTTCAGGGCGAGCGGGCGCCGATCTGGAGATCCCACACCAGAGGCGTGTTTCTTGGTCTGGACCACACCACCAGCGCAGCGGATATGGCGCGGTCCGTCTATGAGGGGGTGGCGTTTTCTGTGCGCTTGCTGCTGCAGGCACTGCAGCAATCCTCCGGCATTTCCAGCGGGCCCATCCATTGCGGTGGCGGAGGATTTCAGTCGGATATCTGGAATCAGATCCGCGCGGATATTCTCGGACGCGAGCTGCGCCGGGTTGCGGTGACCGACACTGGTGTGCTGGGAGCGGCTGGAATAGCGGCCTGCGCCGTCGGGCTGCATCCCTCGCTGTCTGCCGCCTTTGAGCAGATCGTGCGGTTTGACGCCGCCTATCAGCCCAATTCAAGCCTGAAAAGCCGCTATGACGCGCTGTTCGACATCTATGTCAATGCGATTGACGCCAATGAAGCGCTCAACCGGGCTTTTCTTGACGTCGCTAAATTATCCATTGATGCGAAATAGTCCTACCCATTCCCGCTGATTTCTGGCTTCATGAGGCAACTTCAAAAACGGGCGAGCGGAACGGCAACTTCAACCCGCGATCCTCTGCAAAACATCGGGAGACATTATGTTCAATTGTAAATCTGTCGCGGGCGCATTTCTGGTCGCAGCTATCAGCCTTGCGCCGGCGCTGGCTCAAAAAGTCACGGTGGTGACACCTTACCTTGCCCAGCCCGGCACCCAGATGTTTGTCGAAGGCTTCAAGGCCGAAGCGGATAGCATGGGCTGGGACGCCAATATCGTGGATACCGCTGGCGATGTCGCGGCTGTCATCAGCCGGATTGAGGATGCTGTCACCCAAGGCGTCGATGCAATTGTCATCAATGTTGATCCGGAACAGATTGCTGCCGGTCTGGAAGCGGCAAAGGAAGCTGGAATTCCGGTTATCGGCATGGACAGCGGCGCAAGCCCGCTGCTGGCGACCAATGTCACCTCCAACGGCTATGCCATGGCTGCCGAAACGTCAGTCTATGTGGCCAACCGCATCAAGGGCCAGGGCAATGTGGTGATGTTCGTGTTTGACCCGTTCCCGCCGGTCCAGATCCGCAGCGTCATTGCCGATGCAGTATTTGCCAATTTCCCCGATATCAAGGTCATCGACCGGGTCACCCCTGATGTGCAGGATGGCGGTATTGCCGACAGCCGCGCCAAGATGGAAGCGATACTGGCGGCCAATCCGGAACCCGGCAGCATTGCCGCAGTCTGGGCCGCCTGGGATCAGCCCGGCCTTGGCGCCCTGCAGGCGATTGAGGCCGCCGGGCGCGAAGGCGAGGGCATTGTCATTGTCGGCATTGACGCCAACCCGCAGGCCCGCGATGCCATTGCCGCCGGTGGCAATTTCGAAGCCTCTGTGGCGCAGGATTTCGTTGGCATCGGCAAGGCGACAGCCGGTGCTGTTTCACGCGCAATCAACGGCGAAGAAATCCGCGAAGACGTGATCTATGTGCCGACCGTGCTGATCACCAAGGCCAATGTTGAGCAATAGAGCATCGGCCGGAACTGATCAGGACTGAACGAAGTACCGAAATGGTTCCCGGGATAAGATGATGCGCGACCTTCTGATCAGGAATGTTTCGAAATCATTCTCGGGTGCCATGGCGCTCTCCTCGGTCAATTTGGACCTTGCCCCGGGCCGCATCCATGCCCTGATGGGCGAAAACGGAGCCGGTAAAAGCACTCTGATCAAAATTCTCGCCGGTGTGCAGCGCGCTGACACGCTGGAGCTTTACCGGAACGAAGAAGCTGTTCCGCTGACCAACGCCGGCGACGCCAAGAATGCCGGATTTCGGTTCATACATCAGGAACTCAACATTGTTCCGCACCTGTCTGTTGCGGAAAACATTCTGCTTGGCTGGTCATATCCCAAAAAATTCGGCCTTGCGATTAACTGGTCCCGCCTCAAACAACAGGCAGAGGCCGCCCTGCAGCGCCTTGGCGTTGATCATATCGATGTCACGCAGCAGGCGGCGCGTCTGTCGACAGGTGACCAGATGTTGATGAAAATTGCGGGCTCTCTGGTGTCTCTCGGTGGGGCGCAGGCGCAGCTTTATGTGCTGGATGAGCCCACCGCGGCCCTGTCGGAAGATGAATCGGAAAAACTGTTCGACGTTCTGGCGCAGTTGAAAGCAGCGGGTGTCGCCATTCTCTATGTCTCGCATCGCATGAATGAAGTGCTGCGGATATGCGACGACGTCACCGTTCTGCGCGATGGCAGGACCGTGTTTTCCTCGCCCGTCGCCAAAACCGGACGGCAGGAGATCATCTTTGCCATGACGGGCCGGCCGCTGGATGAGGCCTATCCGACGCGCCGCAAGCCGGTCGGCGAGATCATCACCTGCTCGGCAAAAGCCGCTGCAACGCGGCACATCAGGGCCATCGATTTCGATTTGCATGCCGGGGAAATCATCGGCATTGCCGGTCTGACCAACGCGGGACAGAGTGAAGTCCTGCGCATGATGATGGGTCTTGCTCCGCTGGTGAAAGGCGAGGCACGGGTCTGCGATCAGCCCCTGCCAGCATCGCCATGCGAGGCCTGGAATCGGCATATTGCCTATGTCCCGCGGGAACGCCGCAGCGAGGGACTGATGCTGCGCCGCAATGTGCGGGACAATATTGTCCTGCCGCATCTGGGCGCTGTGGCCAGAGCCGGTGGGCTTGCCGACCGCAATGCCGAAACGGCGACTGCGACACGACTGGGCAGGGCGGTTCGGTTGAAAGCTGCCTCACTGCGGCAGGCGGTCTATGAACTCTCCGGTGGCAATCAGCAGAAAGTGGTGTTTGCCCGTGCCGTCGGCGCCTCGCCGGCGCTGCTGTTGCTGGACGAACCGACACGCGGCGTTGATGTCGGCGCGAAGTTTGATATTTATTCCCTGTTGCGCAGCATGAGCGATGCGGGCTGCGGCATCCTGCTGACCTCATCGGACCTGCCGGAACTGATCGGCATCTGCGATCGCATCCTCATCATGCGCGATGGCATGCAGGCGGCGCTTGTGGAAACCGGTGCGATGAAACCTTCTGAGCTTCTGGCGCAGTTTTACCATTCCGAGGCGGCGTGAGTACCCCCACATGATCCGAACTCTCAGACTTTACGGCACCCTGATCGGGTTTCTCGCCATTGTGGTGTTTTTCTCCATCCAGTTGCCGGGCACATTTCTCACTGCCAGAAATCTCATCAACATTTCTCAGCAAATCAGCATGCTGGCTGTGGTCGCCAGTTCCATGACCCTTGTGATGGTGATGAATGATTTCGATCTGTCGGTCGGCTCCATGGCAAGTCTTGCCGGAGTGGTCGCCGCCGTTCTGTTTTCGCTTGGCTATCCGATCGCCGTCGGTGTGGGTGCCGCACTTCTGGTCGGAGTGCTGGGCGGTCTGTTCAACGGCGTGCTGGTGTCGGTTTTCGGCATTCTGCCATTTGTCGCCACGCTCGGCACACTGACCATGTTCAGCGGCATGGCGTTCCTCACCAGCGGCGGCAAAACCATTTTCGGACGCGATATTCCGGCAGCGTTTTCCGGCTTTGCCCGCAGCGGCATCCAGCTTGATGCAATTGGCCTCGCCGGCCTCAAACTGCCCTATCTCAGCATCGCCGGCCTCGTGGTGCTGCTGGTGATCTGGTTCATCCTCGAACAGACCACCTTCGGCCGCCGGCTGTATGCCATTGGCGGCAATTCCGAAGCCGCGCGTCTCGCTGGACTGAAGGTCAGAACCCTGCGGCTTGTCGCCTTTGCCATGACCGGTCTTGGCGCAGCCATTGCCGGGCTGATGTATGCCAGCCGGGTCGCGTCAGCCAACCCCACCCAAGGCAGCGGCCTGATGCTCGACGCCATCGCCGCGGTGTTTCTGGGCATGACCATGAGCGAGCAGGGCGAGCCACGGGTTCTTTACTCGATTGTCGGCGTTCTCATTCTGGGAATTCTCGATAACGGTCTGACGCAGTTGAGTGTCGATTCGTATATTCGCGAAATTCTTGTCGGCGCGATCATCGTCACCGCAGTGGCATTTTCCAGCATCACCAAACAGAACAGATAGCAAA
>TARA_R110002096_G_scaffold393812_3_pt1 | contig 15944 bp, 13 predicted proteins | sample TARA_R110002096 | Tara Oceans TARA_R110002096 (sample SAMEA4397295) | marine metagenome | biome: Polar Biome; feature: [DCM] deep chlorophyll maximum layer (ENVO:01000326); material: water (ENVO:00002006), including particulate matter (ENVO:01000060) such as... | depth 35 m | reverse complement strand
GGTGGAGACTGCCACGGCGAGGAGACTGGCAGCCAGAACCATCACCGAGAAGGCCTGCTTCTCACCACGGAGACCAAGCATCTGCATCATCAGAAAAGTGATTGAGATGGCACCAACGAGGAGCACGGCCTGAGCCTGGACGGGAAGGGATCGGTAGTTGAACTTAAACATTATTACTATAGCCAGATATAAAATATTAGAATCCCTGGGGATTTTAATATTTTTTGTAGTGAAAAATAAATTGTAAATTTTTAGTTGGAGAACGCAAGACCACCCATACCCGACTGGATACGGAGGACGTTGTAGTTCGTGGCGAACATAGACTGCTGGGTAAGGCCAGTCTCCTTGCATGTGAGCTGCACCTGGGCGTTGTCAATGCGCGAGAAGTTGCACGTGCCCGTGGGCTGGTGCTCCTCGGGCTTGAGGCCGAAAGAGTAGGAATAGACACCAGCGTAGGGGCAGCCAGAGTGGTACTGGTAAGGCTGGTACTCGTTGAAGTAACCACCGTTCTGGGCCTTGAAGCGGTCCTGACCGTTAAGCACAAGCTTGAACTCTGCGAGGGGGCCCGCTGATACTATGCCTGTGGATGACACAAGCGTGCGCTCCGAGAGCATGGAGTAACCTGCCTCGCCCGCAGTTCCACCGCAAGCGTGGAGGAAGGGAGCACCCGAAAGATGGGGCTGGATGAAGGTGTTTGAGGCGGCTGCAGTCTGCAGGACGTTGTTGGTGACATTCGAGTCACCCGGGTCCGAAGTGAAATTCCACAGCTCGTTGCCCTGGTCGGCCTGACCCGAGGTCTTGCCCGCGTTGTAGCACCATACAAGCTCCTTGACGGGGTGGTTGTACGAGAGGCGGATTGACTGCTGGCCGACGGACGAAGTAACGGCATCCGCGCCAGTGTGCTGCACCTGCTCGATGAGGTACTCATGGCCCTTCTGGGCGAAGCGACGGCGCTCCTCAGTGTCAAGGTACACGTAGTTACCCCACACCTTAACACCGTTGAAGAAGCTGCCGTAATCGGCCGACAGGTCGATGTCAAGGCGAACCTCATGGTACTGGAGAGCAATCAGGGGCAAGTAGAGACCCGGGTTGCGGTTGAAGAAGAAGATCAGGGGGAGACGAACATTGCACGCAGAAGCCTCTGTGCTACCGGGCGCGATCGAGGTCATCTTACCCCACTCAGCCTTCTTGGCGTTGTCGAGGTAAAGCTCGGCGTACAGGCGCCACCATCTCTGGTAGTGCTTGTCAATGCGCTGACCGCCAATGGTCAGCTCAATGTCCTGGATGGAACGCTCAGCCGCCCAGCACGCACCATTGGTGCCAGCCGCAAGATCTACGGCCGTGGCCTTGGCGGCGAGGACGGTAAGATCGAGGAACATATTGCCAATGAGATCACCGTTGCGGGCAATGGTGACCGAGATGCGGCCACTCGAGGCCGCCGAGCCATTGACAACCTGCTCGATCATCTCCATAGCGAAGTTGGTGTGGCGCTTGTATACCGCCTGGAAAAAGGTAACCTTGGGGTTACCGGTAAGATAGACGTCCTGCGCGCCGTAAGCTACTAATTGCATAAGACCACCAGCCATTTTTTGAGATTGTTATACTTATACCCAATATTTTAATTTCGTCAGATAGCGCGCGCGTTATAATATATTAAAAAAATTACCCTGTAATTACATAATGAGCTCCAACGCAAAAAACCCCCCAGACGAAATTATTGAAGATGATGTATCTATTGGGAGTGAAAGTGATGATGGAGAGTTGGACCTCGAGGGGGACATGATGGGCGATGATGGCCTGGACCTGGGCGCCCTTCTCACAACTGAGGATGGTGATACAATTCCAACCGTCCTGGCTGATGCCACCCAGGCAGTGGGTGAGGTTGCCAGACAGATTTCAATTACCAATAAACTTATAGTAAAATTGATAGCCAAACTTGGTTAAAAGGATCACTCATTGTATAAATAAGAAAGAATGAGCTCCCAGGAGATTGATGCTGAAGTCGAAGCAAAAAATGTCGCAGCTATTCAGGATTGGTCGCCTGAACAACTGTCAATCGCTATCTCAGAATTTGAGAGTAAATGGAATGTGGGGACACTAAAGTCTTATACCACAGACGACCTAATGAAATTGTTTGGATTTTCAGCTCCTGGTGATATTTCCAAGGATAGGATCTATACTACTGTTTCTAACGTCATGCGCGGGCATCTTCAGGAGGGATGCAATCGACTAGTGGAACTGCAGGCATTTGACTATATCCATGACGATTCGCCTGGAATTACTGTGTGGTCGAGATATTCCCGTGCAATTTCAGTTCTACACAGTACTGCCAAGGCCCTGATTAATCTTCATAATGCGAATGAATTCAACAATAGTGCAGCGTATGAATTGGAATTTGACAACAAGAACCTCGGAGCACCAATTACCTATAATCCAACCACAGGAGACGAAGAAACAAACGACCATCAAAAAGTTCTAATGTATGCCCTGGAAGAATTGTATAATAGGGGATTCAAGAGATACAGGGACTATGTTTGCAGGCAGGTGAAGACTCCCAAGAACTGCCCTACTCGGGCGTGGGAAAAGATAGATAAGATTGAGAACTATGTGGAGACTATGTTTTCTAGAATTTCTAATTTTCCAATGTGGCAAAAGTTTGCAAAGAATGGTGGTGTGCGTAAGAGTCTTATAGAGCATCTCTCCTGCTGCCATGATTCCCAGTTCCCAGAACTCAAGAAGAATCGTCACGTGTTCTCGTTCCGTAATGGTCTGTATTACTGTGCTGATCCTGACTTTGACCTGGAGCCCCACTTCTATTACTATGATTCCGTGGAGTTCATGAAATTGAGCCCTACCGTAGTGAGTGCAAAGTACTTTGATATGGACTTCCCCACGGGAGATTATGGAAATTGGTATGATATTAAGACCCCAACTCTAGACAGGATTCTTGATTATCAGGGATTTCCCAGGGATGTCAAGGAGTGTATTATGTACTTCATAGGACGTATGCTCTACAGTGTCAACGAGAAGGAGAAGTGGCAGGTTATTATGTTTCTCAAGGGAATGGCTTCCACGGGTAAGGGTATGATTTGCCAGTTGGCTACCTATTTCTATGAAGATGAGGATGTTGGTACACTGTCTGACACCCCAGAGAAGCAGTTTGGACTATCTGCCATTTATGATAAGTTCTGCTTCATTGGTCCAGAGATTACCAGTAAGTTTGGTTTGGGCCAGGCTGATTTCCAGTCCCTGGTGAGTGGGGAGAATGTCTCTGTTGGTAGGAAGTTCAAGACTGCTGAATCTAAGCGCTGGGAGGTTCCGGGTATTCTTGCTGGTAACGAGCCCCCTGGTTATCATGATAATTCTGGTAGCGTACAGCGTCGCTTGGTTACTATTCCATTTCCCAAGCAGGTTCGTCCAGAGCACGTAGACACGGAGCTTCCGGATAAGCTCAAGGCTGAGGTTCCAGCTATTCTTAGGAAGGTTAATGAAGCTTATCTGGAGGCAGTTAAGAAGAATATCAAGGGTGGTATTTGGGCCCATCTCCCCCAACTTATCAAGAACACTCGGGAGGAAATGGCCCTGTCTACTAATTCCCTCAGGCATTTCCTGGCCTCTCCCAATATTGTGTATGGTACGGACAAGGAGATCCCCCTGGTTCTCTTCATTCAGCATTTCAACGAGCACTGCAAGGCGAATAACTTGGGGAGATTCAAATTCACACCAGATTTCTACAATGGTCCATTCAGCACAAAGAGTATTGGTGTGGAGCAGAAATCTATTGTGTACCCAGGAAACCAGAAGCCTTACAGCAAGCACCAGATTGTGATTGGTATAGACGTACAGGATGATGACAGTGATGTGTTTTCAACTAATTATTAAAAATGTAGAGTAATAACAATGGTAAATGATAGCTACTCCGAGTATAGATTTGGGGGTCTAAACAATGCAGACCCCCGGGCGGGAAAGGGTACCATGCGCGCGGGAAACCGTGCCAATAGTGGTAGAAGCAATATCGCCAGGGCGCGTCAGGAGAGAATTAATAGAATGAAAATAAAAAAATCCGTAGAGAATCTGAAGAAGAAGGAACTTAATGAGTCAAATTCAAATAATAATTCAAGTTCAACGGGTAGACTTGATCTGGGTCTGTTTGTGTATGCAGGATCCTTTACACCCAGCGTACAGTCCCTGAAGAATCTTAGGACCATAATAGCAAAGAAGGTCTTAGAGAATATTTCAAAGGATATCAAGATTGGTTCTTTAAGCTATAAACTTATAGAAGTTGTTGGTAGGGATGCCAGATTCAAGAAGCTGTTTTCAGTTACGAGCGAATATGGACTGTCGTACAATCGCCGCGTAAACCTCCCACAGAATACAGTATTTGATTTCAGAATAAAGATTTCAGATGGGACTACATCAAAAACTGGCATAATTACGTTCTTTGTCAAGACCGGGAAGGTGCTTGTTAAGGGTGGGTACTTTAACTGCAATAGTGCAAATGAGTACCTTGGTCTCTCGTCCCAGCCTCCCAACCTACTGGCTTCCCTGTGGAAGATGTATGGATTTTCATCCAGCACCCTACCCACCATTAAGAGGGGTAATACCGTTGCCAGTCTGCGTCTGGGGAGGAAGTTTGATGAAAACGAATTAATGAGGAATCTTTATGGCAAGAACCGAACTGGAAATCTTGAAATTTTGAGGAAGTCCAAACCCCGAGCAGTGACTAAAACATATTTCAAATTTGCTGATACCAATCATCAAGTGTCTATCACCAAAAAGGGTGTCGTGCAGATATCATTTAAGGGAGATATTTCACGTAGTAATCTTAAAATGTTTATGTCAAAAATTACTAAATTTCCACAGAGATTCTCTAAATATTTCAAGGGGAAGGTAAAGTATGAGGCCCCCCGAACCCGAATCTCGCGACGACTGAATAACCAGGCTGCACCCAATCTGACCCGGAGGGGTACCACCTGCCCCCCGGAGCACCGTCCCAAGCCCTACAGCTTCTCGGGGAAGTGCCCCACGGGGATGTACTGCCGCCCCAACCCCCAGCAGCAGCCCTGTTGCTACAAGAAGCCCAAGGATCCCAGGGCTTACAAGAACAAGGTGAAGCTGGCATACAACGTAGCTAAGGCCAGAATGCCTAATAATGTTGCTAACCTCTTTGGAATTTCAAGAAATACGGGTACAGGTAAATCAAATATTTCAAAAAATGAGCCAAATATAAAGATTTATAAGACTGTGACCCGGGTTCGTACATCCCAGGGTAATATGGTTAATGTTAATAACATCAGAATTGGTTCCCGTCAGTGTCTGCGTTACACCAAGGAGAAGCTTCTGGATTTCATAGATCGCCTGGGTCACTCCCGGGCCAGGATCCAGTCTAAATCGAAGCAGGAATTATGCAAGATAATTGGAGACCTCACCAAGAACACTGCCATGAATAACACCGTAAATGCGTACATCCCCACATTCAAGTTAAAGGGTAAGTCTACCCAGCTCACCCTAAAGAGTGGCAAGATTCTGATGATTGGCCGGCGCGAGTGCTCCTCGTTTTCCAGGAATGATATGCTAGCAGTAACCAAGAGTCTGGGTATAAGCACTGGCACTGGAACTACCCGACCTCAAATGTGTGAGCTTATTGAGGCCAAGCGCAAGAGTCTACTGAATACCAATATTAATCGTAAAATTGGAGAGAATATTACAAAGAAATTGAATCGTGAGAATGCAGCAGTCAATAGAGCTGCGGCGCTGAAGGTGAGTACTAATTCCAAGAGGGATCTGGTTCTTTATCAGATGTTTATCACCCGCATAGAGCCATTTGTTAATAAATTTGAGAAGTTTGGTTCCAGATCCACTGTGCCATCGAAGTCTAAGTTCCTGGGTAACTTCCGAACATCTGTGAATCTCAATATGACTCGACCAGTCGAGAGTCTGAACGCCCGTGGATGGAAGAAGCCATTCGAATCATGGCTCCGGGAGTATGTCGACCAGTACAAGGGTGCCTACACGCAGAAGTTCACCGATTCCCGCAACAAGGCCAAGGCCAACGAGGTCCTCAGACGCCAGATGGCACGCAACAAGGCCAAGAGCCAGATCAGATTCTCGGCGACTGAGGCCCAGAAGGACCTGTCTAGATTCAGAAATAAGACTCTGGATAAGAACCTTAGGGCGTTCTTTGACAAGAAGGTCAATTCATTTGCATCTAACTATATTAAGTTTGTTACTGCCAATGGAAATGTCGGGACCAAGGCATCCCGCCGCCGCGCGTGGTTCAATGCAAATCGTTCCGTTGGTGGTATAATGAGTAATTATTTCAAGAATATTGTTTCTAAGATACCCCCTAAATATACTGGTAATAATATCCGCCAGAATTACAGTCTCAACAAAAACTACCGAGTGGTCTTGGGACCCAGGATTAAATTCGAACGTTTATAAATTTATACTTCAGACCATAAAACCTTTGCATGACGGTCCACCACAATTCGACCTCCATGCTTGCGAATTAACTGGCAGAACCCCCAGTGTTCGCAATCCCTAGGGCTATCCACCAGAGTCCACCAAATATCGTCATTGTCATAGAACTTCCCGCGAATTAATACAAACCCCCCAAAGCATGTATCAAAGTCAACCAGGCGTGGGGAATCTAGACCCGAGCGATGATGTGGCTTAAATCCAGTTACCTTGTGACAATGGCGATCATGGCCCCCGGGAGCCGTGCACTCAAAAATACTATCAAACTGACCCTTACGCATGGCAAAGGTATCATAATAAAATTCACACGGGAGACTTGTCTTTACCATGGCATGAGGGCAGGCCATGGCAATGTCCGCTTGGGTCTCCAGGGTCTCCAGAAGACACTTGAACGCCAGGATCCCCGCGGTGATATTTGAGTCTACCATTAGAACGTAGTCATACCCCCTGTGCGAAGTTTTCCTTTTAATAGCATTCCTATAGAATGCTAACCTCTGCGTGCGCGTCCCAGTATCCTCAGGGTGTCCCATGTCAACAGAATGATATTCCCCCCGCAGGAGTCTTTTTGTGCCATCTGTGGAGTCATTCTCGTAAATATACGTATCAAATGTGATATCTGGCATATCAGATCTAAGGCGGTCTACCATAGTAAAAAACTGTGGTATCCATTTTTCATTGTTCCTAACAAGAGTGGTAATTAAGACCTTCATTATTATTTTTTAAATTACATTGTTTAAGTCGCTTAAAAAATAATATCTATTATATATAAATGTTCTCCTCTTCTCCTGATAATACCAATAAGCTTTTTGACCTCAAGCGCCCCACCCCCCTTGACGTATCGCGCCAGCGCAGACCCGCCACAGTCACTGACAAGGGTAAGTGTGCCAGACCCAAGGGTATGAGCTCTTCCATATTTGGCGAATGTGACGAGAGCGGTCCTACGAGGAAGTAGTTGTATTCTTTCCCCTGTATCCAATATAATATGCCATAGCCCCCACTATAATTAATCGAAATGGTACCAAGGATGGTACAAATCCATTAATTATATAGACCAATAATCCAAAAATAAATGATTCGAGTTTTAGTGACTTCATTATTATTTATAGAAGAAAAAAACTAGTCTCCTTGCATAGCGCAGAATCTTGATAACTGTTTCTCTATGTAAGTTTCCTGTGTTTGATTCATAAACTGCATCATGTACAGTGTTCCATTTTCAGCTATTTCCTTGCACTTTTCATCATTATCGCGGCACCATTCCAACTTTTCGTCCAAATCAGACCAGTCTTTTTTTACCTCCACATAGTGAACCCCGGGTTCCATCCATGGTTCACATACCCATGTATGAAACCTGGGCTTTGGCATAATTGGAATGCTGTTTGATGCCATTATCCATCCTAGTGATGAAGATTTATCATTCCCATCTATAACTGGCAGGTATTTGTACTTCTTCATTTCCTGGATACTCAGTTTGGGCTTCTTCATTTCAGGTGTATAGAGGTGGGGTGATTCCAGTGCATCCTGCACGAACTGGGAAAATCCAACATTATGGGATTTCCCATATTGTTTAACAAATCTTAGACGATCGCCATCCCACCCGGTGTCTGCCCCGCGCCACACACAGTCATCGCACTTACTGCCCCACGCGGGGTCTGGGTGATCGAACATTCCACCCAGGTGTCGGGTGCTCTCAAAATTTACTATCACTCCAGATGAATTTCTGTGAGTGTCCCTGACTTTCACCATTACCGGCCAGTCACCGTTAAAAGATGAATCTCCACATTGGATAAAGATATCTTTATTCTTCACATAACTTAGATATCTGATAACATCTTGTGGATAATGAGTATTTGGATGTATTTTTGAATAATTTAAACGATATATTTCAAAATTTAATTTTATGGGTATGTCATATCCCCGTGTACCAATATTTATTGGCGGTGTTATTTTACTATTACTCCCAGTGTAGTAATTAAGTCTTGATCGTATGTCAATCATCTACTATTAAATAGTCTTCTCTTCTTTAATTTGGTCTATCATTCCACGCAGTAAACAGGGTTCGAAATCATCGGTTTGGCATACTATATTTTCACTTATACTATTAAACATGTACGGGGGTGTAGGCATGGCGTTGAACATACACATGTACTCGTGACCCATCATCTTCGCCAGGGTATAGTAGTCCCAGTGGAACTGTATACCTGGGATGAAAATCTCACACACAGAGGAATGTGGGGGCATGAAGGCGGCATGGGTCAGACCATTCCCGTGAACCCCAATCAGGAGGTCGGTGTTTTGCATGAACTTCACTTGCTCTTCAAAATTGAAATTTTCCATCCTAAGATTCAAGAATTTTATATCATCCCTATCAGATAGATATTTCACTAATTTGTCATGTACCCCAGGGGTCAAGATTCTACCCTTGGGGTCATTCTGCCGATTAATATAGGTAACCACAGGTTTACCCTGGGTGCACGGGGGTGTACCTATCATTCTACTCCACTTCCACTCATCAAAAAATTTCATATATTTTATCCAAGTCTTATTAACATTTCCATTATTACATAAATTTCTATCTACTATCACAGTATTCATATTGTCTTCAAAATCTTCATGAATAATCTCTGAATTTGTAAAGATTTTTTTAAGAATCCATTCATTATGTGGATGATCCTTCCCCTTCCATGAATCATCCGGCCAGTGGGGTATATTTATTTTGGTAATATCTTGGGGTAATTTCCCAAGTCGGTCGATTTTTACTAATCCCACAAATAACAATTCAACAAAATGATACAGGTGACTAATGTCCCTAAAATTTCCAGATTCTGTTAAAACAAGTTCCATCCTACTTAAACATTATGTCCGAATGTTTAAGTAGGATGTATCTATTTATAGGACCAACCCTACTTTCTGGTATAGGTCAGGTGACCCGTAGATATTGTGATCTTGTTGGTGGTGAATATATTGAAATAAATTCTAATAAATTTCCAAATCTTGATGAGTATGAGGGTGGATTTGCATTTGTTCTACCCCTCCGAGATCAATTGAGAAATATAAAGAGACTTTCTAAAAATTGTAAGCAAATGATGTATATGACTGTGTGTGAGACTGAGCCCGTGAGTCCCGACTACAAGATGCTCCAGGACTTTCAACCGCTCTGGGTCCCCTCGAAGTTTGCAAAATCTATTCTGGATACTCAATTTGGTTGGGATTGCAGGATTCTTCGGCACTGGGCGCCTATACCCAGGATCCCACAATTACCCGTACCATCAGAAAAGCCCTACATATTTTATACCATAGGAAATGTGGTTGATCCACGCAAAAATATCCAAGCCCTGATTAGTGCATTCCAGAAGTGTAAGTTTCCCAACGCCCGTTTGGTTCTCAAGGCCACCTGCACCAAGACAGTCAAACTTAACATCCCCAATGTGGTAACTATAAATGGTCTACTGGACCACGATATGATGGAAAAGATTCATCAGAGCGGCCACTGTTACGTGAACTGTTCGCATTCCGAGGGTGTGGGGATGGGGGCAGTTGAGGCGGCGCTGCATGACAAGCCTGTTATAATTGGAGACTATGGGGGGTTAAAGGAGTATGTGCGAACTCCATTTGTTATCAGGTGTCCTGTGGGTAAAATTGGATTTGATGATTTTCTCTTCAAGGCCGATACTCAGTGGGGGCATCCCGTAGATGAGGATCTAATCGAGGCAATGCGGGAGTGCTATGATCGCAGATTGACTCATTGGGACCATTCGTATACAAAAGAATTAATTACTCGGGTGAAACCATGTCTAGAACATAGTCTGAAAACAGTGTTATAAGCCCTACTAGGAGGGCAACATGCGCGAATTGTCCGCGCTGTGCCACAACATAGGTTAAAAAATTATCAGTATTCTTATAGCCCGTATTGGGCTTTATGTATGTAGAAACTATGTGAATGAATGCAACCGTGACGGCCATGGAGACTATGATGGGTTTGAGTACTTCTTCCATTATATAGTTATCAAACATTATGTTTCTTACAAAACTTTCCACAAGTTGCCCTGAAAGGGCAGGGCTTCCCAGCCATCGTCGTCGCTCCACATCTAGCTGCTACAGTCCCCTTGATTCCCGCTGCTCCCTTCTTTACTGGGGGGATATAAGTAATCACTTTGCACGCTTTGGCTTGTCGCCTGTCTGCAATCTCCTTGTACCTTCTGCGGAGATTACATATGGCAGTGGTCTTTTTTGCATCTCCCTCACGGGCGAATACCTCATACCACATATTATCAACAGGCATAACTCCTGCCATGGTGCGTGTGTGGAATTTACCCTTGAATAATGTCTCACATAAGACTAGATGACACACGAATTTGACCCAGGTTCATATATCCTAGAACACTTTGAAGAGATTCAAGAAGAGGCATTTGAAAAGATAAAGGAGTTAAAATACTATAATGGACCTGGATGGGGTGGTGGAGATAATGCAGAATCCCCTAGTTATTTAATGGAGAATGAGGGGTACAAGCACTACTGGGTAAAGGGGTGGAATGACGATCCAAATTGGGTAAGTCATGCATTAATGTTTAATGGCGGATGGGATACCACTGGGACTATCGACCTTAAAAAGCCAGGGTGGGAACAACCAGGTATGAAAATAACTGAAATTATTAACCACGTGATGAAGAAAACTGGATGGTCTGTGGTACTCGTTGGATATGCACTTTTGAAGGCCGGGGCTAGTATTCAGCCTCACAGTGATGAGAAGGTCGGTGAGGGCTGGAACAACGTGTGGCACTTGGGGCTCCTTAGCCCACCAGAAGATTGCTTTTTTATTGTAGATGGTGTAACTCATAAAATTGAAGAAGGTAAGATAATCAAATTTGATGATAGTAAAGTCCATTCTGCAGTAAATAATAGTGAATTTGATAGAGTTAATTTATACATTAAGTTTTCAAAAGACGGATATGTCGGAGCATCGGAATCCACATGATGCACCTGAAAACGCTCATTCTTTCTGCATATGTACGACAGAAATATAATCTAGTGCTTCTCACATGTCTTTTATTTTTAAATTTAGATGGAACAATTGCCAATAAATGTTGCATTTCTCCAGATGAATATGCGAACATTACACTCGCCACCCCACCGAGTTTCCCCTTGAGAGCCCTCTCCCCCAATCTCTGGATACCCCATTGAACCTGATTAATCTTAATATCCTTACACACATGGCACAGGTGCAGGGATGGGTCTTTATCCTGTATGCACTGCACTACACCTGGTGGGATCCAAAGTCCCCCGCAGACCTCCATCTTACATCTAATTAAGGGCTAATCTTTATATTAAACCAGGATGCGGGAGTTTACCATGGATGGCTTTACCATTCTCATAGGCCAGAACGCAAATGAGAATGATAAATTGGTAAGAACTTCTGAGCCAAATGATTGGTGGCTTCATGTAAGTCAGGGTCCCAGCGCTCATGGTGTCATCAAGAATCCAAATAATTCCAAGGTACCTCATAAAATCTTAAAATATTGTTGCAGAAATATTAAACATTTTAATAATGCGGGGAAAAAAATAGAATTCGATGTAACTAAGATTAAGAATGTATCACCCACAGACACTGTGGGTAGGGTGACTCTGAGAACATCTAAACAGATTAAAGGGTAAAATATGTATATATGTATCTTATGTGACACGTGGGACCTGGATAAATATGAATCTATTTCTCTTATCATATAATATTGAATTGTGCGCCCAGTGGCACTGTGACAAACATGTTGTTAAGATGATTCTTGAATTGACACAGATGCTGTACACAGCTCATCACATGATTAGACCAGAGAAACTTGCCGAGGCCCCCCAGGCCTACAAGTGCGCTCACAAGAACCATCCCATGACTATATGGGTTCGAACTACCCGCGCAAACTATAAGTTTACCTGCAAACTTGCATGGGGTCTTGTTGATGAGTTTAGGTACAGGTACGGTCACGACCACAAGTGTGCTAGACACTTGGAATGGCTGTCTTGTAATGAGCCCGTGGGTATCTGTTGGGTGCGTGGTATTACCGAGGTCCCCCAGTGCATGCCAGATGAGTTCAAGGTCCCCGGGGATCCACTGGAGGGTTATAAAAATTATTATTTAGGTGCCAAGAGATCTATAGCCGAATGGAAAAAGAATCGCCCCGCCCCGCCGTGGTGGATTTCAGACCATGTCAAGATTTAATACGTGTGTGTATCAGCCTAAGGTCCCCACCTTGGCTTAAGGACAAACCACTATAATATATTATGAAGTGGGAACGTCTTTCACACTTAGAACATGTTCTCCAGCGACCCGACAGTTACGTGGGAGCAGTTAAACCTGATACTGAGAGTTGTTGGGTTCTGGATTCTGGCCGATTTGTGAAGCAGGATCTTACTTATCCCCCCGCCCTTCTGAAGATCTTTGATGAGATTCTTGTGAATGCCCTGGATCAACATGCTATTAACCCCAAGGATACTACCAAGATCAATGTCCGCGTGGATATGGAATCTGGTGAGATTTATGTATCTAACAATGGGAAAGGAATCCCTATTGTCATCCATGAGACTGAGAAGGTTTATATACCTGAGTTGATTTTTGGAACTCTATTGACTTCTTCAAATTATGATGATTCTGAGGATAGGACGACCGGTGGGCGCAATGGTTATGGAGCCAAGCTTACCAACATTTATTCTAGCAAGTTTTCCCTGGGGGTCAAGGATCCCCAGACTGGCAAGAAGATGAATTGGGAGTGGACTCAGAACATGCAGAATTGCACCCCCTCCAAGCCCACGACAGCTCGCGTGTCTGATGGTGAGGTGGCAGTTTCATTTACCCCAGACTGGAAGAGGTTTGGTATGAGTGGAATGACCCAGGATGTTTTCAAGTTGTTCCAGAAGCGCGTGTGGGACACGGCGGTGTGCCAGAGTGGTAACTTGAAGGTAACTTTCCAGGGTGAGCCCATCCCCGTCAAGAAGCTTCTGGACTACGCCCAGATGCACGAGGGTGTTGAGAATGCCGTGGCTCACACTTGTGGGCGTTGGGATGTCGTGGTTGCTTCTAGTAATTATTCTGGATTTCAGCAGGTATCTTTTGTGAATGGTATTTGCACCACCCGCGGTGGTACCCACGTGGATCACGTGGCTGGTGGGATTTCCAAGGATATCATTCTGGACTTAGTGAAGAAGAAGGTTGATGGTGCTGACAAGATGAAGCCAATGAATATCAAGGCTGCCATGTTTGTGTTTGTTCGCAGTACCCTTGTCAACCCCAACTTCAGTAGTCAGATTAAGTCCGAGTGCACTAGCAAGTCTTCTGACTTTGGTTCGGCATTTACCTGGACCCCCAAGTTCATCAAGGCTATTCTTGACACAGGAATTCGCGACGAGCTTATGTCTGTGGCTAGGTTCAAGGAGCAGAAGGACTTGAAGAAGTCTGATGGATGCAAGAAGAACAAGATCCAGGGTATCCCCAAGCTTGATGATGCCAATTGGGCCGGCACCCCCAAGTCAGATGGATGCACCCTAATTGTCACTGAGGGAGACTCTGCAAAGGCTCTGGCGATTTCTGGTCTTTCTGTGGTTGGTAGAGACAAGTGGGGTGTTTTCCCCCTCAGGGGTAAGCCCCGCAATGTCCGGGATGCGAGTGTTAAACAGCTCACTACCAACCAGGAGTTCTCTGATCTCAAGAAGATTCTGGGTCTGCAACAGGATAAGATTTATAAGAATCTCGCAGAGCTTCGTTATGGCAAGCTGATGATCATGACTGATGCTGACCTCGATGGAAGTCACATCAAGGGTCTGGTCCTCAACATGATCCACTGTTTCTGGCCCTCGCTATTGACTCTTGGATTTGTCGTAAGCATGGTTACACCAATTATCAAGGTTGGTAAGCGATCATTCTTCACCAACCAGACGTACGAGGCCTGGGTCCTCGAGCAGGGCGGTCTCCCCCGCGGTGCCAAGGTCAAGTACTATAAGGGCCTGGGTACCAGTACCTCTGCAGAGGCCAAGGAGTATTTCCGGGAGATTGAGAAGTTGACAGTCAGGTTTGATGATTCACCCGAGGCGAATAAGGCTGTAGTCCTTGCGTTTGACAAGTCCCGTGCAGATGCTAGGAAGAAATGGCTCGAGGAGTTTATTTCTAGTCCCCGCCCGGAGGTGAAGTATGGAGAAGTCCAGAATATCACTGTGGATGATTTCATCAACCAGGATATGATTAATTTCAGTATTGCTGATGTCAAGCGCTCTATTCCTCACGTGTGTGATGGTCTCAAGCCATCTCAGCGTAAGGTGATGTACGGGTGCATGAAGAGGAACTTGACGGGCGCTGAGATCAAGGTGGCCCAACTGTCTGGGTATATCTCAGAGGTTTCAGCGTACCATCACGGCGAAGCATCTCTGCAGGGTACTATCATTGGAATGGCTCATGATTATGTTGGGAGTAATAACATTAATCTCCTTGAGCCGTGCGGACAGTTTGGTACTAGATTGATGGGTGGCAAGGATGCTGCTAGTTCGAGGTATATTTTCACTAAGCTTTCCCGTGATGCCACGAAGATTTTCAATCCCTCTGATAACAGTACTTTGAAGTTTCTCAGTGATGATGGGAAGTCTATTGAGCCAGAGTATTATATGCCTATTCTCCCCATGGTTCTGGTGAATGGTGCAGAGGGTATTGGTACAGGATACAGCACACAGGTTCCCTGCTACAACCCAGAGGACATCAAGAAAAATCTGCTTAGGTGTATGAAGGGTGACCCCCCAGAGCCTATGACCCCCTGGTACAAGGGCTTCACTGGGAGTATTTACAAGAAGGACGACCGCACGTGGGTTCTCCTGGGTACACACAGCACCTCCCAGTCGGGGGTGGTGACGGTGACTGAGCTCCCCCCAGGCAAGTGGACCCAGGATTACAAGGAGTACCTGGATTCTCTCTGTGAGAGGGGCAAGATTCGTAGTTACGATAACCACAGTACGGAGGAATCTCCCAACTTTACTATTCGTGGGTATGATGGATGTGATCCAGTGAAGGACCTGGGACTTAGCAAGAACGTCCACAACTCCAATATGTGGCTGATGACCCCCAGGGGTATCAAGAAGTATGCAAGTGCTGAGGATATTATAGTTGATTTCTTCGAGTTCAGACTGGAGCATTACCGCCAGAGGAAGAAGAACATGCTGAAGGAGTATAAATTCCAGGCGGAGGTGGCATCCAACAAGGCCCGATTCGTTCGTAATGTGGTCGACGAGTCCCTGAGGATTTTCAAGCGCAAGAAGGTGGATGTGGAGGGTGATCTGCTAACCATGAAGTTCAAGAAGGTCCAGGACACCTGGGAATATCTGCTTAATATCAAGACAGTACAATACACAGAGGAGGCGATCGACAGGCTCCGGGAGGAGGAGAGCATCAAGACTAATCAATATAACGAATTGAAGGAAATGAAGATATTAACCTTGTGGGAAAA
>TARA_R110002096_G_scaffold95404_5_pt1 | contig 15960 bp, 14 predicted proteins | sample TARA_R110002096 | Tara Oceans TARA_R110002096 (sample SAMEA4397295) | marine metagenome | biome: Polar Biome; feature: [DCM] deep chlorophyll maximum layer (ENVO:01000326); material: water (ENVO:00002006), including particulate matter (ENVO:01000060) such as... | depth 35 m | reverse complement strand
TTGGCGAATCGACATGGGTGCTGATACCTTCTTTGCAATACTGGACTCTTGCGGACCCTCCGACTGGGTCTTACCCTATGAACCGAACACGGAGGAAAGTGATGGCGAAGACGAAGACGAAGACTGATGTCGAGAAGGAGCTAAAAGAGGCGCTAAGCGCCCTTAGTGAACTGAAGGCAAGCGCAGTCAAGGGTCCAATCGACCTCTCGTGGCTGCCTGAGAAGTCGCAGAAGCAGTGCGCCCACTTCCTTGAGCGCGCGTGCGAGAAGCGTAAGTGCGAGCCAGACCGCGTTATCGGCGCTTGTCTCGCCTGGGCTGCGCTCCAGTCGACCCAACGACACGGCATCCATCGCCTTGTGCAGAGCATCGAGTTGGTTTTGCGATGCAAAATCTAAAAGAGCTCCGGTACGACCAGTCTCCTTCTGGGCCGTTCGTTTGGCTTATGGACTCGCTGATGGGCGCCGTCGAAGTCTGTGTCCATAAAGACCCGTCGCTCACCGAGATTGAGCGCGCGGTCGGACTACAGATCACAGCCGTCCGTGACACGCAAGAGGCGCTCAAGATGCTCAAACAGCGCCGCATCACTAAGCGTGAGAAGGTCGCCATCCCTCTGCTCAAAGCTTACCTGGGGATGGTTAAGGGCAACACGCTGTCGCGCACCTGGGAGAAGGGACTCGCTAAGCAGCACAAGGTGCAGCACAAGATGGACAAACTCGGTAAAGACACGACCCGGTTCCTCCAAGCGCTCAACCTAGTCAGCCACCCTAATACACCTGTTACAGCTATCGCTAGAACGGTGGGGAAGTTTAAGAACAATGTCAAAGACTTACATTGACCGATGCACCGAGCAGGTTCTGGGGCACATGGACACCATCGAGGCGATGCTCACTATCGGGCACACTCGGACGGCAGCCGCTAAGTCTGTAGGCATTAAGCCGACTGACTTCCACAACGTGGTCCGTGAGGGTAAGTCGAAGCGCGGCAAGTGCCACGATATCCTCATCACCGTCTTGCAGTCTGAGGGGAAGGCACAGGTGCGTCTTGAGACCATCATTATCCGCGACGCAGAGGTCAACGTGAAGACCGCGCAATGGTTACTCGCGCGGCGCTTCCGTCTCAAAGAGCGTCACGAGCCTGAGATCGATATCCTGCGGAAGCTCGACTACAACCGGCTCGATCAGGAAGACGTCAAGCTGAAGCTCCTGCAAGAGAAGCTGCGGCTGCTGCAAGAGAAGAGCGGAGACAGCATGTCTTCCGACGACTGGCGCGCAATCATGGACGAGGCCGAGCAGGCTAAGACTCGCGTCAAGTCTGTCCATTGAAGCAGCAGCACCGCGATGAACTACAGCGGTGCGCTTGGGACTTTTCGTACTTCTGCGAGAAGTATCTCAAGATCTTAAACAAGCATAAGAAGCTAGTCCCGCTGGTGCCGAACCCTATCCAGGCGGACTTCGCTGACGTCATGGATAGACAGCCGTTCACCTATGTGCTCAAGAGCCGTAAGGTCGGCATCTCCACGTTCGTGGCGGCCAAGTTCTTCTGGAAGGCGCTCTTCCGACCAGGCTTCGAGGTCGCTGTCATCGCGCACACTGAGAAGGCGGTTCTCGAGAACATCGCGCCCATCTACCACCGCTTCTACGAGAACCTGCCGAAGTTCCTGCAAGTGCCTCTCAAGCACCAGACAGTACACAAGCTGCACTTCGCGCACGACAGCCGCATCATCATCGGCACGGCTAACAGCGAGGGAGCTCGTGGCGGAACGCCAGTGGCTCTTCACTGCTCGGAGTTCAGCCGGTACGACAAGCCAGACGACACGATGGCTGCGCTGTTTAACTCGCTTGGCGCCGACCCAGAGGTGGTCCTCGAGACCACCGCCAACGGCATGAACTTCGCTTACACCATGTGGATCGATGACGAGTTGGAGTACCACCGGGTGTTCTACCCGTGGACCGACGACCCCGACTGCGCGTCTGCAAAGCACAAGTACAACACGCCAGATGAGATACAAGATCTCGTCGATGAGTTTGAACTCACCGATGAGCAGCGCAACTGGTACACCGAGACGTACAGGCTCAAGTGCAACTCGAAGATGAGGATACTCCAGCAGGAGTACCCCATCATCGCTGAGCAGGCCTTCGTATCTTCAGGTGGCAGGTTCTTCCATGCTTCGTACCCAGGTGTTGAACCTGAAGCCGGGTACTTAACCTTTGAAGAGCCGCAGAAGTGGCACGTCTATGTGATGGGTGTCGACACTGCCAGTGGCGCAGACAAGCGGGATTACTCGGCCTTTTGCGTCATAGACGTCACAGACCCGAAGAAGATAAAGACGGTGGCCTCGTTCTACGAGCGCATTATGCCAAGAGCCTTTGGCAAGCGTGTCCTGTCGGAGGCGCTCAAGTGGCACGCGCTGGTTGTGCCAGAGGCCAACAGCTACGGTCTCACCATCATCGAAGAACTGAGGCTGAAGAACTACCCGTACATCTACCATAAGCTCGACCAGAAGGACGGCGAGAACACTTGGACCAAGAAGTACGGCTTCTGGACTGACCGCGCTTCACGGCCCCTGATGCTGTCTAAACTATACGAGGTTCTGTACGACGGGGTCTTTGACGGCCGTGATCCTAGATTCCAAGGCGAGGCCAACCACTTCACGTACTCGGCCAGGGGGAAGCCAGAGGCCCAAAGCGGGCACCATGACGACATGGTGATTGCGACGGCGCTCGCTGTTTACGGCTCCAGCCAGGCGTCTATGGTGCGTGAAGACCGCATGAACGAGAAGCCTGAGAATATACGCGAGAGCTTGCAGTTCGAGCACAGGACAGGCAAAAACTATTCAGACGACTTCGACGACTGGTACGGTGACGACGGCAACAAGTCGCACCCTCTAGCAATAGAGGGGTCTTACTAGCCCGGCAGGGCGTTAAAAGTGCGAGGTAGAAAATGGGTATCCTAAGCGAAGAGCGTTTCAATGAGATGGTAAGCCGCCTCGAGGGCAATGAGCCCTCAGAAGAGGAGGCTGTCGAAGCTTCAGAGGTATCCGAAAACTCGTCCGAGCACTCCGTGGACGTTAAAGAGATGGAGAGCGATTCGTCTTCCGACACCGAAGACGTTAAAGAAGAGGTGGAGACGCAGGCGGATAGCGCAGAGGTCGAAGCTCCAAAGACCCCTGAGCACATCCCTTACGGTCGTTTCAAAGAGGTCAACGATAAGTTCCGCTCTCGAGATGAGGACCTCCAGCGTGCGATGCAACGCATACAAGATCTGGAGAAGCTCACGCTTGCACAGCAGCCGCAGACTCATCAGCCGCAGGTTGAGGAGAAGTCTGAGGACGCATGGTTGAATGAGATTTTCGGCGAGACCGATGGTCAGTCAGCCAAAGCCATGAAGCAGATGCACAGCGATATGCTGTCAGTCAAGCAGTGGCAGCAAGAGAGGACAGAGCAGATCGTGACCACTCAGCTTGAGGCTGAGATTGCAACGGCAGTGGAGAAGAACCCTGACGTCAAGGCAGCTGAGCTTTGGCAGGCAGTGGCGGCAGATGGCTCGATGGACGTAGGCAGAGCAGCTGATTACATCCAGAACCATCGCAATGAGATGCGGCAACAATACAGGAGCGAAGCTAACACTGAGATCGAACAGCTCAAGGCCAAGCTGGCGCAAGCGGAGAAGACTGCTCAAGAGCAGCCATCGTTCCGCCGACCCAGCGCTACGGCCTCTGCGCCAGTTCCGGTCCAGGGAAGGCCTCGCACTGTAGCCGACGCCACCGCAGCGTTTGCCGAAGCACTTAAGGAGCGCGCTTCGTTCTAACCAATCTTTAATCGAGGAGAGTCGTCATGGCAGCTACAGTAGGCCTTAGTGCCGTTACTATTACGGGAGCCGGCACATTTGGGCCGATGCTCAAAGAGTTCTATCAAGGCCCAGTGGCCGAGCAGATCAACAACCGCGTCTGGATGCGCGAGTACTTCCAGAAGAAGTCGAAGGGCTGGTCTGGTCGGCAGATGGTTGTTCCCATCCATATTGGGCGCAACAACGGCGTTGGCTTCCAGGGCGAAGCACCGGGCAACCTTCCGACCGCCGGTCAGCAGCAGTACCGCGACCTGCGTATCAACAGCCACAGCTCCTATGGCCGCTTTCAGGTCAGTGGTCTCGCGATGGACACGGCCTCAACGGCTGGTGTTGGCGCGTTTGCTGGCGTCATGAATGAGGAGATGGACCGCCTTGTGCGCGACATCGCCAACAACGAAAACTCCATGAACATCTTTGGTGGACCCACCAAGGGGCTTCTCAACCAGCGCAGGGCCGGCACGTCGACGCCAATCGTCGTTGGCGGCCAGGACTCTGCCGCCTTGGGTACGTTCAGCGTCGCGCAGGAATGGCAGTACCAGGGCGACTTTGGTTACTTCGATGGTAGCCGCACAGGCCTTACCGTTGCTGCGGCCACTATCGGCACATGGGTCAAGGTTGAGCTGGTGCGGCTTGACACCTACGAAGAGGTTGTTGTGCCTGGAGGCAACAGCAACATCATGGTGACGGCCATCAGCGCAGACCGCACCAACCCGACGGTCACCCTGCGGTATGGATCGGACAGCGCGGTGGCGGTAAACTTTGACCTTACTACCGTTGGGGGGCAAGCGGGAATCGCTCTCCGCATCGCAGGGGCAAGGGCTGTTGATTCGGCTGCGTCTGGCAGCAACCCGTTTGGCCAGAACCCGGTGTTGTGGGACAGTGGCGCGTTGGCGGTAGACCAAGCTCTTGGTGCTCAGAACGTCATTGCGAACCAGCCACGGGGGCTCTTTGAGAACCTCGCTTCTCAGACGCACTTTGGTGTGGCTCGTAACGATACGACTGCGACGGGCGTAGACCTTGACCAGCGCATCCTCAAGAGCACTATCGTCACGCACGACGTGGGCGACGGAGACCGTACCAACCCTGGTGCAGACCTGAGCCTCGAGCGCTTGCAGTACATGATGGACATCATGATGCAGGACGCTGGTGTCGATGCGGACGTGATGGTGATGAACGCGCTCATGCGTCACCGCTACACGGTGCAGTTGACTGGTGTTCTTGGCACTGCCGCCACCAACATCATGACTGACGGCTCAAGCGGCAAGCTGATGGACAACCAGCAGAACCTGGCCTACGGCGGTGTGAAGTTCCAGTACGACCGGCAGTTCCCGGTCTCGACTATCGGACTTCTGCACAGCAGTGACTGGCTCTTGGCTGAGCTTGCTACCGGACAGTTCGCAGACGAGGACGGAAACATCCTCTTCCGCGTACAGGGCCAGGACGCCTACGAGGGCTTCTGGAAGCATCGGTACAACATCTGCTGCAAGCGGCCTAATGCTCAGGTCATCCTGACCGGCATCACGCCTACCTAGCCCACGGCAAGGTTAGAGGTGCAGCGTCGACTCCCCTTGGCGCTGCACCTCTTTATATATATGCAAACACTCTTCTACTTCATCGCGTCTGTTGTGCTCATCGAGGGCGGCTACTTCTTGTGGCTACTCATCGACAGGGAGCACTCTCTGCGGCAAGATGACGTCGTTGACATAGGTCTGCTCGACTCGATTCGTGAGGAGTTTCGCGATGGTTAGTCTGGCAGAGGCTCCAGGGCGGTTTGGTTATGTTTGTAGAACCTGAAAGGGCGGCTCAGCTTAGACAGCAGGCCGCACAGCGAGTCCAGCAGGGCCGAGAGAACCAGTTTGGCTGGGACGATGCCTTCACCAAGGTCTTCCTCCCTGCGGCGCTGGGCATCGCAACAGGCGTGACCGGAGGTCTGGCGGCACCAGCAGCAGCCGGTGTAATGGGCGCTGTGGGCGCCGGGTTAGCTTCTGGGGCATCAGGCATGGCTGCGGGCCAGGCCATCGGCTCAGGCATCGACAACATCGCACAGGGAAACGCAGGGGTAGGCGTCGCGCAGACGCTCGGAGGGGTGGCTAAAGGGGTCGGCGGGTTCATGCCTGAAGTGGCTCCGGTCAAGACTACGCCTGGAGACGAAGCTGCCCTGGACGTAAACGCCGCGCTGCGCGGGACGAGAAGGCCGACTAGCAACGCCAGCCCCTTCCCGACGACGTTCAGTTAATGGCCAAGTTCCCAACAGACATGCAGTCGCGCATCTCCCGGTCGAGGAGTGAGCGCACCAGGCAAGACAGAGAGTGGTCTGCGGCCATCCGCATGTTGCGTGGGGACCAGTGGCTTTACTGGGACAAGCGGTCAAAGCGCTACGGCGAGGTGCCTCGAGCTCCGCAGCAGGTCCGCGTCACCGTCAACCAGATGATGAACATCGAGCGCAGCATCCTCGCGAGGCTTTCGCTCAACACGCCGACCCCTGTGGTCATCCCTGCTAGCGACACTATCGACGACATCACCAAGGCCACAGCGTCAGAGATGGCGCTCAGGTACTTCTGGCTGTCGGACAAGCAGACACGCAAGTGGCAGGAGTGCATCCGATGGATGGCCCAGACAGGCAACTGCGGACTCCACACCTACTACGAGCCAGCATACGAGGTCACCAAGGCCGCTGACTCGATGCCAGGTGACGAGGAGCTAGAGGGGCCAAAGCCAGACAAAGTCGTCGGAGGCAAGAAGGTCATAGGTCGCGTTAAGTGCGACATCATCAGTCCGCTGAACCTGTTCTTTGAGCCCGGTGTTCACTCACCTGACGAGGCCCGGTGGGTTGCCATTAGGAGCTACTCGACCAAGGCAGAACTCAAAGACACGTACCCAGATAAGTCTGACAAAATCGAGGAGCTGTCGTCGGGGTCGAATGACGAGCGCTATGCGTTCCAAGAGTACAGCCCGGATGGCCGCGTGGAGGTCTACGAGGTCTACTGGAAGGACGGCAGGCACGCCATTGTCTCAGGCGACCTGTACTTGCAGACTGAGTTCAGCGAAGACGTGCGCGACACCTTCCCAGTGCGGCTGGTGCGATACCATGTCATCGAGGGTGACCTCTGGGGGCAGGGGCCGATGGTTCAGATCGCTGACCTTCAGCAGCTGTACAACCGCACGCGAACACAGATTCACGCGAACGTGCGCCTGATGGGGAACCCTCCATGGCTCATCCCGCGCACAGCCGATGTCCGAAAGGGCACCATCATGAACAAGCCGGGTGGCGTTATTCGGTTCACGCCTGGCGGTGGAGCTCCGACGCCCGCAGCACCACAGCAGCTACCGGCCCATGTGGTGCGAGAGCCTGCGCTGCTCCGCGAAGAGATGAGCGATGTGGCTGGTGCTCATGGCGCGACCCTCGGACGCCGAGAAGCTGGCGTGAAGAGCGGCGTGCATGCTCGGACGCTTACCCAGCAGGACTCGGCGCAGCTGCTTGCTACCCAGCAGGAGATTGTCGCTGCGGTTGAGGACACCATGCTCACGGTGCTCATGCTCATGAAGCGGCACTACACCGAGAGCCGTGTCATTAAGATGCTTGACGTCGCCGGGGTGCCTGCGTGGAAGGCAATCTCCAATACCGACATCGTGGACAACCCTGAGATTTACATCGACGGCAACACCCTCTTCAAGCTCGACGCAGCGAACCGCGAGTCTCGTGTCCTCGAGATGACGCAGCTTGGGCTCATGACGCCAGAGGAGGCGCGCGACGCAATCAGCTTCCGCACCTTCGACAAGCGCATCACTGAGGAGTTCATTCAGATCAGCCACTTCAAGGAGATGCTTGAAGCGGTTATCATGGGCCGCAAGATTCAAGTGCTGCCGACAGACAGCCTCGATGCCTTCACCAAGGTCTTTACTGAGTTTGTGCAGTCCACCGGGTACTACGACCTGCCGCCTGCAACGCAGGACTACATCGCGCAGCTCATTGTGGACGTGAGCCTGTTTGGCGCTCCAGAGGCCCAGTGGCAGGCTGCGTCGGACGTTAAAACGGTAGCGCCTCACCAGTCTCCAAAGCAGACAGCGCCTCAAATGATGCCTACGGCGCAAGCCGCTCCGGCTATGGACCCCATGGAGCAGACGCCCATGCCTACTGAGGGGCAGAACTTGCCTGGGTTACCTAGCGCCATCTCATCCATGCAGGGAGGCGGAGGATGACAGTTGAAGAGGTAGCGTCTCTGTTCCGCGTGTACATGGATGAGCCAGACCAGACGTTCGTCAGCGACGCGCAGATGGTCATCTGGCTCACAAGCGCATACGACGACTTCAGAGCTATCGTCACGGAGATGGACCCGCAGATATACGCGAGGCAGGAGGTCTACTCGCTGTCCAACGCGAGGCTCCTCGATCTGGCCACGTCCGCTCCGGCCATCCTCGGCTCTACAGCGGCAGCTGGGGCCAGGCTTTATCAGCTTGTGAACATCTACATGATTGAGAGCGCAGCGCAGCCAAACAACATCGTTGCAAACCTAGAGCCCTCGCTGTCTGTGACGAGCACCTACGACTCCCGCGCGAACTATACGCTGCGCGGGACGGAGCTTATCTTTCCTGAAGCGGTCACGATGGACATCAGGATTGACTACATCCCTGAGCCGAACGTCGCATGGTCCGCTGCTGGTGGCGCGGGCGCGACCTACATTGACGACCTCAACAGGTTCCACGACGTCATCGCTCTGCTTGCGTACTTGCAGTATGCGATCGTGGACGTTGCACCGAACAACGAGCTAAACGGCCAACTTGCCCGCCGTATTGAGCAACTGCGAACGTACCTCGAGGGACGGGCAGGTGGCATTGTGGAGCGCGTCGTTGACGTAAGGTGGATGTAGATGGCGGTTAAGTACGACGAGGTGGAGGTCCTCGGCGGCGGCATTAGAAGCGACCGACCGTCCAAGGGCAGCTTCGCGCTTAACCTGATCCGCCGATATGGCTCGTGGGAAGTGCGCCGTGGCTTTGGGCAGCTTGCCCAGTTTGACACCCGCATCACCAACAACATCAAGACGCTGTCCGGCAACTGGGGATACCAGAAGCATCTCGGCAGCTACATCATGCAAACCGACTTTGGGAATGAGCAGATAATCAGCGTGTTCAAGGCCAGGGTGTACACGTCTGAAGTGGCCAACGAGCGAGCCCAGATAGCCAACATCTACGTCGTGAGCATCTACGATACGACGACGAGGGAGCGGTGGGAGGAGCCCCTGTACAGGCACACGGCTGAGTCTGGCATGACAGACTCGGACAACGAGTTCAGGAAGGGCCAATACGAGACAGACAACGGCAAAGACTACCAGGCGTGGCTGGTGGCGACCTCAGAGGCTACGTTCTCGTTCGCTGAGATCAGAGACACGGTCTACTTTGGCTCTCCTGGCACACAGCTTTACGCATATACCCCCTGCACGTTTAGGGGCAACAGGCGCCGCTTTGTATCTGGAGCTCACGGGCGCACTTGGGCGCCGCCCTACTCTGAGTCCTCGATGGTGTGGCGCGTTCACCCGGCCCCCGGCGCAGACATCGCCGTGTACGGTATCGAGGGGTATAGGACGTCATCGGGCATACCCTCTCCGCAGGCGCTTATTACATGGGGGGGGCGACTTGTTATCGCGGGGAACAAGCGGGAGGTCTTCTTCTCGCAGAGAGACATGCCCACGTCTTACATCGACCTCGACTTCATCGTTGTGCCGACTGAGCAGTCGATAACGGCGATGGCCGCGATGGGCCAAAGCATCTACGTCTTCACGGAGACGGAGACGTTCTTCTACCAGCCCGCGACCAGGGGCGCAGACCCACTTGCGTCGCAGGGTATGGAGCCCGTGCTCGTGTCAGACACCATCGGGTGCGTGTCTCAGGCGTGCGTGACCAAGACTGATAACGCAGTCATCTGGCTAAGCAGCACAGGGGTCCACGTATCTGGCAGCCCCATGGACATCAAGACAATATCGGACCCGATCGGGCCGCTGTTCACCGACTTCATCACTGACCCGATGACGTCGTTCTTTACGTCCATAGCTGCCGATGCCGGGTCCATCAACACGCGTCTGCCGCAGCGTAACAGCGTCATTACGCCTAAGTTTAGCGGCGCCTCGGTGACCTACAGCGAGAGGCTATCAGCGCTGCTCGTCACGTTGCCCGAAGAGGACGTGACCCTTTGCTACTCTGGCGACCAGTGGTCGCTATGGACGTACCAGTCCAACACGGGCCATCACGGCTCACTTCCAGACGTAGGCGCAGTTGAGAACATAACCAGTCCTTGGCTGCTGTGCAGGGACCAGAGCATGTACATGGTCGGCTCCGTTGAGGAGGACCAGTTCATTGACGCTTCTAGGTATGCCGGCCTCCCAGCGGTTCCGGTCGGTGACGATGTGACATCTCGCTCCGCGTACATACTCGAGTACGGTCGCGGCGGCGCCATCGACCGGAGTGTCGACGACGAGGACGAGCGCACACTGGCTGGCAAGTACATGTACTACGCGCCCGCTCTCATACCGGTGACCATCTTGACGCCCACCTTTATGCTGGGCGAGTGGCTACCCGTGGAGCAACTGTATAAGTTCCAGGGCACAAGCGTGGTGGCTCCCACTGGAGAGTCGGCACCAGCCGCACCGAACAAGACGTTCCTTGTCCCGGTTTACATGGTGCCCGGTCCAGGCGTTGATGGGGCGACACTTCTTGGGCAGTGTCATGGTGTCAGGATCCGGTTCTGGTTTGACAATACAAAATGGAGGCCAATCTTTGACAACGGCACAGCGACCGACATTAACCTGATATACCCGCCCGAACGAATGGGCTCGTCTCCAGGGTGGGTGAAGCGCAAGTGTGAAGACGGTGCTGGAGTCGCCGCGCGCGACGGGGTGGAGATTAACCTTGAGTGGTTGGGCTCAAGCGGCGGGCACACCTTCCAGCCGGCCATGAATGTAGTGCCAGGAAAGCTGACACTGCTGTGCTACATACCAATGATGACGATCGCAGACGCCAACGTATCCGGCATGGGGCTCACCGAACCAGCGACAACACCGGCCGGGTACAGCCCCACATGGTTCGACATGGTTGATGGCACTGGCGCTCATAGATTCGCGGCAGAGGTGCTTGTGTGGCGCCAATGGCGGCTCTTTAACACCAACAAAGAGGACAACGTCGCGCAGCCGGTTGACTGGGCGTACATGTCCGAAGAGGTCGGACTGCCTGAAGACGCCAGGGTCAAGGGGCGTGGAGTTAACGCGCTGCTTCTTAGTCACGATGTGGGCACCGACGTCACTGGCTCATGGCCGCAGAGCATCTTCAACACGATGATGGCCGCCGACCTTAAGACGTGGACGGCGCAGGTCATCGACTACGTCGGGAACCCTACGGCGTTCAAGAGCCCGGTTAGCATCAAGAGCAACCTGTACCCTGTCGAGTCGGCGCATGGCACGGTCAGGGACAGGGTTCAAAAGCTCGACAAGACCATCGTGCGCCCTAACTACGGACAGGGCATCACCTACGCGAGCGAAGCCGTAGAGACGTTCGAGGCAAACACCTACCTGATTGGCGACGAGCAGGTTGATGAGATCGTCACCTCTGAGTCGATGAAGGGTAACAGCGTCGCCATGATGCTCTTTGGGTTCATGCGTAACCCCGCAGAAAGGCTGAAGCTCGAGAGCGTGAAGCTCCTCTTCCGAATCGTTGGCGCAGGCCGTCGCAGGAGGGGTAGATGAGCCTGAACGAAGTATGGCTCAAGAAAAGGTCGCAACGCCGTGCTGAGTTAAGCGACGCGCAAAAGGATGCTGGCGCGGCTCCAGCAACACCGTTCGCGGATGTTTCCGGCATCCCGGCCATCCAAGGCTTCAACGAGATTGTCCGCAGAAAGCTAGGCGACATCTCATCAGCGCTAAGGCTCACCATGCCTGGCTCGACGTTTCACGAGGACAGGGTTGAGGCCAACTCGTTCCTTCTCGCGCCTGGCACTTATGGCGGGGCGACCCTGTCTAAGGATCTGTCAGAGATGCGCGCAGTGGCCCCTGGAGCTCGCCTGGGCAGGATGCTTAACCTTGTCGGCTCGGCTGTTATAGACGGCGTGCTGCTGGCCGGCGCTGACGCAAGTGGATGCGCCGTCGTTAGGAGCACCTCTAGTGTGATATTCAGGGGCTGCACTTTTGAACGGCCTGCGGACTCGGTGGCTTCGATGGTTACGGTTGAGGCTGGCGGTAAAGCAGTGTTTATCGGCTGCGTGTTCAGGGGAAGCGGCGTGTCCACGCTGCCACTCGTGGCCCATGGCGGGGGTGCGGCAAGTGTTCAGATTGCGTTCTGCTACAACGCCACGCCGAACCCGCTTCTTTTTGTTGTGGGCAACGCCACTGGCACGGGGAACATCTGATGGCCTGGAGGCGACACACACGCAACCTCACCAAGGAGGTGTTCTATGACGGCACCACAGTCGACGGTTCGCGCTTGGAGAAAGCGCTTGGCGATATCCAAGAGGGCGTCAACAACGTCCAGAAGGGGAACACCAAGCAACGCTTCGTTGCGACGCAGTATCACGCGGGCTTTAATCCCCAAGACCGCCGTGTCGCCTCAAACGTGCATAAGTGGCCGTGGGTACAGGTAAGGAACAACAAGGCGACCGGGACGCCCGTGTCTGTCCTTGGCCTTACGCCCATCAACGCTCCGCACAACCCGTCAAGATTTAAGGGCACGGCCATACCAGGGATTGAGCCTGCAAGCGCCACGGTGGCTGCCGGTCTTGGCGACCAGTATGCGTGGACTCGGTCGTTTTACTTTAGCAAGCCGGTAGTGCTGCACGGAGTCAGCGTACTCCTGCATAACGACCTCGGCGCTGATCCCGCGCGCCCCTACTCCGGCACGAGAAACACTGCCGTGCCGGCGTACACATACACCGGAGGAACGGGGGCAATACCCGGCGGGTTTGCCTCAGGGTCCAACACGGTGGACCTGCCCATTGTGCTCGATGTCATGAACCCTGGCACGCCGGAAGACGCCAGCATGACTGACGTTGAGTACACGCGGACGGTCTTGCCTATCAACGGCGAGACGACGTCTCCGATTGCTCCTAACGCGAGTGCGGTTGGGTGGAGCGACTTCGCGCCACACTACAGCTCTCTCCAGATGACTGACGTGCGTCCGCTGTATGGGCGGCTGTTTGAGCACAGAGACCTGAACATACCGATCCATGAGAGGGCTCGCCTCCGTCTCGCCATATTGCTCCCAAAGTACGACAACACCGCATCGGGATTTGCTTATGGCTCCTGGGGTTCAGAGCCGTGGTATCTTCAGGCCTGGAGCGTGACCATCACGGTGCTTGAGGAGGTTCAAACCCTGTAATGGCAAAGATTACACGCAAAAAACTAGCGCGCGGCGCAAAGCTTCTGAAGGACCATATCTTCGACCCGATGATATCGGCCCAAACGCAGGCAACGACGGCCAGCCTGGACTCCGAGCAGGCAGCGGCCCCATACGCTCCGTTTAGGGTAAACCTGTCGCTGCCTGTGCTTGATTATTGGAGCAACGCAACGATGAGCGGAGACTGGCCTGCGGGCAATGCGCCCTTCCATGGCATCCCATTCATGCTCCCGCCGTTCCAGAGAGACCTCATATTCAGCACGAACCCACGCGGAGGCAAGTCCGCCCAGGCGTCGGACACAATGCCTGAGATTATACTCGACGAGGTATCGTTCTCGTTTGAGCAGCGGCTTGAGCCGTCCGCAATCGTGAGCAACTGGAACGGCACCGGCACCGCCGACTCTCCTGACCAGGGCAAGATCTCATACGAGCGCTCGGACAGGCTTACGATTGACCTGTCCATAATGGAAAAGATGCCGACTTGGTTTGAGCCACCTGTAACAGCGTATAGCAACTTCCTTCCTGGCCGGGTTGTGTGGTCTGGCAGGATCAATGCGCTCGATGTTGAGGACGGCTTCTTCCGTTTGAACCCGTGGGTGGCGTCGTCGATTAATGAAGTCATTGACCCGCTGAAGACCTACATATTCACAATATCCGCGCCCAACCTACATGACCATGCCACAGACACTGACGTGTCCCTCGTGTCCGTTGAGGCGTCACTCCGGTTCCTGACCAGGCTCACGGAACGAGACGCGGGCGTGGACGTACAGAACATACCGAAACGCCACGACGGCATACCCAACGACAACCTGACCCACCTCGCCGCGAACACTACCGGAGCTGGGACAAACTCAGCCACAGCGCGGCCTCTCGTGAATACGGCTGGGTCGGGGCCAGTCCCAGGGGCCGCAATCACGGCAAACGACGCGACAACAGGGGTGCAGACGTCCTTGTCGGTTATTGACGAGATGTCTCGCCGGAAGTTTCAAGGCGGCTACAAGTTAGACTCTGACCTCCCGATGCTCGAGGAGATGGGAGACACCGCCGCCTACACTGTTATCGCGGTCCCGCTTTTCAACAACCTCAACTTTGGCGGGATGTCTAAGCTGGACTTTAACGACCAGCCGTACTTAACGACGGGTGGCGCTAACACCTTCGCTATCGACAGAAGGTACATACCTATCGAAGCGCCGATGACCATTCACCATGTGCTCTTCACGTATAGCTGGATGAGGTTCTGGAGAGAGGCGGGTGGGGTTAGGTCTCGGTCCAATCAAGTGCCGCTTAATAGCGCTACACCCGCCTCGTCGGCAATGGAGTTCACGCTTGGCGTTGGCATTGGCACGGGCATGAGGGGAGACTCGTTTGGATATACGCAGGTTGCTGGGCCGAAGACACTGAGTTCACCTCAAAGCCCTGCGCCTTGGTATAATGGCGCTGTGGACCTGATTCACCATGGCACCACAGAGTCTTTGCCGTTTACAGCAACGCCGCACACCTTGGCCAACCGTCGACCATGGAACCTCGAGCTCCACGCAATGGACTTGGTTGGCACTGGCCAGCCAAGCCTTAACGGCATGACGAATCAGGGAAGGCCAGTGTTTGTCGGGAGGGGTTCTTCCACGACCGGCTCCCGCCAGGACATTGCGTTAGTCCCGTCTGCCGTTGCAGGGAGCGAGCAGTGGCTAGAGGTGCGCGGAACACTGGGAGACCCAAGCATGGACCCGGCGGCTTATGACGCGACATCGATGATGGTCGGCGCTGGTGGTGTTTGGGTGTACATTATTGGAAAGACACACTTGGTGTGAGGTAAGTCATGAGTTCAAGCACAGAGGCCGGTCCATCGGGCATTAGCACGTCGCAGTTCACGAGTGGCGACGTGCAGCAGGGCATCCTTAAGGGGCTCGCCGGTCAGACCGCTGCGGCCGAGAAGGCCGCCAAGGCGCAGGCCGTGCTTGGCGGTAGGTCTGGCGGCGCCATCCGCGATGCTGGCGAAAATGCACTCGTGGCAGCACGCGCGAATGTGGCAAGAGGTGTTGCTGCCGGTCGAGGCTCAGGTGTCGCAACTGGCGGTGGACTTGGCGGGGCTAGCGGCTCAACGGCTGTCAACGCAATGAGGGAGCAGATAGCTGGCGCTGGTCAGGTGGAGGCGTCGGCTGTGGCAGCGGACCAGGCCGCATTGACTGCAACCAGCGACCTGCGGTCGGCGGCGGCGCTTGCCGTCTCTGAAGAGGCGATAAAGGCGGGAGAGTTGAAGCGCGGCGGGCAGAAGGCGGGTATCGCGTGGATAGATGAGATTGCCCTCACCCAGGCTGAACTCAATGCTGGAAACATCACCGAGGAGGAAGCGGCAGCTCAGATTGCGGGCAAGGTTGTGTTCCTTGACCCCAATGACCCGACTCAGCGTCTGGCCATCAAGCAGTCATTCAACCAGTTGTGGATGACGGCAACCGAGGCGCCAGAACTCGCCCCAAGTGACGCCATGCTCGACGCTATGCTCAGTGCCGGCATAGATATGAACATTATGTTCTCAGGGTGGACGGGTGGTAGTGATCCAGCGAACATAACCAAGTTCTGGGGGATGGCTCAAGCGGCTTACAACGCCAAATCGGGGCTACCCCCGATGGCTACTCCAATGCCGGGGTCGAATGGGTGGACTGTTGATGGTGGAAAAGCCAGCATGGCCGCCATTGAAGCGGCACTACTCTCTCTCCAGGGGGCGTAACCATGGCGCGAATACTG
>TARA_R110002096_G_scaffold218704_1_pt1 | contig 16009 bp, 25 predicted proteins | sample TARA_R110002096 | Tara Oceans TARA_R110002096 (sample SAMEA4397295) | marine metagenome | biome: Polar Biome; feature: [DCM] deep chlorophyll maximum layer (ENVO:01000326); material: water (ENVO:00002006), including particulate matter (ENVO:01000060) such as... | depth 35 m | reverse complement strand
TATTAAAAATATGAAGATTTACAAAAACAGTTTGAAAAGCGAAAACGAAATACTAAAAAGACTATTAAAGGATGGTTATGTTTTAATCAATTACGATTCTAGAGATTGCGACGGCTGTTGCTCTTCGAAAGTTTTAAAATTTGAGAGTTTAGAAAGCATATATAAATCAATAAACGACTGTGCTGAATGGGCTGACGGTCCTTTCAGTTACTCAATACCTTTAATGCACGAAAATGGTAGTTTAGACTTAAACGAAGAATTTAACGGTGGGCAATGGGGCAATTAAGAGGATCCTTTTACAAGATCAGATATGAAAATAAACCGATAAAGAATGTTTATGCTTCCTCTCCAGAGGAAGCTATAGATAAGGTCTATAACATATGCAAGACAAAAATGCCATGGATAAAAAAATCATTATTCAGTGCAAAAATTAACGATGCAAGGGCATCCAAATATTTTTTTAAACAATAATTATGAAGAAATTATTATTATTATTAGTGATGGTGGTTTTGTGCAGTTCTTGTGCAACCACAAAGTGTTCAACCAAATCCATCAACCGAAATAGTGGTTGGATTTTAAATAGATAGAAATTATGAAAACAGACAATGGAATAATAGCAGAATTCATGGGTATGACCTGTCACCATAATGACAACTCAGTAATGATCCATATGACATCTCAAGGCAACGAAATAGTGCCTATTGAGTCAATGGGATACCACACCTCTTGGGATTGGCTGATGCCAGTAGTTGAGAAGATTGAAAGTCTTAGAGATGCCAATGGGAATGCTTACAGATTCACTATTGATATGTGTAATGCTCAAATTGAAGAAACTCACATTGAAATACTTGGAGGTTCTCATAAAATTGATACCACATACAAAGCAGTAGTAAAATTTATTAATCACATTAACAAAGAGAAATTATGAGCATTAAAAAGATTGAGGAGGCTAAGAGGCTCCTAAAGGAAAGTGGCTACTACATAGACCACCTATGGCACGTAGACGACGTACAACAGAGGTGCTACTGCACAAAAGAAGAGGCACAAATAGTGCTAGACATAGCACTAACAGACGATTGGATGAATGACCAAGTGTCTGATAGCATAAACAGTGCAATAGATCAATTAAACCTTCCAGAAGAACAAATAATTTTAGGAATATGACAACAAAAAAAACATTAGAACAACGCACTGAGGTAGCCAACCTATTATCTAAAATGTGGGAGATCTTTGAGGAGCATGGTGGCTACGAATACAACGATGAGATGTATTGGCAACTACAAGGAATGCACGAGTCTATATCGGCATACGACGACGACCAGGATATACCTATTCTGCTCAAGGAGGCAAAGGAAACCATGGCATTCTTTGATTGGGTCGTGGAGTACAAGGAGCTAATGGATAGGGAGCCACCCACTATTTACGCATAAATACCAATACTAAAGAAGAAGCCTTGCACAGAAATGTGCGAGGTTTTGGTGGTACAAGGCAATAGTGCCTTGCGTCACAAGGCTTGTATACGTCTAACTATTGTCATATATTTGTCTAAATCAATAACTTAATTATGTACAGAAAAAAATTAATACAGAAGATTCAGCAACTAATAGATAGGTTGCCAGTGAGCAAGAAAAGAAAAGAAGCGAAAAAAGATGTGCTAGAGCTGAAGCTAAGTGATAGCGACAAGCATTTTATTATGATGAACGACAAATATGGTAAATTATGAAAAACATGGAACTGACGATACACTTATACTATGCTGGAGATCTTCCAGCAGAGACTAAGCAAACCAATAGTATTGACGAGGCACGTCGTTGGGTTGCAGACGCAGAGCATGGGATCATAGTCAATGACCAAAATATAATAATAGAATAAATAGATATGAAAACAAAATAGCTTTTATTATGATAACAGAATTTAATTTTACAAACGAATGGCAAGGAGACCAGCAAAATTGGGTTGGTTTTTATGTTGAGAATTTTCCAATAGATTTAAAAGTAGGTGATGAAATATGGATAATTGATTTTAAACATCTATTTAAAAAAGGCGAATATTATTATCCAGAAAATAAAATTTCAAATGATTTTTTAGAAGATTTTGACATTCCAGAAGCAAAAGTAACACATTTGAGGTATGGTTTACAAGATGGAAAAGTAGTTAAGATTTTAGAACTTATGGCTACATAGTTTGGTAAAGTTACTTATAACGGAATACAGATAAGAATAGTTGTTTAATAAATAAAAACAAAACAAATGATAAGTAGAGAAGAATATAATAAAGCATTAGATATTGTAGAAGCATACCATAAACAATTATTTTTATGTGGTGTTGGCAGTAGTTTAATAACCAAAAAAACGCCAATAACTGAATGGAGCGAATACGATAAATTGCCGACAAAAATAAAAAACGTATTTAAAAAAACAGGAACTGAATTTATGGAGGATATGACTTATGAATTAATGATGAGGCAGGCATATTTAGGTTATAGTCACTGGAGTACTTTTATAGCACTTCGAGGTTATTAAATTACTGCCAACGGTTAGTATATGCGTTCGGAAAAAATAAGAAGTTTATTTATATTAAATGTCTATTTTTTTTCTTAATTTTGTTTAAATTAAATCAATAAAATGAAGTACGAATTATTCAACAAGCTTGCGACAGAGGTTGCAGAAGTATTTGGGGTAAATGAAGAAGACATCTTCAAGAAAAGCAAGGAGAGAACAGTGGTAGACGCAAGGTATCTTCTTTACTACCTCTGCAAGGTCAACAAAATGAAGCTGACATACATCCAGAACTACATGAACGACAGAGGGTATTCTATCCCTCACTCAACTATACACCACGGAATAAAAGACATATCAAAAAAAGTGGATGAAGACGTTGACTACCAAGTTGTAATCGATAGAATCAATCGCCTATGTACGATCTAGGTGACCTATTCCACCAAGCAGAGTCTCACCACCCCTCGGTAATAATACACGACAAAGGATTTGAGGCGTATATGCTATACGGATGGAGGATAATGAGGGAGGACAAGTCTGGAAATATATCGATAATAAATATGTCGACTGGGGGAGACTTCTATACCGAGGCAAATGAAAATCAATATAAAACTTTTAAAGATTTAGGTTGGAGAAATGCAATTTACGTCTTATATTTGTCCAATTGTCGTTTAAAGCTAGCTAAAATAGACAACAGAATAAATGTTGCCATGGTAAGAAACGACAGTATAAGGATGATCCGAAAGCTTAAGGCTAGTAGGGAGCAAGTCTTAAAAAATTTCAATAAAGTTAAATCTAAATTAAATTAAATTAATTTTTGTTATTATGGATATAAACACAGCAGTTATCTCTTTAGATAGACTACGAGAGTTAGAATTAGCAGAGAAAAAATTACAGCTACCTAGAAGTAAAACGATTATAACTATAACAAAACATTGGAGAGATGTATTTAGAGTAGACACAGACGATGAATGCGATGAAATATTAGCATACAGAATTAAAGACCAGGAACATAGAATTGAAAACCTTTTAGATGAAATTAAAAGTTTAAAAAAAGAATTTGATAAAGTTGAAAAACTGAATTACTGGGGTTTTTGCGAATGGAGAAAATTAACTAAATTAAATTAAATAAAATGAGTGAAACAGAAAAATCAGTTTTTGAAGTTCTCTCGGCTATCAATGTCAATGACAAGGTCGAGAAGAAGAGCAACCTTACCTACCTCTCATGGGCATGGGCGTGGGAACAATTAAAAAGTAAATACCCTCAAGCACATTACACAATCTATGAGGACGTAAATGGAATGTTCTACCACAACGATGGTAAGACTGCTTGGGTAAAGACAGGTATTACAGTGCAAGGACAGGAACATATCGAGTACCTTCCAGTAATGGATTTTAGAAATCAATCAATTAAGATTGAAAAGATAACATCCGTTGATGTAAACAAGAGCATTCAGCGTAGCCTAACAAAATCAATCGCTAGGCATGGACTAGGGTTGTATATCTACGCCAATGAAGACTTGCCAAGCGTGGCAGAAGAGTTAGCCAACCCACCAAAAAACACAAAACCTAAGGAGGCTACTCCAAAGAAAGCAGAGCCTAAAAAACCTACTACAATTAAGCTAGATATCGGAGACGATAACTGGACAAAGGTGTTGCGTTATGTTGCAGCCAACAAGGAGCTAGGACTCAAAAAGATTGGGGAGAACCTAACCACAAAGTACAGCATGAATGCTGTCGTGAAGAAGGAAATCGCTAAAGCTATAGGTTAATGTCTCAGAAAGTAATTAACCTATTAAAAGATGACAATGAGTACTACGGAGGGGTGGGTAAGAACTACCTCTCCAATAGTGACATTGGTGCATTGCTTTCTAACCCTAGAGAATTTGGGGTTAAGAAGGAGGACAACGTGAACTTCGCCAAGGGCAGACTATTCCACCACCTAATCCTTGAGCCAGAAAAAGTTAAAGACTGGAACCCAGTAGACGTATCTAGCAGAAACACAAAGAAGTACAAGGAGATTCTGGAGGGTTCTGGGGAGCCGTTTTTATTGCTACAGAAGGAGTACGACGAGATCACGAGTCTTGCCAAGGTGATGACCGAAAACCTAGACTTCTACGACATGATATATGCCGATGGGAATCAGTTTGAGGTTCCAATGATTGGGGAGATTGGTGGCGTTATGTGGAAGGGAAAGGCAGACATCGTATGTGACGACTGCTTGATTGACATAAAAACTACTGGGGATATAGAAAAATTTATCTACAGCGCAAGGTCTTACAACTATGACAGCCAGGCATATGTGTACCACACCTTGTTTGGCAAGCCACTAAAGTTTTTGGTGATATGCAAGACCACTGGTCAGCTAGGGCTATTTGACACCACAACAGACTTCATAGAAAGGGGAGCAGAGAAGGTTCAGAGAGCTATAGGGGTATACAACCAGTTTTTTGGCAAGGATGCTACAGATGACGTAAACCAATACTTCCGTCATGTTCAGCTTCTTTAAGAAAATAAACGATTCATCTAGCGTCATGTACCTACAAGTTCCAAGGGTGTGTGAAACTAGGAGAGATAAGAATATTCTTATCGAGGAGACAATTAAACATATGGAACGAAACATTAAAATAAGAAGATAATGGAATTAAAAGTAGTAGGTAAGATTACCAAAGTATTGCCACCACAGAGTGGTACATCAGCGTCTGGGAACGTATGGACGAAGCAATTATTTTTAGTGGACAATGGCGAGACGTACAACAACCTATTTTGCTTTGAGTTGTTCAAGGCTGAGAAGGTTGAGGCATTCAACAAGTACAACAAGGTTGGTGACCAAGTTGAGGTTGAGTTCAACGTAAACTGCAACGAGTACAAGGGCAAGTACTACACCAGTCTTCAAGCCTGGAAGGTTTCAGACGCTCAAGTAAAAGGTGTTGAGAAGGTTGAGCAAGAGGAAGAGGAAGTGCCGTTCTAGTAGTTAAAACCATTAATATCATAGGGAGATTAACGTCTCCCTTTTTTTACCAATAGAGTGTGACGAATATGACAAAAAAACTTCCCCTATTATATATATATATATTTATATTATTATTATTTTTTATTCCCTATACAGTAGTTAAAATTTGTCACAAAGTATCACTAACCTAACAGTCAGGAAGTTAAGATAAAAAAAACATCACAAAAACGACACAAGAATGACACCAATCATCACGATATTTAGAAATATCAAGGAAACAGACACTCCTTTCCACGTCAGCATAGATAAAATACTTACCAGAATCAAGGATGGTAAGTCTAAGGAACTTGTCAAGAGCATTCGTAAAGAGGCTGACAAGAAGAATAGAAACGAAATAAAAAAGCAACTGCCAGCGGTTTGTTTCAGTGGCAAGTTCACCAACAGAAAAGATTCATCCATATTAGAACACAGTGGATTTATATGCCTAGACTTTGATGGCTACGAGAAGAAGAAGCTAATGCTGGAGGAGAAGGAGAAGCTCACAAGGGATAAGCACACCTACTCGGTGTTTGTATCGCCTAGTGGGAATGGCCTTAAGGTAATCGTAAAGATACCAGCGGACACAGAAAACCACGTGAACTACTTTCTGGCATTAGAGAAGCACTACGATTCAAAGTACTTTGACAAGACCTGTAAGAATATTGGAAGGGTATGCTACGAGTCCTATGACCCGTTGATATACGTAAACGAGAACTCTTCTCTTTGGGACAAGATTGCTGAGATGGAGTACAAGGAGTTTACCTCATCTGATTCACCAACAATTCCGATCACAGACGAGAACAAAATCGTGGAGATACTTGTGAAGTGGTGGAATAAGAAGTACCCAATGAGTGAGGGACAGCGTAACCAAAACGTGTATATCTTGGCCATGGCGTTTAATGACTATGGGGTTCAAATTTCTCTTGCTGGTTATATACTAAACCAGTACTCATCTAAAGATTTCACGCAGAAGGAGATAAAAAGAACCATCGACTCAGCATACTCCAACCGCTCAAACTTTGGGACGAAGTACTACGAAGACGATGTCTCTATAAGCAAGATCAAGCAAAGCCTCAGAAGGGGTGTATCAAAAAAGGAGATTCGTCAGCAGTTTAAAGACTCGGGTGTTGGTGGCGATGTTATTAATGCCGTGATAAGTAGTGAAGAAGACAAGCTAAGTAAGTATATTTTCTGGACAAAGAGTGACAAGGGCGTTGTTAAGGTGGTTCACATAGAGTTCAAAAGGTTTCTGGAGGACAATGGGTTTTACAAGTACTGCCCAGAGGGTAGTAAAAACTATGTCTTTGTTAAGCAGGAAAACAATTTAATTGACCACACCTCGGAGAAGGAGATAAAAGACTTTGTTCTTAAGCAACTAATCAAGCTAGACGATATTAGCATCTATAACTACTTTGCAGACAGTGTAAGGCTATTTAGAGAGGAGTTCCTTACCTTACTATCAACCATAGATATTTACTTCATTGAGGACGATAAAAACACCGCATACCTGTACTATAAAAATTGTGGGGTAAAAATAACAAAGAATTCAGTGGAGCCTATAAGCTATGTTGACCTAGACGGATACGTATGGAGCGACCACGTAATAGATAGGGATTTTAAGATATGTGAGGTTGGTAAGTGTACGTACAAGACATTCATCAGCAACATATGTGGCGGTTCTAAGGAGGAGAAAAGGATTAAGACCATGGAGAGCACTATCGGATTCCTTCTTCACGCCCACAAAAACCTATCCTACTGCCCAGCAGTTATTCTAAACGACGAGGTTATCACAGACTCACCTGAGGGGGGGACTGGCAAGGGAATATTTATGAAGGCAGTGTCTCAAATGAAGAAGGTGGTTACAATTGACGGAAAGTCTTTCGCTTTTGAGAAGTCTTTCGCCTACCAGTTGGTGTCTGCTGACACTCAGATACTTGTTTTTGATGACGTCAAGAAGTACTTTGACTTCGAGAGGTTATTTAGCGTGGTTACGGAGGGCATGACCTTGGAAAAGAAAAACAAGGATGCAATCTCAATTCCCTTTAGCAAATCACCAAAGATAGCCATCACAACTAACTACGCCATCAAGGGAAGCGGTAACTCATTTGCCCGTAGGAAGTGGGAGGTTGAGTTACACCAGCACTACAACAAGAACCACACGCCACTTGACGAGTTCGGGAAGCTGATGTTTGGCGAGTGGAACGACGACGAGTGGTGTCAGTTTGACAACTACATGATTAAAAACCTGCAACTATACCTAAGCAAGGGGCTAATTAAGTCTGACTTCATTAACCTAAAAATAAGAAACCTTTCAGCCGCTACGTCTTATGACTTCATAGAGTGGTGTGGATTGATTGAGGGGGAGGCAGAGAACATGATGATAAGTAAAAACTCAAGGAAATATAAGGCAAGCCTTTATATTGAGTTTACTGGCGAGTACCCTGACTATGCCCCAAAGTCAAAGATGACCATCACTAGAAATAGATTCTACAAGTGGCTTGTTGCATATAGCAACTACAAGTTTGGATGCCTTCCAGAAGAGGGAAGAGACAGAGACGGTAGGTGGATCAGATTTAGAGGTAAGGAAGAACTAGAGGTACAAGGAAAATTAATGTAAAAAGGGAGGGGGAAAACTTTATAGAGTACCCAATAAATTAAATTAAATTATATTATGAGTTATTTTAACAGAAAAGAGGTAGTTAACAGTGTTTATCAAACAAAAGAATTAGACATTTTTAACATTATCAAAGGGAACAGACCCCCAAACCCACAACACGTAAGAAGGTTGGCGGATAGCATCCAAAAAAATGGAATGATGCAAAACCCAATAATTATAAATGAATCATTTGATGTGATTGATGGTCAGCATAGACTACTTGCGGCAAAGATTGCAGGTTCCGTTATTTATTATATTATATTACCAGGGTATGGATTAAAAGAGGTTCAGGAGCTTAACATTAACCAAAAAAATTGGACCAAGAGGGACTTCATGGAAAGCTATGCCAACATGGGGATTGAGTCATACTCTAAGCTTAAAAGTTTTATGATTACAAACCCAGAATTTACCATAAATAACTGTATTGCTATGTGTTCAAACAGGGCTACTTTTAATGGAATTGCAAACAAGTATATTCCCAATACAGATAAAGTGAAAGACCTGTCAGAGGTTTTTGAGGATGGCACATGGTTAGGAAAAGATTTTTATTTAGCGCAAGAGAATGCCAATAAAATATTACTCCTAAAGCCACACTACGATGGATACAATAGGTCTATATTCGTATCAACAATGCTAAGTTTATTTAACAATGAAAATTTTGATTTTTTTGAGTTTGCAAACAAGCTAACATACCAGACGCAGAAACTAGAGGACTGCGCAAGTGTTGCTCAGTATAAAGTTTTAATTGAAAAAATATACAACCACAGGAGGAGAAACAAAGTAAACCTAAGGTTTTAGCATGATTGAATTTAGAGACTACCAGAAAGACATCATCAGTAGAGGCTCTGAGGTACTCAAAAATAATGGATTCCTGTACCTAGCCATGGAGGTTAGGACAGGAAAAACATTAACGAGTCTTGGTATTGCAGACAAGATGGATGTAGAGCACGTTCTGTTTCTTACAAAAAAGAAGGCGATATCATCTATCGTGGGAGACTACGACCTTATGTGTCCTGCATCTTTTATATTGTTTACCATAAACTACGAGAGTATGCATAAGCTACCTCAGAATATTAAGTGGGACATAGTGATCATAGACGAGGCTCATAGCTTAGGGGCTATACCTAAGCCAAACAAACGAGCCAAGGACGTGAAGGATCTGATCAAGAAAAACAAAAGCAAAGTTATCTTGATGTCAGGCACGCCAACTCCTGAGAGTTATAGTCAGATGTACCACCAGGTGTATGGCATTAAAGGAAACCCATTTGAGAAGTACGTAAGCTTCTATAAGTTTGCCAAGGTCTATGTGGATGTTAAGCAGAGGATGATAAACTCTATGATGATTAATGACTACTCCAGGGGTATGGAAACTATTGTCGACAAGATGAACCCATACACGATTCGATTTACGCAGAAGGAGGCAGGGTTTGAGAATAACATTGTGGAGCAGGTGCTGGAGGTTGAGATGAGTGACTTGGTGTATAGGCTTGCCTCTAAGCTACAGAAAAACCTAGTGGTTGAAGGCAATGAGGATGTGATACTGGCAGACACTCCAGTGAAGCTTATGATGAAATTGCACCAGATGTATAGCGGAACCATAAAGTTTGAGTCTGGAAATTCTATGATACTAGACCTGACCAAGGCACAGTTTATATACGACAATTTCTGTGCAACAAAGGTTGGAATATTCTACAAGTTCAAGGAGGAATTAAATGCACTCAAGCAGGTGTATGGGGACCAGTTATGTACGGAGTTAGAGGATTTCGATAATACCGACAAGACCATAGCACTACAGATTGTTAGTGGAAGGGAGGGAATAAGCCTGCGTAACGCAGAGTATCTGGTGTACTACAACATCGACTTCAGTGCCACAAGTTATTGGCAAAGCCGTGACAGGATGACCACCAAGGACAGTAAGCTGAGTAAAGTATTCTGGGTGTTTGCCAAGGGCGGTATCGAGAAACAAATATACAAGGCAGTACTTCAGAAGAAAGATTATACTTTAAAACATTTTAAAAGAGATTTATTAACTTTAAATTAAATATTATGACATTAAAAACTTATGATAACAACTTCTTATATTCAATGGAAATAGATAAATGTGAATGGAAAAATGAGGACACAAATCAATTAGAAGATTGTATTTGTTTTGAATTAAATAATTTTGATAATTTAATACCTATACCTAAAGACATAAAAATACCTGACGAAACAACATTTATTATGAGTATTGAAGACGCTAAACATCTTAAGGGTTTTTTAGAAGTTGCCTTAAATAATTTATTAACTTTAAATTAAATATAATGAAAAAAATAGGAAGTTTAGAAGTGGTGAGATATAAGTATGAATTAGTAGATGGTGATCCAAAAATAGTTATATCAATGATTAAAGTATTAGACACGGAGGGTAAGTATATTAAGTTTGCAAAACTTAAAGAAGTTGAACCGTTTTTGTCTGAATTTCAAATAAAATTTAAACCTTTAAATTAAATACAATGGTAGAAGCAATTGGTTGGCTAACTATAGCCTGCATAGTAATGGTAATAGTAAAAGCAATAGTCAAAGGAAAAATAACATTTCCCGAAGACTGGTGGCCTGGGGTAATAAAAGATAGAGAACAAAGAGTATGGCCTTCAGAAGAAAGCCCAGATGATATAAAAAATAAAAGGTTATGGAATGACAGAGCAGAGAATACAGAAGAAAAGGATTGACCAACTAGAAGCAGAGGGGTACTATGTAATCAAGCTTATTAAGACAAATAAGAATGGTATCCCTGACCTGATTGCAGTGCATCCAGATGGCAAGATACTTTTCAGTGAGATAAAAAAAGAGGGCGGAAAGCTTTCGGAATTGCAGAAGTACAGGCTAAAAGAACTAGAAAAAAAAGGATTTAAAACAGAGGTATACAATGGAGATAAGTAAGAAAAAATTAGAAAAAATTAGTGGTGCAATACTAACGTCGTTCATCAACCTTCATTTCCTGGAGGAGTGCGACAGGACTGGTTTGTTCAAACAAAAAACAAAGAACAACCTCAGGAGAACTATAAGCGACCTGAAAGACATAGAGTTGAATTACTACAACAAGGTAGAGAAAGTTGATCAGGGTGACCTTGCAGACAAGCTAACCACAAACAAGATGATATTCATTGAGTGGATACTTAAAGAATTTGATTTCAATGATTTTTGTAAATTGCAGGAGATTTGTCTCGCATACAACATAGACAAGGATGCGATAGGTAAGGCATCAGAAACAGTATTAGAAAAAAACGGAGCAGAAAAAGTAGGATAAATTATGAACGAGATAGAACTAAGACCAACAGAAAAGAAAGACCACTACAGGTTATTACTAAACGGAACAGACGTGACTGGCGAACAAGAAAGAAGTGTGTTCAGGCACATCATACAGGTAATCGATAACGGAATAGACTCGTAGTTATGACAGAACCAAAGGAGTTATTAGAGGAAAGGTTTCTGGAAATAAAAGAGGTCAGGGATTCCGCCAAAAGAAATAATCTTCCAGAGGAAGATATGTGTAAGCTTGACAACATATACCACAAATATCTTGTGTGTATAAACCTAATGGATACAGCATTCAGAGAGGTTTTTGTACACGACGCAGAGGTGTACAAGTCTAGCAAACAGCTGTTCATTCAGCAACACAAGGAGATAAAAAGTTTGAAGTATAAATTATCAAGAGCAAAATAGCTATGAGTCCATTAGATGAAAGAAGAGTAAAACACGTAAACCATTTAATGGAAAGCATAAACAACCAAGCTAGTGAGATTTATGAGGGTCTCGTAGACAAGGATTTTGAACAGGCTGAGAGAGATATAGATAAACTTATTTCAATATTAATAAATATAAAATCTAGTTTTAAAGACGAGATTTAGAAAAGTTTTATTATATTTGCTGAAATATTTGTAGTCGCTTTCATTTTCTGTTTTAATAGCTGAAGAGAGTCTCCTAACCGAGGCTCTTTTTTATTTACTATTTAGTATTATTTTATACTCCAAATGGGGATGATTTATCTCCATCACTTAATGGTCCAAATGGGGACGAACTTTTTCTTTTTCTATTATTAGAAGGAGGAGTGTAGTCATACATCTGATCCTTTTTAAGTTGCCTTAACTTACGCTCCTTACGTCTTAATTCTTTTTCTGCCTGTCTCGTGTCATATCCTGGAGAGTCAGGTCCAAATGTTCTCTCCCATAAAGAAAAGTCATACCTCTTCATATCCGTTTCACTGCTATAGCCTTGAAGCATTTCTTCTTTTCTTTTCTTTTTATTGGCAGCTTCTTTCTTAGCCTTTCTCAATCCCTTGTACATATTCGATAATACTATTTTCCTTATGTCCTTGTAGAACGGAATAAATCCAGCTACACCAAGAGCCTCCAAAGGAAGCCTTACGAACCTTTCGTCTTGCTGTCTTTCGATTGCGTCAGGCTCAACCTTGTCTGCCTCAAATATTTTGTTAAGCCCAAACTCAAGTGTTTTTAACATGGGAGTGTATGCAGCAAATAAATTTTTAGCTACATCCATAAACTGTGGTGACTTTCCAGACCGTCCCTCTGGAATTAAGGTATACTGTATTGCATCCCTGTACTTGTCATACTCTCCATCCCTTAGAAACTGACCATAGTTTTCGTTAAGCTCTTCCAGACCATAGTTTATAATACTCTTGGTAGCATTCCCAAAGTCTCTACCAAACAATAATGATGTAAACGCAGAAGTCATAGCCTGACCCAACATCTTATCTATAGACTTCATACCTTCAGCATCGTCGTCTTCGTATTGAGCCTGTGTGAAATCAAAATCTTCATCGTCGTCGTCAGTTAGCGACTTTATAGACTCGGCAACTAATGAGCCAAGGAATGTATACGCAACCATACGAGTGGTTACACCCGCTAGTAATGCGACCCCCTGCTTCTTACTTACCTGTCCGTTACCCATTGCAGCCATTATTCCTGTCCTTGCTGTTATGTATTCAAATATCAAAAACCTAGTCATAAATCCATTAAAAGAATTAAATATCCTTGAACTAACTCCCTGGTTTGGCTTTACAGTCCCCTTTAGTATACCCATAAAAGAATTGTCTGTAGCTCCAATTGCAACAGAACGATTGTCAGCCAATGTCTTAGCCTCCTTCAACGCACTAGAATACTTGTCCATGTAAGCCTCGTCGTTTGCCGCAATCTTATCAAAGTTTGGAGAGGTTCCTGTAATTTGCTTAAACCTGTTCTCAAATGATCCGAACCACATCGGCTGCATTACTAACTTATCAGGAGACGATATCAGCGTGTCGGCAGTAAACTCAACACCCTTAATCCACCTCTGACCAGAGTTGTTCCATAGTTGTAGGATGGTATTCTTTACCTTCCCTTTTGCCTTACTTGCGGTAACTCCTGCTGCCTGGTTTAAAATTCCTGTATCCACAAACTTACCTGACAGGCCTGTAGAAAACACCCTGTTGGTCTGGGTACTGTTCAGGTTGTTCATTATATCCTTTGCCCCTGGTGTTCCTATAATTTTTCTTAATTTAATTCCTGTTACGAATCCTTTCGGATCCATAAACATTCCAGCCAACACGTTACTTGTAAGTTCGTATGCAGCCCTAGGAACTCCTGCAAGTATTGCTCTGTATCCCTGCTTTTGTATGTAGTCAATGACCTGGTCTCCAGTAGTGGACTGAGTAAGGGCATTACTTAATAGGTTCTCTATAGACTCCACAGAAGCGTCACGAATAGCATTAAACTTTCGTCTTGAATCGGTAGGCATATTACCATCCTTGTCCGACAAAGATTTTTCTATTTGATTTAGTGTTCTCCTGGCTGTCCTGATCGGGTCAGTTAAATGGAAGTCCATTAGTGTATACTTAGACCCTCTCTGCACCGATGCATACACATCAAAATTTAAAGGAGATGCCTTTCCTGTTCTCTCAATTAAAGACTTAGCTTTTGTTGACGGCTTAAGATACTTGTTGAACATATCAGATATCATAGAGGTTTCAGTCTCAACAATGTCACCCTTAGCAACGTCTGGTATAACACTTAGGTGGGTGTAGTTCTTAAGGGTAGTAATCTTGTTGCCTCTGATTATATTGGCGGTATAAACTGCTGCTTCCGTTAGGGACTTGTTTATCTCCTCTAGTGTTCTGATTGAGTTCCTTTCCGCAACATTAAACGACTCGTATAAAGCCACGTTATCAAAAGTTTTAGTTCCATTTTCGGTGTAAGTGTCAAGTATTTCTTGAAGCATCTTAGCGTCATTCTCCGTATAACTCGTTGTCTCCTGGTTAATTCTTTTAATAGTAGCCTTAAGGAAGTCCTCAACACTATTTACCTGATTACTATCGGGGTTACTTAGAAACTCCTGCTGAATAAGGTAAGACATCTGCTTGTACTTAGACGCCTGTGTTTTATTAGGGTTACGATTGAATGACTTTAAAACCGACTGTTCCGCTTTCTCAATTTTAGCCTGAATTTCTTTTATATCCTTAGTGTAACTAGCCGAAGCCTCTGCAGATCTTTTAAATATAGAGTTAAATATATCCTGTGTTTTAAAGTCCCCAAATACTTGGTCAATATAAAAGGTAGGGTTACGCCTAACTAACTCTGATGTGCCTGCTTTTTTAGTAATCTTACTTTTAAGGTTAGCATAAATTTTACTTAACGGCAGTAGCTTACTTTTCTTTATTGCATTAGCAGCAACCTTCGCATCATTAATGGAGGTCATCTTGCTAATCATTATCTTTGCGTAGTGTGGTAGGTATCCGTTGTTTATGTTGTCGATTACTTTAAACAGATTCTTCAGGTCATCTAAAGAAAGCCCTTCGACTGCATCAGTTTTTAAAAGTTTCTTAAACTCCTTGGCGTCATCTCTTTCAAGCCTACTAGGAAATACAGATGGGTCTATCTCCTTGGTTTCCTTAATGTTTTCAATGGTTTCTTGTCTTTCAGCCTCAATCTCTGCCTCAGTCTTAGGTGTTGCAGGTACTGGCGGATTTATTTCGGACTTGTACTTCTTCATTACCTCGTACTCACGATCAGTAATAACCTCATTGTCAAGCATTTCTTTTATTGTAGCAGCATAATCCACTCCATTCTCTCCCATTACTTTTTCTGCAGCATCAAACCTGTCAGCAAGTTCTATTGCCATAGAGTGCTCCTCGTCTAGCTGCTGAAGCACATCCTCAGTAATCTGAGTAACCTCTTCAATTGAAGGAAGAGACAAGACTGCTTCTCTCTTTCCAAACATATTAATAAGAGACATATACTGGTCTAACACCGAGTCGGGTATTAGGGATGGCTTTACAGAGAACAGCCTCTGTAGTTGCTCAACAAGACCTTCTGCGATACCTATTTTTGTGGATGCATTTTTTCTAGCCTTACCTTTCTTGGCATTCGCTATCATCATCTTGTTTCCGTAGTCAGCGTCATTAAATACCTTGGTCATGTACTCCACAAACCTTTCTACTGTGATTGGATTGTTAAAGTCATCAGGCACTTTGTTTATCACGGACACCATCTTACTTGGCGTAATCTTTCCTTCCTTTGTAAGCTCTCTTAGTGAGGCAACAATATCTTTCTTGATATCCTTGGCGTTCTTTTTCTGGTCGTTAAGAGCCGTAAATATTTTTCGTTGTTCGTCTAGAGTTATATCTAAAACATTCTTAATCTCTGTGATTGCCTTCTTTATAGATGACGTTCTCTTTTGTGTTGGCTTTTTACTAGGCTTTTTCTTTCCACCAGGCTTTTGCTTACGAACAGAAGGAGCTTCAGGGTCGAAAGTAATGTTACTACCATCAGCAAGTTTTATTTGATTAGAATTAAAAACAGTAAAAGTATCAGTGCTTTTTGTTTTATTA
>TARA_R110002096_G_scaffold8803_5_pt1 | contig 16027 bp, 1 predicted proteins | sample TARA_R110002096 | Tara Oceans TARA_R110002096 (sample SAMEA4397295) | marine metagenome | biome: Polar Biome; feature: [DCM] deep chlorophyll maximum layer (ENVO:01000326); material: water (ENVO:00002006), including particulate matter (ENVO:01000060) such as... | depth 35 m | reverse complement strand
GTACAACGCATCGTCTGCGACGGTTATCTCAGGCGACGCCAAAGCGATCGAGGATGTTTGCGCCAAGCTGGCAGCGAAATCGATCCAGACGCGCCGCCTGCAGGTCAGCCACGCGTTCCACTCGCCATTGATGGAGCCGATACTCGATGAGTTCAATGCGCTCGCTAAACAGCTGAGTTATCGAGGTGCGGCGACGCCGATAATCCTGAACGAAACCGGCCGGGTCGGCGGCGCGCAGGACATCAATGCAGACTACTGGACTCGACACATTCGGCAGCCCGTGCGCTTCTCGCAGTCGATGCAAACGGCGCTGGAACTCGGCACATCGGTATTTCTCGAGTTGGGGCCGGCGCCGACCCTGTTAAGTCTTGCTGCGATGGTGGAAGCCCGGCAACCGCTGACGCTGCAGGCGTCGATGAAGCGTGATTCTGATCCGAGCCTGGACATGCGCCTGGCGGCAGCCGGATTGTACGCCGGCGGCGCAGAGCTTGACTGGGCTGCATTGGGACAGGAGCAACGCACCTTCACGGGTCTGCCGACTTATGCGTTTGACCGCAAGTCTTTCTGGATCGACATTTCTGGAATTCAGCGAACTGACCGTCAGGCACCTGTATCCGGTCATGAACTGGCGCATCCATTTCTGGCATCGCGAATCGATAGTCCCAATGGCGACGTGCTGTTTCAGCTTGACCTTGCGCGTCACCTGCCATTACAAGATCACCGTATTGCCGGAACGGTCCTGTTTCCGGGTACCGGCTACATGGAAACGGCGCGCGCCATTGGGGCGGCGCTCAGTATGCAGTGTCCTGAATTGCGCTCGGGCTCGATGCAGAAACCGTTACTGTTGACCGGGCCGGAACTCGATATCAAGGCACTGGTTGGACCCTTGTCCGGGGGCACGCGACCTGTTCGGTTTTGTAGCCGGGCAACTGACGCTGCGGTCGCGGACGTTTGGGAGACCCATGCTGCGTTCGAGCTGGCGGATGCGGGTAGCATTATCGCCGACTGGGGAACGCCGGAAGCCGCAAAAGAACTTTGCAACCAATCGTCCAACATCGAAACGCTGCGCGAGAGCATGCGCTCGGTCGGTCTTGAATACGGTGAGTCGTTCCTGGGCCTGCAAGCGGCCAGCTTTGGAGCAGGGACTGCATTTGGCGATATATGTCTGGGCAAGCGTGACAACCTGGTAGGTTCGACCTTTGTGCATCCCGGAATTTTCGATGCCGCACTGCACTTGATCGCGGCGGCAGTGGATAGCGGCGAGACAAAAGCTGACGAGCGATTTTATCTGCCGTTTTCGTTCGACAAGATTGAATTCGCGAATCCTGTCAACGATGCGGCCCAGGCAGCGATTGAAATCGTTTCATCGAGCCGCGATGCCATCGTTGTAAATCTAACGGTATGGAACGCCGAGGGGCAGCCGTCCATCAGGGTTTCAGGACTGCGTGCCCGTGGCGTCGCACGCGAAGAATTCAAGGGTCTGATCGCGCGCTCTGAGCCATCGCAAATGAACGTGCTGGCCTGGACTGAGTTGCAACCTGCCGGGGCGCCCGCAGAGCCGCAGGACTTGCTCGTCCTGGCGAGCTCCGCCGCGCGTGAAAAAGGGTTTGTTGCTGCCGTCTGTGAAACTTTGCAAAGTGCACGGCACAGTATCGAATTCGCAAGCGATCTGTCTGAGTGTGAGTCGCTGGGTGCAGGTAAGCACTGGGTCGATCTACGCCTGCTCGATCATGGCGCAACCGATCAATCACGGCCTGAAAACGCGACGCTCAGTACCTTGAATTTGCTCCAGCTCGCCGCGAGGCAAGGGACTGAGCAAGTCACAGTGGTCACGCACGACGCAATCAATCTTGCGGACGAAACGGCAGTGAATGCGGCACACACGGCGGTCCACGGCCTGGTCGGTGCCGCGGCGACCGAGCTTGCGGCGCAGAAACTGCAGGTGATCGACATACACAGTGAATCGGATGCAGCGGCGGTAGCGGCGCTCATTACCGATACGAACGCAGAAAGCCGCATAGTAGTGCGCGGTGCTGACGCTTACGTGGCCAGGCTTCGCGATCTTCCGCCAGCATCATCGGGTGCAGCGACGATGCCGGCGGGTGCGTATTCGCTTGAGTTGCACTCGAAAGGCACGTTGGACGGAATTGCCTACGCAGCAACAGAACGGCTTGCACCGGGACCCCGCCAGGTTGAAATTGAAGTGCTCGCGAGCGGAGTCAATTTTCGCGATGTGCTCAATTGCCTCGATATGTATCCAGGGCCGGCAGGCGCGCTCGGCAACGAATGTGCCGGTCGTGTTGTCGCGGTAGGAGAGGGCGTTGCAGATCTTGCCGTCGGTGACCTGGTCTGTTGTATCGCCAATGCAACTTATTCGTCGCATGTTATTGCCGAGAAAGACCTGACGTTCAAGGTGCCGTCGACGCTTGGCATTGCTCAGGCGGCTGCTTTTCCAATTTCGCAATTGACCGCCTTCCTGTGCCTGGTACACCTCGGCAAACTCGCCAAGGGTCAGGCGGTTCTCGTGCATGCCGCTGCCGGTGGCGTAGGACTCGCCGCAGTCCATCTTGCGCTGGCCAGGGGGGCAGTGGTGGTCGCGACGGCTGGCAGCAAGCGTAAGCGCGATTACTTGCGGCAGCTCGGTGTTCAGCATGTATTCGATTCCAGGACAACCCTGCGCCACGAAGACGTGCTCAAAGCGACCGACGGCGCAGGCGTCGATATCGTACTTAACTCGTTGACCGGCGATGCGATTGTGGAGGGTGTTCGATCGTTGCGAGCCGGCGGTATCTTTGTCGAGATCGGTTTACGCGAGGTTCTTGATGACGGCGCGCTGCTGGCAATTCGCGACGATGTGACTTATGAAGCGGTCTTACTCGGCGACTATTGCCAGAAACAGCCTGAGTTGGTGCAGAGCATGTTCACGACACTGGTCGAAGAACTGCAAAACCGGTTAATCCCGGCTCCGCCCTGTCATGTTTTTCCGGCTGGCGACGTGTCATCGGCGTTTCGCTTTATGGCGAATGCAAGCCATATCGGTCGCCTGTCTCTATTGCATCCCGCTTTTGGCAAAACGGCTGTTCGCGACGATGCTACTTATATTGTTACCGGCGGACTCGGCGCACTCGGCCTGCATGCAGCGCGCTGGCTCGCCGACCACGGTGCACAGCACGTGGTACTGCTTGGCCGCAGCGCGCCGTCGCCCGATGCGCAAGCCGCAATCGATGCACTTGTAAGCCGGCAGGTCGATGTCACAGTGCTGCCGGTGGATGTTGCCGCGGACCACGACTGGACTGAAGCACTGCGTGAACTCCCGCCGGTAAGAGGAATCCTGCACGCAGCGGGGGTCGTCAACGATGCGATACTGACCGATGTTGACGATGAATCAATCGCAACCGCAATGCGCCCGAAAGCCCGGGGTCTTATAGCGCTTGCCGAAGCGTTTGATCCGGCAGATCTTGACTTCAGTGTGTTGTATTCATCCGGCTCTTCAATTCTGGGTTCGCCAGGTCAGTCCGCTTACGCGGCAGCCAATGCCTTTATGGACGGCGCGGCCGCTGCGAGTCACCAGCACGGTGATCATTGCGTCAGCGTTAATTGGGGTGCCTGGGCGTCCGGCGGCATGGCGGCAGGGCTCGATGAACGTACGCGAGACGAGTGGTTGAGTCGTGGCATCCGGATGATTTCGGACGACGAAGGTGATCGCTTGCTGGAGTTGGCTATCGGCTGCGGTCGCCCACAAGTCGCACCGCTGTCGATTGACTGGGCGAAGTTCGCGGGCGCGCTGCCACAAGGCGAGATTGCACCGCTATTTAGTGAGGTGTGTTCGGCTGGTGTCGGCGCAAAAGCTGAATCTTCGCCAGCTAACGCATTTCTCGACAAACTCGCCGCGCTGGACGGCAAGCGGCGATCCAGTTTCCTTGTCAAGCAGGTTCGCGGTGAAGTGTCCGCTGTCATGGGTATCGCTGCGAACGACCTTGATGCGCGCTCCGGGCTGACCGAACAGGGAATGGATTCTCTGATGGCGGTTGAAGTAGCAGGTCGACTCGGGCGCCTGATTGAACAGTCTTTGCCGTCGACGTACGCGTTTGACCATCCGACGATAAACGCATTGGCGAGCGCCGTGGGTGATCTTGTAGGCGATGTGCCAGATGACACTGCGCCCCGGGATGCAGTGGACATTGAACTAACGGATGCCGCTGTCGACGACATGTCCGAATCCGAACTGGAAGCCGCGCTGCGGTCAGAAATCGATCTAGCAGAACAGTCAGGAAGCTAATTTTGACATCGAATAAAAACGACAATCGAGCTGACGACCTGAAGCGAGCCTTGCTGGCCATTCGCCAGCTTCGCGAAAAGGTCACGCAACTGGAAAGCCAGGCGGCCGAGCCTGTTGCGATCGTCGGCCAGTCGTGCCGTCTTCCGGGTGGAGCGGATACGCCTGAAAAGCTTTGGGAACTGCTGCAGCAGGGCGCCGATGCGACCTGTGAGGTGCCAAAGGAACGCTGGGACGCTGACGCCATTTACAACCCGGATCCCGAGGCTGTTGGCGGTGCGTATGTCAAACGCGGTGGCTTCCTGCGTGAGCCGGTTGACGAATTCGATCCGGGCTTTTTCGGCATATCGCCGCGGGAGGCATCCGCGATGGATCCGATGCATCGCCTGCTGCTGGAACTCGCGTGGGAGGCGCTGGAAGACGCCGGCATTCCGCCATTTGGGCTCGAAGAAAGCCTGACCGGTGTGTTTGTTGGCATGAGCGTCAGTGATTATGACGTCATTCAACAAGGTACCGGGCTGAGCAACATTCACAGCTATCGGGGTACCGGCACAATTGCATCCATCGCTGCGGGGCGCATTTCGCATTTCCTCGGGCTTCAGGGCCCGAATTTTCCGGTCGATACAGCATGCTCGTCGGGCCTGGTCGCACTGGTGCTCGCAGTTGAACAATTGCGCCAGAAAAAATGCAACCTGGCACTGGTTGGTGCGGCGAACATGATGTTGTCACCCGAGGCAACAATATTTCTTTGCCGCATGCGCGCGCTGGATGCGGATGGCCGCTGCCGAACGTTTGACGAGTCCGCCTCCGGTTACTCCCGCGGTGAGGGCGCCGGCATGTTGGCGCTGAAGCGCTTGTCAGACGCAACGGCGGACGGTGACCGGGTACTCGCCGTGATTCGCGGTGTGGCCTGCAATCATGATGGACATAGCAGTGGCCTGACCGTTCCCAATCCGAACGCGCAGCGGAAAGTCATTGCACGCGCGCTCGCCGATGCGGGTATTGACCCGCTGGTCGTGGACTATATCGAGGCACACGGTACGGCGACGCAGCTCGGCGATCCCATCGAATTGCGGGCGCTGTCGGCGGTGCTTTGCCAGGGCCGTGAAGCGTCGAATCCACTGCGGCTTGGTGCCATCAAGACCAATATGGGGCATCTCGAAGCCGCGGCGGGAATTACCGGTGTACTGAAGGTCATTCAATCGCTGCAGCATCGGCAGATTCCGGCGAGCCTGCATTGCGAAACGCCGACCTCGCACTTTGACTGGGCGGGATTACCGCTGCGCGTCAATACAGAACTCAGCGACTGGGATTCCGCGCTTGGCCCGAGAACGGCCGGTGTCAGTGCATTCGGATTCAGCGGTACCAATGCGCACGTCATTCTGGAAGAAGCACCGCAAGCTGTACAGGACGGTGTCGAGGCAAGGCCAGTAAATCTCGTTGCAGTTTCCGCAAAGAGCGCCAACGCAGCGCGCGAACTGGCAACAAAATACAGCGACGCGTTGTCGGATTCAGGTGACGACCTTGCCGTTGCGTCGACATCCGGCCGCAGCCATATGGACTATCGGCTTGTTGCGGTCGGCGAAAGCGAGACGGAATTGCGACAGTCGTTGCAGACTCTGCAACAGGATGACGCGTACCGCGCACTCGCTGCGGACAGCGTGCAAATTGCGATGTTGTTTACGGGTCAAGGCTCGCAATCGGTCGGCATGGCCCATACGCTCTGGCATTCGGCACCGGTATTCCGGGATGCGTTGCAACGCTGTGCCGACATCGTCGATGCACATCTTGATACACCGTTACTCGAATTGCTCGTCGATGGTGACGATAAGCTGCCAGTAACCGAAACTCGCTATGCGCAACCGGCACTCTTTGCTTTCGAATACGCCCTGTACTGCCTGTGGCAATCCTGGGGGGTCGAGCCCAGCGTTGTTATGGGGCATAGCCTTGGCGAGTATGTCGCCGCGACGATTGCGGGAGTCATGTCGCTCGAAGACGCACTGCCCCTGGTGGCAACCCGCGGGCGTCTGATGCACGAGCTGGAGTCGGACGGCAGAATGATCGCTGTTTTTGCGGACAGGGATGTTGTCGAATCCATGCTCGCTGATTATCCGCAACTGTCGATTGCGGCCGAAAACGGCGTTTCGAATTTTGTCGTGTCAGGCAATGCGGATGATATAGGCCGGTTTACGAAACAGGCCGAAGAGAAGAAGCTGGTCTGTAGTGAGCTGGTGGTATCCCAGGCGTTTCACTCGGCACTGATGGACCCGATGCTCGAGGCTTTTGACGCGGCGCTGAAGAAGGTGACGTTCAGCGCGCCGCAGATCCCGCTGGTGAGCAATGTTGATGGCCAGTTCCTCAGCGATAAAGACGCGGTTGATGCGGGTCGCTGGCGCAAGCATGTTCGCGACTGCGTGATGTTTCGACAATCCATTGAGACGATCCGGGATCACGGCATTTCAGCATGCCTGGAAATCGGTCCGCATCCGGTCCTTTGCAGCCTGGGGCAGGACGTTCCGGGAACATCCGATATGCAATGGGTCGCGTCCCTGGTCCGCGGCAAGCAGGACTGGACCCAACTGGCGAGCGCGTTGGGCGAACTGTATCGTCACGGCTACGACCCGGACTGGGATGCGTGGAATTCCGCAGCCGCTGGCCGGCGGGCGGGAGGGCCAAGTTATCCATTTCAGCGCGATCGCTTCTGGTTTACCGACCTGTTGGAAGGCGAGGCCGGTGCAAAAGTTCGCCAACCACGCAAGCAGCTCAGCTCCATTGATCATCCCTTACTGGATACGGAACTCACATCGCCAGCCATTGACGGTTTCGTGTTTGCAACGCATCTGGATGCGGACTTCCCGGCGTTCCTAGCCGATCACCGAATCCTGGGCAAGATCGTCGCGCCGGCAGCGATGTATATCGAAATGATCGCCGCCGCCGTTCGCGAGGGGCTCGACTGGAACCGAATCCGTATGCAGTCCTTGAGATTCGAGCGCCCATTGCTGATCGACGAGGATCTGGGTCGCGTTTGCCAGGTCATTCTGCAGGAAAATGGCAGCGACGAATACAGTGTGAAAATTGTATCCGCCGCGGACCACGATGGCGTGCGCAGTGAATGGCTGACGCATGTGTCCGGTACAGTGACGTGCCTGCCCGACACTGAATCCAGTCAATCGTCCGATCTCGATGAGAAATTGCCACCCGCTGCCAATAAGGTCGACATCGAGGCCTTGTACGCCGGGCTCGAATTGCGCCGGATCGACTACGGACCACAATTTCGAACATTGAAGAATGGGCGTATCGACGGAGACCGAATCGAGGCAACTGCGAGTCTGCAATCGGAGTCCGCGCTTGATGGCGAGCACTATATTGCGCATCCAGCACAGCTTGACGCTGGCTTCCAGGCACTCGCCGGATTCGAAAAGGAGACTGACGATGCATCCTCGACATGGTTGCCGTCGGTAATCGACGAAGTGGTATACCGTGCGCCGCTACCTGCCGAGTGTACGCTGCGTGCCAGCTTCACGGTCGACGAAAGCGGTGCAGAGGCTGTTGCCAACATTAATTTCTACAACGACCAGGGGGAACGTTGCGTCGAGTTCGGGGCGTATCGTTCAGCCAGGGTTGATGAATCGCTGCTGTCACGCGCGATCGGAGTCGATGTTGCGGACCTGGTCTATGACATCGACTGGGAACCGTTTCCGCTTCCGGAATTGCAGGACGAGGCGCACGCCGGGCAACGCTTCCTGGTACTTGCCGATTCGCATGACAAGGTTTCTGCCCTCGGTCCGCAACTGGAGGCCGCCGGCATCAGCGTAGACATCGTACGCAGCAGTGGCGCGGCGTTGAGCGACAGTTTGCCAGACGATGTTCGCTACGACGGCGTCGTATATGGCTGGGCACTGAATGCGGCGGCAACGGAGGACAGCGCCGCAACGGCGATTGTCGATGACATCGTCAATTCTCAATTGTCTTTGCTGTCGGTACTGAAAGCGGGTGTTCTGGCAGACACTGCCAGCATCACATTGTTGACAGAGGGTGCACTGGGGCCGGGCCTCGCGTCACCGTCGCACTGGCATTCCGGTGCAGCGATCGCCAGTCAACTGTCAGTTATTCAGGCAGAAATGCCTGCCTGCCGCTGTCGTGCAATCGATCTGGATCCGGGGATTCGTCCGGACGCGATGCAACTCAGTGCACTGATTCTTGGCGATGCGGCTGAGGATCGCGTGGCGATTCGGGAGGGCCAGGCCTGCGTTGCGAGATTACAGCATCCGTCCGGACAGGCGCATGATCCGGATCGTCGACTGCCGCCTGCCGGTGCGAACTATCGAATTGCCATCGCTGAACGTGGCACTCTCGACGCAATTGAATATCGTGCAGCCGATCGGCCGGAGCCCGGCGCAGGCGATGTGGAAATTCGTATCCGTGCCACGGGACTTAATTTTCGCGACGTCCTGAATGTGCTCGGTATGTATCCTGGCGATCCGGGTCCGCCCGGCGTCGAGATCGCCGGCGAGGTGGTCAGGAAAGGGTCGGCCGTATCGCACGTGGATGTAGGTGACCGGGTCTTCGGACTGGCGAATTCTGCGTTCGCCGCCTACACGACGACGCCCGCTGATGGGGTCGCTCGAATTCCCGACGTCCTTAGCTACGAAGAGGCGGCGACAATTCCGCTCGCATTTCTGACGGCAGAGTGGGGCCTCGCAAACCTGGCGAAAATGCGCAAAGGTGATCGCGTACTCATTCATGCGGCTGCGGGGGGTGTAGGGCAGGCGGCTGTCCAGTTGGCGCTGGCTGCCGGCGCGACCGTGTACGCAACCGTGAGTAGTGATGAAAAACGCGCCTTCCTGGAGAGCCAGGGCGTAAGCAATATTTACAGTTCTCGCGAGGCAGCCTTCGCCGACGAGGTGTTGCGTGATACCGACGGCGAGGGTGTCGATATCGTTTTGAATGCCCTGACTGGCGAGATGTTGCAACGCAGCCTCGCGTTGTTGAACGGCGATGGCCGGTTTGTGGAACTTGGAAAGGCCGAGGTCCTTGACGATGCGGTGCTGGCTGAAGAATGGCCGGGAGTCAGCTATTTCGCGTTCGATCTCGGCAGCGTGCTGATCGAAACACCGAAAGTTTTTCGCGATCTGTTCGAGTCAGTTCTGCAGCGATTCGGCGCGGGCATACTGCGTCCGCTTCGCGTGCGTACATTTTTGGCTGATCAGGTCGTAGCGGCGTTCCGGTACATGGCACAGGCGCGGCATATTGGCAAAGTAGTTGTCACGAGTGCCATGCGGGTGTCCGACGAAGGAACGCTGCGTGACGGTACCTACCTGGTGACTGGCGCGAGCGGTTACATAGCGAGCGAACTTGCGACCTGGCTAGCCGAGAAGGGTGCGAGCCGCTTGCTGCTGACCGCACGTTCGGAGTATGCACCGGAAAAACACAGCTGGGTTCAGGACCTGGTCGACCGCGGCATTATTGTCGACTGGGTAGCTGGCGATATTTCCGAGCAGGGCTTTGTCGAAGGCCTGCTCGCGGATGACAGGTTCAGTAGCGCACCATTGCGCGGAATTTTTCATACGGCCGGTGTATTGCAGGATGCAATGCTGACCGATGTTGCCGACGCCGATCTGCGAAACGTACTTGCGCCGAAACTACGCGGTGCCTGGCTATTGCACCAGTTAAGTCAATCGCATGACCTGGAACATTTTGTTCTGTATTCGTCGGTCGCCGCACAAATCGGCGGCGCTGGGCAATCGAGCTATGCCGCCGCGAATGCCGCGATCAGTGCATTGGCGGAACGCCGCCGGCGCAGCGGACTCCCGGCAATTGCAATCGAATGGGGCGCCTGGGGCGACGGAGGAATGGCGCAATCACTCAGTGACACTGAACGATCGTTGCTGAAGCAGAGGGGCATGGACTTTTTGTCCACGCAGGATGCCCTGGAAGTCACGTCCCGATTGTTGCATGACGAGGTTAATCCAAGAGTGCTCGTCGCCAGGTTCGAGTGGTCGAAGATTCGCGCCCGCAGTGGCGAGGTGGCACCGTTCCTGTCGCGTTTGATGCAGGATGCTTCTGTCGCAGGCCAGGATGCCGGCGGCACGGGCGTGCACCTGGACCTCGAGGATTTTGCGCAGTTGGGTGACGATGAGCGCCTCGAAAAAGTCACCGAGTTTTTAGCCTCGCTGCTTGAAGCCGTGGTCGGTGCCCGGCCAAGCCAGTTGGCGCCGGATACCAAGCTGGGTGACCTCGGCTTCGATTCGCTGATGGCAATGGAAATCCGCAATCGCCTGGAGAAGGGATACGGCGTCGCCATTCCAGTGAGTACCTTGCTGGGCAGCGCCGATCTCGCCGCGCTGGTTCGCGAACTGGATACCTTGTTCCTGTCCGTGGCATCCGGTGATTCGGGCGGCAGCACGGCGGATGACTGGGAAGAAGGCGAGATCTAGATGAGCGCGCCGTCGGCAGACACACTCAAGCTTCTCGATGAGGCTCGCCAGGCCGGAGTGCGGCTGTGGGTTGAAGGCAGTCGTCTTCGTTTTCGTGCGCCCCCCGGTGCGATTTCCGCGCAATTGAAATCACGGATGTCGGCAGCACGCGATAACCTGATCGCGTTGTTGCAGGATGAGGCTGCACAAGAGCTTGAAGACGCGACACCCGCTGCAAATCAGCTGGGCCTTTGGTTCTTGCAGCAGCTGGCGCCGGAAAACTCGGCCTACAATGTTCAGTTTTCGATTGAAATTCTGAGCGCTGTTTGTATCGATAGTCTGAACGAAGCGTTCCAGACGGTAGTCGATCGGCACGAAAGTCTGCGATCAATCTACCCGGCTGTCAATGGTGAGCCCGTCCGCAAGGTCGCAGGTCGGATTCCGGTCGCAGTCGAAACACACGATATCTCCGGTAAATCGGATGCGGCAGCCCGTCGCTTTATTATCGAACGATATCGTCGCCCCTTCGACCTTTCACGTTGGCCATTGCTGCGGCTGGAGTTGTTTGACCGCGGCGAGGAGCGCAGCGTTCTGCTCCTGACAGCACATCACCTGTTGGTCGATGGCACCGGGCTCTTTGTCCTGGTAGAAGAATTACTGGCAATCTACGAAGCATTGGTCGCCGGGCAGCGCATACCGGCGCCGGTTGAGGCGGCTTCGTTTGGTGATTTCGTGACCTGGCAGGCGGAAGCACTGTCCAGTTCCGACGACGAGCACTACTGGAGCGAAGAGTTGCGGCCCTTTCCGCCGCCACTCGACTTGCCATCCGATCAGGCGCGAACAGATGTTCCGGCACTGGTTGGGAAATCGCTATGGCACCGCATGGACAGTGATTTGACGGACCAGTTACAGGCGATGGGCAGGCAATCAGGAACCACCAACTTTGTCGTTTACCTGTCCCTGTGGTTTGCTGTTTTGTACAGGTTGTCCGCGGCGGATGACGTCGTTGTCGGGACCCCGGTGTCCGGGCGGACTTCTGCGAAGTTTGCCGCGACTGTCGGTGACTTGTTCAATCTCCTGCCGATTCGATTGCGCGATGTCTCAAGTTTAAGTTTCTCGTCGTTGTTGCAAGGCGTTAAAAGCAAAGTTCTCGAGGCTATGAATCGGCAGGACTATCCTCTGCCGCTGATGGTCCGGAACGCGAGTGGCGCCGGCGTGCAGGGCCAGCCGCCTTTTCAGACGACGTTTGCTTTACAGGACTTTACGCGCCAGACACCGTTGCAGTCGATACTGCTGGCTGACGACGGCAGCCGCGCGACTTACAGGGGATTGGAGCTCGGACCCTATCGGTTTGAACAACAGGAAGGGCAGTTCGAATTGTCTCTGGATGTCTGGCCCGACAAGCGCGGCGTTCGTTGTTGCTGGCGATACGATTCCAGCTTGTTTGACGAGCCGCAAATAAAAGCCTGGTGCGATGCCTTCGAACACCTGGCGCGCGAAGTGTGCCGGGACCCGGACCGAAAGCTGGCCGCATTCGACCTGGGAGACGGCAGTAGTCTTGTCGATCGATTTGCGTCGCTGCCGTCGGGCGCCAGCGAGCCTGCTGTAGCAGGCACACTGAGTGATTTGATTACGGCAAGTATTGAACGGCATGCCGTCCGGCCGGCAGTGACAGGTGCCGGCGGGACATTGACTTACGCCGAACTCGGTGAGCGCTCGGACACGGTGGCGAGAAAGCTTGTTCAGCTCGGTGTCGCTGCAGGTGACTTTGTCGGCCTTTGTGCCGCCAGAGACGAGCATCTGCTGGTCTGGTTGCTGGGGATACTGAAGGCTGGCGCCGCTTATATTCCGCTGGACCCTGCGTTTCCGGAACAGCGTTTGTGCTACATGGTCGAGCACAGCCGAGCCAGGCGCATCGTTTGTGACGAGGCGTTTGCTTCAATTTTCGCGTCGGTGGACGCGAGTATTGTTGAGACAAAGTCGTTGCTTGCGTCCAACTGCGAAGACGAAAGTATGCAATTACCGACCGGTGATGCCGCAGACAGCGCCTACGTTATTTACACCTCGGGTTCGACTGGCCTGCCAAAGGGTGTCGACGTCAGTCATGGCAATGTGGTCAATTTTCTCCGCAGTATGGTTCGCGAGCCAGGGATCAACCCCGATGACAGGCTGTTGGCCGTTACCACCTTGTCATTCGATATCTCGATGCTGGAATTGTTCGCGCCGCTGGTCGCTGGCGCCACCGTGGATGTCGCCAGCAAAGAGGACATAGCAGACACAACTGGTCTCATTGAACGTATTCAGGCAAGCGGTGTTTCGATCATGCAGGCCACTCCAAGTCTGTGGCGCATGCTGCTGGACTCGGGCTGGGCTGGCAAAAGAGACATGCGAGTGCTGTGCGGCGGGGAGGCATTTCCACCTGATCTGGCCGAGCGATTGCTGCCTCGGGTTGCGGACGTTTGGAACATGTATGGCCCGACGGAAACCACCGTGTGGTCATCCTGTGCACGCTTGAATGCCGGCGAGCGAATACATATCGGTGCGCCTATCGACCAGACCCAGCTTTATGTATTGAATGCGGCGATGCGACCGCAGCCAATGGGCGTACCGGGCAACTTGTGGATCGGCGGTGCCGGTGTCAGCAAAGGCTACCTGCACGATGATGAACTGACTGCCGCGTCCTTTATCGACAGTCCTTTCGCCGCCGGCCAGCGGCTTTACGACACAGGCGATATCGCGCGTATAAACAGTTCCGGACAGCTTGAACACCTCGGGCGGCGAGACAGCCAGGTCAAGATTCGCGGTTTCCGGATTGAGCTTGGCGAAATAGAGGCGCGCATCGCCGAGTATCCGGGGGTTACGGGAAATGCGGTAAACGTCTGGCAACGGTCGGCTGACGACAGTCGGCTGGTCGCTTACATCGTTGGTGACAAAGAGCTGGACCTGGCAGAGTTGCGCGCTTTCATCGCGGAGCGGCTCCCTGACTACATGGTGCCGCAACACTGCGAATTGATTGCGCGCATTCCACTCACCGCGAATGGCAAAGTCGACCGGCGCCGGCTCCCGGTTCCTCAGGTGGCTCACGCCGGCGCTGTGGAACTGGCGGAAGACTGGTCCGATATCGAACAGCAGGTTGCCAGTATCTGGTGCGATGTTGTCGGGGTTAGCGAGGTGCGACGGGCTGACAGCTTCTTCGAAATCGGTGGTCACTCCTTGCTGGCAGCTCGTGCAGTCGCGAGGATCAATGCCGAGCTCGGGGTGGCCTGCTCTATACGCGACCTGCTGTCGTATCCCGTGTTGCAGGATTTCGTTCGCAATCTTTCTTTATCGTCCACAGCCGTCGCAGACAAGGCCCACGCCGAGATTTGTATTTCGAACGAATCCGGCCCGATACCCGCTACCTCGGCGCAGGCAAGGATGTGGTACCTGTATGAGATGGAAGGCGGTTCAAGTGTCTACAACCTGCCATTGTTGATCCAACTCTCAGGCACGGTGGATGTCGATGCGCTGCAGCAAAGTCTCAATCACATAGTCGCCAGGCACGACGCCCTGAGGTCCTGCTTTTACGAACATGACTCGCAAGTTTACCAGCGCATTGTCGACTGCGAAGTACCCATAGAGGCGCATCGGGTAGCAGTTGACGAAAGCCTGGATGCAAAGATTGCGGCATTCACGTCGGCTGAATTTGATCTTGCAAGCGCGCCGCTGGTCCGTGCCCGGCTGTTCGAGAATAAGGGTTTGTCTCATTTCGTCATAGTGACGCACCATATTGTTGCCGATGGCATCAGTACCCAGCTCTTGTTTGAAGAACTGGCCGGTGCTTACGAACTCATCTGTAATTCCAGCGGCGAATTGCCGGCACGACCCGCGTTGCAGTTTTCGGATTTTGCCCGCTGGCAGAAAGCAAAACTGGACTCACCGGAGTACGAACAACAACTTCGCTACTGGTGTGAGCACTTGTCCGGAGACCTGCCGCTGCTGGATTTTCCGAGTGACAAGCCCCGCTCCGCACAAAGCTACCGCGGTGCGTTGGTAAAAAGCCATATCAGGCCGGATACCTATAAGGCGGCGGTCGAATATTGCAGAGAGAACGGTTGCACGCTGTATATGTTGCTGCTGTCGGTCTATGCAATAACGTTGTCGCGATACACGGCACAAACCGACCTGGTCATTGGTACGCCGGTCCATGGCCGCAATCACCCGCAACTTGAGCGTCTGATCGGAATGTTCGCCAATACCCTGGCGCTGCGATTTAACCTCGACGGCGACCCCGCTGTAAACGAGTTTATCGAATCGGTCAGGAACATTTGCGCTGCGGCTTTTGAAAATGAAGATCTGCCGTTCGAAAAGCTCGTTGAAGCGTTGAACCCGGAACGGGATATGAGTCGAACGCCGGTTTTCCAGACCATGTTCACCATGCAAAAGACCGACGATGACCTGCAGCGGGTATCCGGTGAAGTTACCTGGACTCCGGTTGCGATGGATAGCAACGTCGCGAGAACCGATATCAGCGCGTGGGCGTGGGACTCCGGTCAAGAGCTTGTTGTGGCACTGGAATATGCAACCGACTTGTTCGATGTGCGGGTTGTTGAGGGGTTCCTCACGAGCTTTGAGCATGTGCTTGCTGCAGTCGTTGCGGATAGTGCGAAGCGTATTTCTAAAATCACACTCTGGACTCCCGCAGATGCGAGGTTTCATGTCGAGCAATGCAACGATACGGCGGCGGACTTCGATCTCGGACAGACGACTGTCGAATTGTTTGATCGCCGTGTCGAAGGTTCACCGGAGGCGATCGCCGTGCGATCGCAAGATGAGTTACTGAGCTACCGCGAGCTGTCCGAAGCATCGATCCGGATAGCGTCATACCTCGCTGCTCAATCGATCGGTCGAAAAGACAAGGTTGCCGTTTGCCTGCAACGGTCCGAACAAATGCCTGCGGTATTGCTGGCGATTATGCGCGCCGGCGCAACTTACGTGCCACTCGATCCGACACACCCCGCGGAACGACTGCAATTCGTCATTCGCGATGCACGCGCAAAACTCATTTTTGTCTCGCAGCAAAGTGACGATTTCGATATAGACGACGATGTGCGAGTCGTTGCGCTCGATGATGCGTGGGACGAGATTCAGTCGTTCGGTACCGATATCGCTAGCGTGCCTCCTGCACCCGAAGACGTTGCATATGTGATTTACACTTCAGGGTCTACGGGGCAGCCCAAGGGCGTGCAGGTACCGCACCGGGCTTTGAGCAATTTTCTGCAGGCGATGCAGCAGCGCCCCGGATTCGGCGCGCAGGATTCCTTGTTGGCAGTCACGACGCTCGCTTTTGATATTT
>TARA_R110002096_G_scaffold22170_7_pt1 | contig 16032 bp, 12 predicted proteins | sample TARA_R110002096 | Tara Oceans TARA_R110002096 (sample SAMEA4397295) | marine metagenome | biome: Polar Biome; feature: [DCM] deep chlorophyll maximum layer (ENVO:01000326); material: water (ENVO:00002006), including particulate matter (ENVO:01000060) such as... | depth 35 m | reverse complement strand
TTGATGGTGGCGGCTTCCTCTGGAAAGCCATTCTTTTCTAGATAGGTTTCCACTTTTTGCGCCCAAGTATAGTCTGACTTACCGCTAGTTCGGTTCGCATGAGTAGCTTTTTCCCGCGTACCAAAGTTAAGTTGACCTTCCCCTTCTTGCGTCCCCCCGTGCCGTAAGCCAATAATTTCATCAGCAATTTTTGGGTCGGTTTCGAGTTGGCAGGTTAAAGTGTCCGAAGGAAGCGGGTTGTAGTTTTTTGCAAGGTTTGTAAAAAAATCACGATATGCTGGAGGCGCTTTTTCAGGGTGCAGCATCAGCTTTACACATGTCACTCTTCGATTACCGTCTTTTACAATGTAACCTTTGTTAGATTTGACGACCATCGGTGGGTCAAAGACTCGACCTGCCTTAGCAATTCTGAGTGCCAATTTTTTCATTTCTTTTGTCTTGTTATCGAGAAGCCATGAAATTGCAGTGTCTTCAGACAATGTTGGTCCGTGTCTATCGTTTTCTGGATTAACAATTAATTCGTTTATGTGGATGGAAACAAAGTTCAAAAAATGCTCCTTGGAAAAATATAATAATTTATCCCACGATTGTAGCTTAGAAACTTAATCAACCTCAACTTGAATCATTAGTGGGGAACTACTACGTTAAATCCCCCTAACACACCGAACGTAATTTCACCCATTTTCCAACAAGTCAACAAAATCAATTACTTAACCCCATGTCCCCATGGGGACACTTCAAAAAACGGGGTAATTACCCGCCCAGCTTGCCCCATAAATCATATTCCGAGGCCTCATCCACCTCGACCGAAACAATATCCCCAACCGAAATATTCTCAGTACCCTCATCAATAAACAAGTTCCCATCAATCTCGGGCGCATCCGCCTTGGTCCGACACGTCGCGATTCCATCGCCGTCAATATCATCCACAATAACATCCATCCGCAACCCAATCTTGGCCGCCAGTTTCGCCTCCGATATCGCCTGTGATTTCTCCATGAAACGGTTCCAACGATCCTGTTTCACATCAGCCTCAACATGATCAGGCAACGCATTCGATCGCGCCCCATCAACATTCTCATACTGAAAACATCCAACCCGATCCAACTGCGCCTCGTCCAACCAATCCAATAAATGCACAAACTCCGCCTCCGTCTCGCCAGGGTAGCCCACAATAAACGTCGACCGCAGCGTAATATCAGGACAAGCATCCCGCCACGCCTCAATTTCCGCCAACGTATTGGATGATTTCGCAGGCCGCGCCATCCGTTTCAAAACATCAGGATGGCTGTGCTGAAATGGAATGTCCAAATACGGCAGAATATTATTCGACTGATCCGCCATCAAAGGGATCAAATCGCGCACATGCGGATACGGATAAACATAATGCAACCGAACCCACGCCCCCAACGATCCCAAATCACGGGTAAGGTCAGTAATATGCGCGCGATGATCACGATCCACCTTGTGTTTAATATCCACACCATACGCCGACGTATCCTGTGAAATCACCAACAGCTCTTTGACACCCGCATCAACCAAGCGTTCAGCCTCACGAATAATCGCATGTGCAGGACGCGATGCCAAACGGCCACGCATATCGGGGATGATGCAGAACTTACATTTATGATTACAGCCCTCTGAAATCTTCAGGTAACTATAATGGCGCGGCGTCAATGAAACACCACTCGCGGGCAGTAAATCAATAAACGGATCGGGGCTGGGCGGCACGGCTTGATGCACGGCATCCAAAACCTGTTCATACTGCTGTGGGCCCGTCACGGCCAAAACGGACGGATGGGTACCACGAATATAATCCTCTTCCGCGCCCAAACATCCGGTCACGATCACACGCCCATTTTCGGCCAACGCTTCGCCAATGGCATCCAAACTCTCGGCTTTCGCACTGTCCAAGAAACCGCAAGTATTCACGATCACAGCCTCAGCACCGGTATAATCAGGACTGATCGCATACCCCTCGGCCCGCAGGCGCGTCAAAATACGCTCGCTGTCGACCAATGCTTTGGGGCAGCCAAGGCTGACCATGCCAATTTTCGGCTGACCATCACGGGCAGGTTCATCGATACGCAATCGCGGTGCAAGATCGGGGCGGAGTTCTGGTGGGTTCTGTGACATGAGACGCCTTATAGGCACTTCGAAAATCTATGCAATGTCGCTGATTGTTTGGGTTTCGATGCAGGGCTGACAATTTTGCATGAATTTACGCAAATCCCGCTTGACGCATCACTGCCTTTCACATAATCAGCCCACACCCTGTAGCGGGGTAGCTCAGCTGGTTTAGAGCGCAGGACTCATAATCTTGAGGTCGGGGGTTCAAGTCCCCCTCCCGCTACCAAAAACCCAAGCAGCCACCTTCGTTTAATCCGTACGTAATGTAACAAGGCTCACGTCAGGACAAAGTTCAGACTGACACCGTTGAGGCAATGACGCTTGCCCGTGGGTTTGGGGCCATCTTCAAAAATGTGACCCAAATGGCTGCCGCATCGTCGGCAATGAACCTCGGTTCGGGTGGTGAAAAACGTATTATCCTCCTTCGTACCAACGGCTCCTTGAATGCTATCGTAAAAACTTGGCCAGCCAGTTTTGCTATCGTATTTGGTTTCGGACGGGTACAGCGGCAAATCGCATCCTTTGCAAATATAGGTACCCGTTCGGTACTCTTTATTCAGTGGGCTTGATCCTGCACGCTCGGTCTTATCCTCGCGCATAACTAAGTACTCAGTTTCTGTGAGCATCTTGCGCCATTCAGCCTCTGTTCTGGTGATCTCAAAAGAACCTTCCGCGGCATTTACGATGGATCCCGTAAATAGGAGCGAAACTGACGATTGTAAAAATGTGCGGCGTTTCATAATAATTCCTTTGGATTTAAAATTAAACTGTGGTCGCCCGAATATATGGAGCTGGGCGACCACAAGCTATCAGCAAGATGCAGATAGCTTTTGACAAGATGAGCTATTTTGGAACAAGAACTTTGTCTACCACATGGATCACACCGTTTGATTGGTTCACATCGGCAATCGTTACCAAACTTGCATTTCCGTTCTCATCATAAATATAGACATTATTACCGCGAACCTGTGCCGACAAAGCATCACCAGAAACGGCGTTAAAGTGGAAAAACCCATCGCTTGATTTACGTGCTGCGGAAATGATGTCAGCGGCTGACCATTTGCCTGAAACAACGTGTGCAGTTAAAACCTTGGTCAACAATGCCTTGTTTTCTGATTTCAATAACGTTTCCACAGTGCCATCTGGTAGCGCGGCGAAAGCTGCATTTACGGGTGCGAACACGGTGAAAGGCCCATCGCTCATTAATGTTTCAACAAGGCCAGCAGCCTTTACTGCGGCAACCAATGTTGTATGGTCTGCGGAATTAACTGCATTTTCAACAATGTTTTTCGCAGCAAACATCGGCGCACCGCCGACGTCTGGATTTTTGGCGGAATGGCTGTCTGCAAATGCGCCAGTAGCTAACAGTGCGAATACGGCTGTGGTTGTTAATCGTGTCGTAAGTTTCATAATCATCTCCAAGTTTTAAACCGAACAGTTTCGATTGTTTGTGCTAGTAGCCACGCAGGTGAGATCAAAAAAGTTTCACATAGGCCAAAAAAAATTTGAAAATGAAAAAATTAATTGTTCATCGTCGATGTTTGCATTTTCTAACACGGTGATCCGTCGCTTGGCATCATGGTGCTGATCCTGTGAATAAGTTTGTTTACCGGTGCCGTAAAAATAGATAACTAAAGAGGATGACATCAGTTTCTGACATTGAAAACATGATTGTGCGAACTGGAATCGGTGACCGCAAAGCATTTTCTTTGCTTTACGTGGCAACTTCGTCGAAACTCTTCGGTGTGTGTTTGCGTGTCTTAAATAATCGGGCCGAAGCGGAAGATGCTTTGCAGGATGTTTATGTCAAGATATGGCAAAAGGCAGATCGTTATAGCGCCAATGGTTACAGCCCGATGACATGGTTGATTACGATCGCGCGAAACCAAGCCATTGATCGGCTGCGCGCGCGTAAGGCACCTGTGAAGAATATTGATGATGTTGTTGATTTGGCCGACAGCGGCCCAACACCAGAGACAGCAGCGATCCAAAGATCTGAACGGGCGCAGATTGATGGGTGTTTAAATGAATTAGACGTGGTGCATGCCGATGCCGTTCGAGGTGCATACCTGAACGGAGACAGTTATCAGGAATTGGCGGACAGCGCTGGAGTCCCGATAAATACAATGCGAACTTGGCTACGGCGTAGTCTTGGAAAACTGAAGGAATGTTTAGGCAGATGAGCCAAAATGACGATCATAAACCAGACGATATTGCCCTGATTGGGGAATATGCCCTGCATCTGTTGGATGCAGATGAGCGTCGTGTTGTTGATCAACGACTGTTGGCAGAACCTGCATTGAGGGCGTTGTTACGAGATTGGGACGAGGGGTTTGTGCCCTTGGCCGATGAATTTGACGAAGTGGCGCCACCCTCAACGTTGAAAGCACAAATAGAGGCGCAATTGTTTGCGGATACAAAGCTTGCATCGTTATGGTCGCGGTTGTTTGCGTGGAATGCTGCATGGGTTGCTGTAGCGGCAGTTGTTGTGGCCTTTGTCGGTGTTCAACTGTTTACGGACACTAATGCACCTACATATGTTGCAGAAATCGTAGCCGAGGATCGTGGCTTGGTGGTGCAAGCACGGTTTGATCCAAAGACGGCGAACCTTGATATCAGTCGCGTGATTGGTAGCATTTCATCAGGACGATCGCACGAATTGTGGTTGATTATTCCAGAATCCAAAGCAGTTGTTTCATTGGGTGTGATGCCTGTGACGCAACAGGGCGTAATGGTTGTGCCCAAACAATATCGCGCACAAATGATCGGCGGAACATTGGCAATCAGTGACGAACCTTTAGGTGGATCACCCACGGGTGTGGCAACGGGCGCGATTTTGGCGATCGGTGGCGTAGTTTTACTGTAACAGGGGGCGCAATCACACAGTGTAATGTCTCTCGATGATTGCGGTACCACATTCTGAATGATGCATGCGCGAAACTGTTTTATTCGCCAGATGCCATCCATCGTAGATTGAATATCAGAGTTTAGGGTTCTGGTTACCACACTTTGGGTGCTGGTTCTTGTGGTTTGTCACGGTAAACTCTATTGTAAGACAAAGGTTTCACGAGGCAGTTTTGTTCAAACTATTTTCCATCATATGTGTGCTGGCCGTGTCTGGGTGTTCGATCCAAAGTGATCGGCCTGATTTTGTGTATCCAAAACTTCAATCAACGACAGCGCGGGATTGGCCAGCCTTAAAACCCAGTCTACAATTGTCGCAAGAGAATAATGCGGCGATAGGGCAATCGAAATCGCCTGCGATAATTTTAACCAGCCGCATCGCGCGATTACGTGCGCGCGCTGCGGCTTTGTCTGCTTTTAAATTTTAGGCTCCGATTGGGGGCACAGATTCTAGGCGTTGTCCTGCGACCCTGTTTTGGGTTACACGGGCGCAACTGAATTGCATAGGAATCGCATAAAATGGCTGATCCAATAAAACTGGGTATTGCAGGTCTGGGCACTGTTGGTGTTGGTCTGATTAAAATCATACAAAATAATGCGGTTCTGCTGACGGCGCGTGCGGGACGGCCGATTGAAATCACTGCCGTTTCTGCGCGCTCTAAAACCAAAAATCGCGATGTTGATCTGTCTGGCTACGCGTGGGAAGATGACGCAGTAAATTTGGCGAAACGTGATGATATTGATGTTTTTGTAGAACTGATCGGTGGTGATGCAGGCCCCGCCAAAGCGGCGACAGAGGCGGCAATTGCCGCTGGTAAACATGTGGTGACTGCGAACAAGGCAATGTTGGCTCTGCACGGCCAAGAATTGGCAATAGCGGCAGAGGATGCAGATGTGAACCTGCGGTTCGAGGCGGCGGTTGCAGGTGGTATTCCAATCATCAAAGCCCTGACCGAGAGTTTGGCGGGCAATAAAATCCAACGCATTATGGGTGTGATGAACGGCACCTGTAATTACATCCTGACGCGGATGGAAACGGCGGGTTTGCCATATGAAACCGTGTTCGAAGAGGCAAATCAGCTGGGCTATTTAGAAGCCGACCCAAATCTGGATGTGGGTGGCATTGATGCGGCGCATAAATTGGTTTTGTTGTCCGCCATTGCATACGGCACACAGGTTGATTTCGACGGTGCGGTTCTTGAGGGAATTGGACGTATCACAATCGAAGATATTCGTGCCGCCGCAGACATGGGGTATCGGATAAAATTGTTGGGTGTGTCACAGATTACTGACACGGGTTTGTCCCAATCTATGCGACCCTGTTTGGTACCCGTTTCATCGCCGTTGGCGCAATTGGATGGTGGTACAAATATGGTGATCGTTGAGGGTGACGCGGTCGGTCAAATCGTATTGCGCGGTGCAGGTGCAGGCGAAGGTCCAACCGCCAGTGCCGTCATGGGCGACGTGATGGACATTGCACGGGGGATTAAAATTCCTGTGTTTGGTCAACCTGCGAAAACGCTGAGGGCGGTTGCGGCGGCGAATACGGGTGCAAAAAATCCATATTATTTGCGTCTGAATTTGAAAGACGAAACAGGCTCTATGGCGCGTATCTCGTCCGCGCTTGCGGATGCAGGTGTATCGATTGATCGCATGCGCCAAGATGGGCACGAAGCAGATGCGGCACCCGTTTTGATCGTGACCCACCCCACGGATCGAGAAACGTTAAACGTTGCATTGGATGGCATCCAAGCAACCGGCGCGGTTTTGCAGGATCCAGTTGCGTTACGAATTGAAGTCGCCTGATAGCGACCACATAGGCAAGTTTAAGAAGGGCGTTTTGCAGGTGCAGAGCGCCCTAATTTTTCAGCTAAATCTCGGCTAAAAAGGGCGATCATTGCGTTGCGTATCGCGGGCGATGAATCCATCAGTTTGCGTAAATCCGCGGTTTGCCAACAGGCATAATTGCTGCCCGTCAAAGCCGAGACTGATGCGCTGGCTTTGCCGTCCAATAAGAAACCTATTTCGCCGATAAAAAATGGTGCTGGCAAAACGCTGTTACCCGTCTCTTTGGCGACACGTGCTTCGCCGTCTGTAATTAAATAAAGCTGTTCTATATCCTGACCTTGGATGGATAATTTGGTATCTTTGGTGGCGACCGATGTGGTCGCGAATTTCATGACATTTCGAAATTGACCGGGGCTGAGGGTGTCAAAACTTTGATACGTCTTGGCGGTTTGTTCATCCATTGCAAAGGTCGTGCGCTCAAAAATCAAAATGATGATCATGCTTAGATTGATCAGCCCCAAAATCCCGGATGTAAATATTGCGTCCCACAACGGTGCTTCGTCGATGTTATAGTAATACAGCAAATAAAAACTGGTGCCCGTCAACAGTAAACAGCGCAGCCATAATTCGTCTCGTGCCAAAAATCCAAGGCTGTAGAATAGGAATGCAAATTGCACCAAAACGGCGGCCGATGTGAGATAGTCGATCATTGTGTCCCCCCAATGAGATATGGGTGACCCTTGCATTGAACGCGCAACAGGTCAAAGGAGTTTTCCCTGTAAATCAGCGTTTTTTACGCTATGAATGTGTGTAATCAATCCAATCAAGGGATGTCTTATGTCACAGGTATTTTTAGGCGTTGAACAATCAACCACTGCGCGACGCTGGGTTGGTCCTGATGCGGCATTGGATCGTCATGCGCAGATGATTGTGCAGGAAACGGGCTTTCCGAATGCGATGGCAAATGTCTTGGCGCGGTTGGGTGTGGCGGCGGCTGATGCCGCACGATTTGTGGAACCAAGTTTGCGTGAATTGATGCCTGACCCATTGGATATGAAAGATATGGAAAAGGCGGCGCGCCGAATTAATGATGCTGCCATTGCGGGGCAGCGGATTGCGATATTTGCGGATTATGATGTGGATGGCGCGACGTCGGCGGCGTTGTTGCATGATTGGTTAAGCCAGTTGGGAAATGTACCGACAATTTATGTACCCGATCGTATTGACGAGGGATATGGCCCCAACGATGAGGCAATGCAGAAGTTGGCGAAATCCCACGATTTGATTGTTTGCGTGGATTGTGGAACCTTGTCGCATGGGCCGATTGATGCGGTTGCGGGGACGGATGTTGTGGTGCTCGATCACCATCTGGGTGGGGAAACTTTGCCCAGTGCATATGCGGTGGTGAACCCAAACCGTCAGGACGAAACGGGTGATCTGTACTACCTGTGTGCCGCGGGCGTTGTCTTTATGACTTTGGCGGCGATGAACGGGTTGCGCCGCGGTGCAAAACTGCCCACGCCTGACCTGTTGGCGATGCTGGATTTGGTGGCGTTGGGGACAGTGGCGGATGTGGCGCCATTGGTTGGTTTTAACCGCGCGTTGGTGCGCCAAGGGTTGAAGGTTATGGCGGCACGGGGGCGTGTTGGATTGGTTGCGTTGGCTGATGTGGCGGGGATGAATACAGCGCCTGCTGCGTATCATTTGGGGTATCTGTTGGGGCCGCGGATCAATGCGGGTGGACGGGTTGGTAAGGCCGATTTGGGTGCGCGATTATTGACGTGTAATGACCCCCACGAGGCAGGCGCATTGGCCGAGAAATTGAACCAATTGAATGCCGAACGCCGCGAGATTGAAGCCACTGTGCAATTACAAGCAATGGAGCAGGCAGAACAACGTGGATTGGATGGCCCACTGGTTTGGGCGGCAGGCGATGGATGGCATCCCGGCGTGGTTGGGATTGTGGCCTCGCGGCTGAAAGAGGCATCAAACAGACCCGCCGTTGTGATCGGGCTTGACGGCGCCGAGGGTAAGGGTTCAGGGCGCTCTGTGGACGGGGTTGATTTGGGGGCAAGCATTGCGACTTTGGCACGCGAAGGCCTGTTAATTAAGGGCGGCGGGCATAAAATGGCGGCTGGGTTATCCATCGAAACGAACAAGTTGGACACGGCGATGGCGCGCTTGTCAGAACTGTTGGCAAAGCAGGGATCACACATATTGGGGCCACGTGATCTACGCCTTGATGGGGCAATTGCGCCGTCGGCGATCAGCGTGGAATTGTTGGAACAATTGGATAAGGCGGGACCGTTTGGAGCGGGGGCGCCAGGACCACGTTTTGCATTGCCATTTGTGCGTGTGGCATTTGCCAAACGGGCAGGAGACATGCATTTGCGGCTGACTCTTGTGGATGACAGTGGCGCGCGGATTGATGCGATTGCATTTGGGGCGTTTAAAACGGATTTGGGTGGGCTGTTGGAAAACCACAAGGGACAGGTTTTCCATGTGGCGGGACGGTTGGAAATTGATACGTGGAATGGGCGGATGCGTCCCAAACTGACGTTGGAAGATGCCGTGCTTGTACAGTAACAATGCGGCAAGTAATGCGATGCACATCCCATGCTCAACTGATGCACAAACCATGCACAGGAATTGCCTGTTGATGAAAATTAGGTTTGTGAGATTTTTTTACAAAAACTTGAAATTTCATCTTGCAAGACAAGGAACCTTGGCCTAAATACCGCCACACCACAGAGTGCTCCCTTCGTCTATCGGTTAGGACGCCAGGTTTTCAACCTGGAAAGAGGGGTTCAATTCCCCTAGGGAGTACCAGTGGTTTCCGGCAGATATGAAACATGTTCGCGCGATTTGCGCACCCTTTGGCTTTTTCGCTTAGGACACGTTCAATTGTACAAATCGCCCATCAAGGAATTCAGATTTTGGTCTGCACCACAGCGGGCCTTCAGTTTGAACCGAGCTGTAGAGGATGCCAACCTCGTTTGTCGCCTCTATTTGGCATTCGCCCGAAACAACGTATATTCCGCCTGTTTTGCGGTGGCACCAAAGGGTTGAAATGGGGGCGGAAGTTGGGTTTTCTTCTGACATTTAAAATATTCCGTGCGAATCTGTTTAGTCTTAATTTTAGTTATATTTATTAACGGCTATTTCAAAAAAAACGGCCAATCTGAACGTATCAGATTGGCCGCATGAATTCTAGATGTTTAGTTAGACAGTTACATGCCTTCGTATAATGGGAAGGCTTTGCACAATTGTGCAACCTGTACACGCACCGCTGCTTCGACGTCTGCGTTGCCTTCTGCGCCATTGGCTGCCAAGCCGTCAACGACCTGAACAATCATGTCGGCGATTTGGCGGAATTCAGTTTCGCCAAACCCACGGGTCGTGCCCGCAGGTGTGCCTAAACGCAAACCTGAGGTGACCGTTGGTTTTTCAGGATCAAACGGGATACCGTTTTTGTTGCAGGTGATGTGCGCACGCCCCAATGCTTTGTCGGCGATGTTGCCTGTTACCTTTTTGGGGCGCAGATCAACCAGCATCACATGCGTGTCGGTGCCGCCTGTGACGATATCCAATCCGCCCTTCATCAACTGATCGGCCAATGCCTTGGCATTTAGGATCACTTGTTTTTGGTAGGTTTTGAATTCGGGACGCAATGCTTCGCCAAATGCAACCGCTTTGGCGGCGATGACGTGCATCAAGGGGCCGCCTTGTATGCCAGGGAAGATGGCTGAATTGAATTTCTTCGCCATTGCTTCGTCGTTGGTTAGGATCATGCCGCCACGTGGGCCGCGCAATGTTTTGTGGGTTGTGGTGGTGGCAACATGTGCGTGTGGGAATGGAGATGGGTGTTCACCCGCCGCCACAAGACCCGCAAAGTGTGCCATGTCGACGTGCAAGATTGCGCCCACAGAATCAGCGATCTCACGCATTCTGGCAAAATCGATTTGACGTGGAATGGCGGAACCACCCGCGATGATCATTTTGGGTTTATGTACCGTCGCCAGTTCCTGAACCTGATCGTAATCCAGTAGGTTATCTTGTTTGCGCACACCGTATTGGATGGCGTTGAACCATTTACCAGATTGGTTTGGTTTGGCACCGTGTGTCAGGTGACCACCAGCATCCAAAGACATGCCCAAAATGGTGTCACCTGGTTGAAGCAGTGCTTGGAAAACGCCTTGGTTTGCTTGCGAGCCAGAGTTTGGTTGCACGTTTGCGAATTCACAGCCAAACAGTTGTTTGGCGCGATCAACGGCCAAATTTTCGGCAACGTCAACGAATTGGCAACCACCATAGTAACGGCGACCGGCATAGCCTTCGGCGTATTTGTTGGTCATCACTGACCCTTGGGCCTGCATCACTGCTTTGGATACGATATTTTCGGATGCGATCAGTTCGATTTCATCACGCTGGCGACCCAATTCGGATGTGATTGACCCAAACAGTTCTGGGTCACGAGATGAGAGGTCTTCGGTGAAAAAACCTGCGTCTGTGGCGGTGTTGCTCATTTCATGGCTCCTGAGAATGAATTGCAATTGGGGTTTGTCCTAATCCATTGCAATGCGCTATGAAAGGTTCAATGCGACAATTGCGGCCAGAACAACGGCTTTCGTCGTGAAAATTACGATTGGACACCACATGGCACAAAAGATTGCATTTATTGCAAGCCGAGCAGAAACAGCCCAAGACAGCCTGCGTGTGTTGGAAGCGGTTTATGGCAATTGTACGCTCGAAACAGCGGATGTGATCGTGGCCTTGGGCGGTGATGGGTTTATGCTGGATGCGTTGCATTCCACATTATATATTGATTGCCCCGTTTACGGGATGAACCGTGGCACGGTTGGGTTTTTGATGAATGAATATTCGCCAGATCACTTGATGGATCGCTTGGCCGAAGCAGAAGAGGCGGTGATTCACCCCCTGCGGATGCAGGCGCATTGCGCAGATGGCACGGAGTTCGAAGCATTGGCAATAAACGAGGTGTCGCTATTGCGTGCAGGGCCACAGGCGGCGAAGTTGCAGATTTCTATTGATGGGCGTGTACGGTTGCCCGAATTGGTCTGTGATGGGGCGTTGTTATCCACGCCTGCGGGGTCGACGGCGTACAACTATTCAGCGCACGGACCGATTTTGCCGATTGGTGCGGAAATTTTGGCGCTGACGGGGATAGCCGCGTTTCGACCGCGGCGATGGCGCGGCGCGTTATTACCGATGGCGGCGCATGTGAGATTTGATGTTTTGGAGCCAGAAAAGCGACCCGTTTCGGCGTCTGCGGACAGCAAGGACGCCAAAGAGATTTTGTCTGTTGAAATTTTCAGCGCACCCGATCACAAGCATCGCATATTGTTTGATCCCGGACATGGATTGGAAGAGCGTTTGATTTCAGAGCAATTTGTTTAAGGAATAAATCATGGCATTATCAGCGCCACAGCAATTTCGATATTGGTCCATTGGGGCGGTTGTGACACTGTTTGTGTTGTGGTTGCTGTCGGGTGTTTTATTGCCGTTCATCACGGGCATGGCGATTGCTTATTTTTTAGACCCATCAGCAGATAAATTGGAGAAATTGGGCTGTTCACGCGTGGTAGCGACCAGTATTATCACCTTTGTCGGGATGTTTTTCGGGTTTTTGTTGGTTGCGTTATTAGTGCCGCAATTGGTGCAACAAGCGGCCGCGTTGGTTACAGCGGCGCCCGATTATTTCGCCAAAGTACAAGAGATTTTGGTCAATCGGTTCCCGTCATTGCTGGATGAAACCAGCACCGTACGCGGCGCATTGGATGCATTCGTGCTCAGCATTCAAGCGCGCAGTGGTGATTTGGCAAATGCGGTGTTGGCATCGGCATTCAGTGTGGTTGATGCAGTGGTATTTTTGGTCGTTGCCCCTGTTGTTGCGTTTTATATGTTGTTGGATTGGGATCGCATGGTTGCCACAATCGACAGCTGGTTGCCACGCGATCATCGTCAAACGTTGCGCCAATTGGCGCGTGATTTGGACAATGTGATGTCTGGATTTGTGCGCGGACAGTTGACGGTTTGTGCGATATTGGGCACGTTTTATGCAATTGCGTTGATGCTTGTGGGGCTACAATTTGGGTTGATTGTCGGACTGATTGCGGGGATTTTGACGTTTATTCCCTATGTTGGATCATTGATTGGTGGCGCTTTGTCCATCGGATTGGCGCTGTTTCAGTTTTGGGACAGCCCCGAATGGATTGTTGTTGTCGCCATAATTTTTGTGCTTGGCCAAACGTTTGAGGGTAATTTTCTGACACCAAAATTGGTGGGCGGCAAGGTGGGATTGCATCCGGTTTGGTTGATGTTCGCGCTGTCTGCGTTTGGATCAATGATGGGGTTCACGGGGATGTTGATCGCTGTACCTGTAGCGGCAGGGATCGGGGTATTTTCACGCTTTGGCTTGCGTCAATATTTGGGTGGGCGGTTGTACCAAGGTTTGGATGGGTTGAAACGGGACGAAGATGTCTGAACAACTGATTTTTGATCTACCGATAAAAACGGCCTTTGGACGCGAGGATTTTTTCGTTACTGGGGCGAATGCGTCCGCTGTGCAGATTGTGGAAAACTGGCCGAATTGGCCGTTGGCCAAGCTGGTTTTAGTGGGCCCAAGTGGTGCAGGGAAATCGCATTTGGCGCATATCTGGTCAGAAATGTCTGATGGGATTGTGATTGATGCACGTTCCTTGGTGGATGTGGATTTGCAAGAAATCAGTCAGGCGGCATTATGCGTGGAAAACATGCATTTAATTGCAGGTGACGCGGCACTAGAGGCACATGGGTTTCACATCCACAATCTGGCACAGGAAACTGGTGCGCCCTTGTTGATGACGGGCATTGGCGTGCCTGCCAGGTGGGGCATTACTTTGCCCGATTTAGCCAGCCGCATTCAAGGTACCAGCGTGGCGGAATTACGTGCGCCCGACGATGCGTTACTGAATGCGGTTTTGGTCAAACAGTTCAGTGATCGCCAAATTGCAATTGATCCCAAGGTGGTAAATTTCGTTCTGCCACGAATGGAACGATCATTCATGGGGATCGCGGCGTTGGTTGCAACCTTGGATAAGGCCGCGTTAAAGCTGGGTAAACCGATTTCGGTTAAGATGGCACGCCAAGTGCTAGACTCTGGTGTGTAACGTGACATAATTAATATAAATAATGACGAGCCCATTCAATGAACGCTGATTTTCTACACAGTGAACTGACCCAACCACAAACCGTCGAAGGTGTCAGTGTCGATAGCCCGAAGCGGTTTCTAAACCGTGAGTTGTCATGGCTGGCGTTCAATTGGCGGGTATTGGAATTGGCTCAAGACACCAGTTGGCCATTGTTGGAACGGGTCCGGATGGTGTCGATCTCATCCAGTAATCTGGACGAGTTTTATACCGTGCGCGTGGCAGGACTGCGAGAATTGGCGCGGGGCGGCATTACCAAAAAATCCGCAGATGGCCTCACACCAGCACAGCAATTGGAAATGATTGATGTGAACGCCAACGCATTGTCGCGTGCACAGCAGGAAACGTGGAATGGGTTGATTAATGATCTGTCGCACCAAGCAATTTGGATTTTGAAATCAGAGGACTTGAATGCAGCTGACAAAGCGTACTTAGACAAAGTGTTTTTGGAACAAATTTTCCCGATCATTAGCCCACTGGCCGTTGATCCCGCGCATCCATTTCCGTTTATTCATTCGGGTGGTTTGGCGATTGCGCTGCATCTCCAACACAAATCTGGTAAAAAGCCTATCCAAGCGTTGTTGCCGATCCCCAATCAGGCGGATCGGTTCATCGCATTGCCCCCTGAAAACGGCGAAGGGCTGCGCATTGTGCCGCTGGAAACGGTGTTGCTACAAGCGCTGGGCGTGCTGTTTCCTAGCTATGATTTAGTTGGGCATTGTATGTTTCGGGTGCTGCGTGACAGTGATCTGGAAATCGAGGATGAATCCGAAGATTTGGTGCGCGAATTTGAAACGGCATTGAAACGCCGTCAGCGCGGTGACGTGGTGCGGTTAAAAATCACCAAGGATGCACCAGAGAAGCTGCGTAAGATGGTATTGAATTCGTTGAAAGTCAGGAATGACGAAGTCATCGAAGTTGATGGGATTTTGGGTCTTGAAGATTTGTCCGAGATTTGTGATTTGGCACCCGCCGATTTTCGTTGGCCATCATATGAACCACGTTTGCCCGAACGGGTTTTGGATTTCGACAAGGATATTTTTGCGGCTATTCGTCAGAAAGATATGTTGTTGCATCACCCGTACGAGAGCTTTGATATTGTGGTGAATTTCCTGCGCCAAGCGGCGCGTGATCCTGATGTGGTGGCGATCAAACAAACGCTGTATCGCACATCCAACCAATCGCCCATCGTGGATGCGTTATGCGCGGCGGCAGAGGATGGGAAATCTGTGACGGCTGTGGTGGAATTAAAAGCACGTTTTGACGAAGCGGCGAACATTCGTCTATCGCGTCAGATGGAACGCGCGGGTGTGCATGTGGTGTACGGATTTATCGATATGAAAACCCACGCCAAAGTATCCACAATTGTGCGCAGAGAAGGGGGCAAGTTGAACACTTATACCCACTTTGGCACTGGTAATTATCATCCTGTGACAGCAAACATTTATTCTGATCTGTCATTTTTCACCTGCAACAGTTCCTTGGGCAAAGATGCGACAAAGCTGTTTAATTACATTTCCGGCTACGCCGAAGCAGAAGGATTGCGCGACCTATCGATCGCGCCAAGTTTTCTGTTTAAGGATTTGATTGGCTATATTGATGCAGAGGCGGATGCGGCACGTGCAGGCAAACCGGCGCAAATTTGGGCGAAGATGAATTCGGTTATTGAACGTGACATCATTGATGCGCTGTACCGTGCCAGCAAGGCGGGCGTGAAAATTGATTTGGTTGTGCGTGGTATTTGTGGGGTGCGACCTGGTGTTAAGGGGCTGTCCGAAAATATCCGTGTAAAATCCATTGTGGGGCGTTTTTTGGAACATTCGCGGATTGTGTGTTTTGCCAATGGCAAAGAGATGCCCAATCGGGATGCTTTGGTTTTTATATCGTCTGCCGATTGGATGGGGCGTAATTTACACGGGCGGGTCGAAAGCATGGTGCGGATTAAAAACAAAACTGTCCACGCACAGATTTTAGGGCAGATTATGGCAGCAAATTTGGCAGA
>TARA_R110002096_G_scaffold111202_6_pt1 | contig 16034 bp, 16 predicted proteins | sample TARA_R110002096 | Tara Oceans TARA_R110002096 (sample SAMEA4397295) | marine metagenome | biome: Polar Biome; feature: [DCM] deep chlorophyll maximum layer (ENVO:01000326); material: water (ENVO:00002006), including particulate matter (ENVO:01000060) such as... | depth 35 m | reverse complement strand
ATTTACTTATGAGAGAAAGAGTAAAATACAACGATATACAACAAGGGAGATGAGAATGATAATCAACAACAAGAGCAAGGTAGTGTCAGACACTAAAGCTTTAGACTTGGTGGCTAACGTAATACACGAAGGACGAATAAGCGCTGATGGTAAAAGTTATTGTTATATGACTACCTACACTTTAAGTAACGGAATTATAGCCGTCTCAGCTACTAAAAACAAGTCAAGCGATAGGTTCGATGTATGGGACTATCCTACTAACTAAAACAAGAGAGATGAATGTATTAAGTTTATTCGACGGAATGTCTTGCGGTCAAATCGCCCTTGAGAAAGTGGGGATTAAAGTGGACACATACTTCGCTAGCGAGATTGACTTGCAAGCAATGAAAGTAACTAGGAGTAATTACCCTGAAACCGTGTTCGAGGGGGACGTTACCAAGGTCAAGGGGAGTAATCTTCCTAAAATTGATTTACTATGCGGAGGCAGTCCCTGTCAGGGGTTTAGTTTCGCGGGGAAGCAATTAAATTTTGAAGACCCAAGGAGTAAATTGTTTTTCGAGTTCGTTAGGTTGCTGAAAGAGTGTAACCCAAAGTATTTTTTACTTGAAAACGTGAAGATGAACAAGGAACACGAAAAGGTTATTACGGACTTGCTAGGGGTTGAACCTATAAGTATTAATAGCTTATTGTTTACAGCTCAAAGAAGACCTAGACTTTATTGGACTAATATTCCCGTAGCGGCATTACCCGATGATTTAGGGTTTACAGTCAAGGATATAATTGACTCTAAGTCAAGTGAGTATGAGTATATTGATGAGTGGAAAACAAAAGATAGAATCTACACAAAGAACTATTTGCAGTACGACATTAACGGTACGGGTCATAAAAGCCAAGACCAACGAGCCTTTTACTTAGATTCTAAGCACGGATGTTTAGACACAGGGGCAGGGGGAAAAGCTAAAATACTAGAACGAAATGGTAAGGTTCGTAAAATTACCCGAAACGAAGGCGAAAGACTGCAAGGAGTACCCGATAACTACACGGCGGAAGTTAGCAGATTTCAAGCGTTGAAGATGTTAGGGAATGGGTGGACTATAGATGTTATAGCTCACATATTTAAAGGAATTACAAACAATTAAACAGAGAAAGAATGAGTAAGGAATTAGACGATTTGATTAAAGAGAAAGGTTGGCGAAAGGGTCAGCAGGTAAAGCTAGGTTACGAGGATATAGAGAACTTCGCAAACCAACGAGCGACCGAAGAACTAAGGAGTATCCACCTTGATATACCTATGGGAATGAGCGGGACTATTCTATATCTCCGCTTGAATAATTTATTTTTAAAGATAACAAAAAGAATTAACGAACTAAACAAAGGGAAAGATGAGTAATTGGAAAGACAGATTAGAAAAGGAAAAGGATGAGTTAGAGTCAAGGATTGAGTCTTTGGATTTGTTTATGCTTTCATCTGAGTTTGAAGACTTAGAACCCACGGACACCGAATTGCTCGTTCAGCAATCAGAGATAATGGAGTTTTATTTAGAGACCTTGGTTCATAGGCTGCATAAGATTGGGGTAAGGGAGGCTGATTTAATAGACAGAGTGTTTGACGCGAAGAACGTCTTTGAGGAGGCTATCGAAAGTCATTTAGAAACCAATAGAGAAGAAGAAATAACCCCTCTCTCTTTGTTAGAATTAGGGTTTTTGGAAGTATATCAAGAGAGCGACGTGAGGGTAGCGTCAGTTGGATTCATTTATTACTCTTTAACCTTAATGGATGTAGAATTCCTTAGCTCCTCTTTGGGAGAAGATGTAGGCTTCCACGTAATGTTCGGAAACGAGTGTCAGTTCGAGGTACATAGCCTACGAAAACTAAAGGACTTAATTCTTAGCTTAAAGGAATTGAAATGCAAATAGCAGAGGAATCAATGAAAGTGCTAAGGGAATCTCAGACCAACTCAAGCGAGAATAACTTTATGCACGGGTACTCATCAATGTTAATTGAAGTTAACAGAATGAAGGCTGAGCTAGAGGCTGCGTCAAGCAAAATCAACGCTACAACCTATTCAAAGAAGTCTGCTAGAGTAGTAGATTTAGAGAACAGCTTGATAACTTTCAGCGAGTGCTTCTTTAAAATGGCGTACTATAAGCAGGAAATGCTGACTTGGAAGCAGAAATGTTTGGAGAAAGAGCTTGAATTTGTTAACTTCGTAACCAAGAGTATAAGTAAATGAGCAACTTAGATAGGTATGAGAAGAAAAAGAACAAGCCCTGTAAGAACTGCCGCTGTAGGAGCGGGGTTTCGCAGCGGACTAGAACACCGTGTATGGAAGGACTTACTAAAAAGAAATCAGAAAGGGATTCAGTACGAATCAATGAAGATTAAATATACGATTCCATTAAGTGAACACTCCTATACCCCCGATGTAGTATTTCCTAACGGAATTATATTGGAGATTAAGGGACGGTTAATGAAGGCGGACAGAGACAAGCACCGACTAATAAAGGAACAACACCCTGAATTAGATATAAGGTTCTTGTTTCAGAATGCCAACAATAAGATAAGAAAAGGGAGTCAAACCACTTACGCTCAATGGTGTGATAGAAATGACATAAAATGGTGCGAGAAAACTGTACCTAATGCTTGGTTGAGAGAAGTATTGTAGTATATTTGACTATTCCCTGTCTATCTCTGCATAGTTTGTGTTTTTTGGTTGAACACTCTGTAGCCCCTGCTTTTTGTGGGGGTTACTTATTTGCAATAATATCTACTTTAAGCCACGTACATCAGGGCTTACTATCAGGAGCGTACACAGTAGCAACAGCTAAAGCTAACATAACTAAGTGCTGCCAAGTAACACTACCTGCCACCTCCATTTGATGCACGGCAGCGATAGCGATAACCCCTCCAATAGTCCTTTTACTAGACCATTTTCCGTTCTTATCTCGGAGCATCTTAGGGAGAATAAAGGACATCAATTTAGCTCCCGCTGTAATTAGTGGGTTTATCACAGGTTCTACGTTTTCGAGTTCCTCTTCTTTAAGTTTTCTATTTCTTCTTCGGAGACCCATAGTTCGGAATAACAGATTCTAAAAATTTATCTATCTTACCAAAAACCTCATCATCACTCACACTAGGCGTAAGTCTAACGAATACTTTTGCTAAAGCCATTAAGGCTACTATTACGGAAATAATGTTTGCTCCGTTGTTTATAATGTACTCAATCATAGTTTCTATATTATGGTTATGTTAAACGAATCAGGAAGTATTTCAAGTAAATCATCTAGAGTATCTCTACTAGAGGTTACGTCTAGTTCTCCATCTCCGTCAAGGTCTGTGTAGTGCTTTCCTACAGTTATACAACCCCTCAATTCGTGGTGGTAGTTCGCTGAGTGTATCAATATGTACGACCTACCCTCAACGTCCGCGAGAATAAAATGCTCCTTATGTCTTGAAGAGAATCTATTTACAACCAAGTACTCCCCCCTAGCGATGCAAGATATACTTTGTTTGTTGTTTTTCCAAGGTAATTCTAATGTTTTACAATTATAAACCTCTTTGAGTTCGTCGTGAACAGTAAGCTTACCTAGGAATTCTTTACCCGTATCTTGCAATCTATTTAATACTACTTTCATTTGTTTAGACTGTAAAGTTATCAGAGTACCTAGAGTATTGGTAAGCTAGGTTTACTTTCAGAGTCTCAGTACCCGCTCCCGCGTGCCGTGCGTTATTTATAAATGCAAATATCTTTTTACCTTTAGGGATTCTAAGATTTGGAGGAGCTGAAGCCTCGAAAGAATAACCCGTATCAGCCCTAACGCACATAACTGTTGGCACAGTACAAAGATGTACCGCGTTGGCTAGGTAGTACGCAGCGTCGTTATCGTTGTCGTAGTAAAAAATCTCAATATCAATTTCTCCATTCGCTATACCCGACTTTGACACCGTGCCAATTACTTTAAAGTTCATTAAATCGAAAGGAACTTCAACCCCCATATTTGAGTAATGTCCAAGCATAGTAACAGGCGAAGTGTTGTTGACCGTTCCTGTATAGTATGAACTCCATCTTCCTGCTGCCCATCCCTCCGTTTGGCTACCGTAATACCATCTAGTAGAAGTTCCTGAAGATATGTAGAAAGAAGTGTTCATTAGGACTCCGTAAGACTTGTCGTCAGCTAATACAGGTACAGACTTAACTAGAGAATGCAAAAATGCTCGTATATTCTCTAATCTAAAACCTCCTTTTACGTTGGTTTTGAATTTATCTTCTATAAAATACAGCAAATTATCTCGGTTAGCCATCTCGTTAGAAGTTACCGCGGTTGTGGCGGGGGTTCTGCTCTGAGAGCTAAACTTTAGATTGTAACTTGATGCTTGGTCTTCGTAGTCGGGAGTCTTAGCCATCTGTCTTCTTTTTGGTTATTAATTGAAACAACCTAATCGCGGTGTAGGTTACGGCTAGTATCAACGACAGGATTCTAAGCCCTTGCTCTACTTGAGCTATTGTTGAAAACATTACCGCTCCTCCATTAACTATGGAGATTTCAACTGCGTCTTTTATTCTGCTTGCGATAGAGTCGTTCATATTTATCGGAGGTTATTGATTCTTGTATTTCCGTAAGCTAACATCCCGCCAATTCTCTTCACGTTATCCCCATTAACGAACCTGTCGTTTTTGGAGTTCTCGTAGTTTAAGTAAACCCCTTTATTTTCAGAGTCCTGTATAAATCTAAGCATATCCTCTTTCAGAATCTCAGCCTTACGGAATGTATCATCTTTAAGTATGGACATTTCAGACCCATCTACAGGGTCGCTCCAATCATCATCGTTTGTAACAACGCCCGAAGATGTCGTGTTGTATTGCATATCATTTAAAACCTCATACTTCACATATAAAGCTAAGCAGGGCTTAACGTATCTAGCCATTAAAGTAGCTTCTTCAGCACTCCAAGTATAACTAGACCCAGTGCCTTGCCTTAGTTTACCCCAAAAGTAATCCCCTAAATGTTCTTTAAGGTGGGTTATCTCGGCGATAAGAATAGTACTTGAGTCTATTATGGATGAGTCCATATTGCTATTAGTCATAGCAGAGTCAACCACCTCGGCAGCCGTAATCAAGTTGTCGTATTGTCTAAAGTCTATCGCAGCCATTAGCTTTTATCTTTTAGGTTCTCTAAATAAACATCGTCCAAGTCAGGTCGCTCCTCTAATCCTATCAAGGCTCTCAACTCGTTAACGTCAGCAATCCTAGATATATCTATATCCGCAGCAAAGCCTATAGGAGACTCAAACTGAACCTCCATAGAGGAAGCGTCTAACTTTAAAACGCGCCCTATAGCAGCCCTCATTGGCTTGAATACTTGCTCTATAGTATCCTGTATCACAGTCCTCATAACTAGGTCGTAGGAAATTCTAATCTCACTACCTGTGTTATTCATTTTACCACTAGACACAATTCCCGATAATGCGGGTTGCCACCTATGAGCTGTAACTATATTGTTTCGGGTAAGTTCTTGATACTCCATAAATGAACCATCCTTGTCGTCTTTTAGAATCTGAACATTAGAGCCTCCGCCCGTTCCTGCTCCATCCTTAACCAAGAATAGTATCTTTCCATTATTACCTTCTCCTGTAAGCTTCTCTTGAGCTAGGGTTATTAAGTCCTCAGCCTCCGTATCACTCATCGCTCCATCTATTTCAATAATAGCAGAGGGCATAAATCCGTTCTCAAACTTAGAGCGGTTATACTTTTGAATCAAGTAATCTATTTCTATCGAACCACTTTCGGCTGCAGCAATGTAATCAGGGATACCGTATCTTTGGAATCCACTCTCGTAATCCTTAAACATAAGGACAGAGCGACCATTCTTAAAGTTGGGGAACATAGGGACTTGACGAACCTCTTTGTCCTCTAGAGAATAGTGAGTCCAATCAGGGTTTATATAGACAGAATCCATCTTCATTCCAACTCTAACCATCGTTGAGTCAACGTGATACATATTGCAACCACCTTCGTACTCTACGAATTCAATGTAGGAGTTTCCGAAGCTGTAAAAGTCATCTACAACTAACCTAAAAAGGTTTCTAAGAGATTGAGCTTGAGGGTTAACCTCTTCAATGAACTCATTCAATTTTGCGTTTATGGAAGTTATCTTACTTCCCGCTGTGTATGTAGCTTTTTGAGACAGTATAGCCCTGTGAGTACTAGACTTTCGTTTTAATTCAGCAAGGTATTGAGGGAATAGGTTATCATCTCCAAACTTGTAGAACTCTTTTGACGTTAAATTATATTGCTTTTCAACAAACGAAGGCATCGGAGCTAAGTCAACTATATCAAACTTAATTCGCCCGCTAGCTGCCTTACTTACCTTGTTAGATGTAGAGCTAGCCGTAAACCTACCAATAGAATCTCTTTCTCTTTTAGCCAAATCTGTAGTGTATAATTAGTAAACAAATATAAGAAAAAATAATGGGCTACTTCCGAAGTTTCGCCCATTAAATTATTTATAACCAAGTCGTGTTACGCGACTACTGTGTAAGGCAATTCTCCTTGAACCGCAGTCAACTTTAACGTAGCCCCTGAGCCATCACTTAAAGCCGCCCCTAAATCAAGTTCAATGGACTCTAAGAATAAGCCAAAGCTAGTAGTCGTTCCCACTGACCCAAGTCCTGAGCCTAGAACGCTATCCAATCCAACAAGTAATTGCACTCCGTTGTAGTCCGTTACGACTGCGTTTAAGTTAACTCCAACAAGGGCTTCTAGGGAAACCAATTTAGCTGCGTTTATATTTGGGATATAACCCTCAATTCCGATTGTAGTCATAGCTAGCCCACGCTCTTGAGAGGTAGAGCTAGTCATTTTTGCCGTCTCTTTCTCGAACTCAATCACTACAATAGTCGACCCTTGAGCGGTTACTGTTGCAATTTTAGTTGCGGGAACTAGGTCAATATTTGTCGCTGAATCGAATTCACACAAAGACAATGTTTTTACACCTCCTTTAGCGAAGTGGTCTGTAGCTGTTACTGCTATTGTTGTTAATGCCATTTTGATTTTATTTAAAAGTTAAAAAAAGGGGAAGGGAAGAACCCAACCCCTTTATTGCTTGTTAATTTATAACGTCTGTTATGCTACAGCCGAAATGTAAGTTACTCCTAATTTCGCATCTAAACATACTGTATCACACAAGTACCCTAAACGGAAACGTAATTCCTTTTCGTCTCTATTGTACCAAGTTTCTACAGATGCACTTGAAAAGTCAGTTCCTACAACAATAGCGTTGTCTGCAATCAATGCAGCTCTGTACTGAGCGTTAGTAGTACCTGCCCCTGTAATACCCGCGTTAACGATAGAGCCTGCAGTCGTAACGATAGCACTTGCCTCAGCAGTTAATAGCGCGTCCCAATCTCTACGAATAACCAAAGGAATACCTCTGAATCGTAAGTTAGGAATACCTGCTTGACCGTCAGCGTAAGCAACGTGATTACCTTTAGCCACCAACTCATCGACGTAAGCATCAGCAATAGCTCCTGAAACATAAAACTTCTTTGGAAGCTCTCTTAATTCAGGTGTAGCTGCAGCGTACATAGAGGCAAGAACGATGGTCGCTCTGTCCGTAGATGCTGCAGTGTTATTGTACTTAGTCGTTACTTTTTGAGCTGCAATAAGCTTAGAGGCTAAAGAGGCAAAAATACCGTTATACAACTTGTAGTGAGAAGCGTTACTTACAACAGCTCCTGTCCCTACGGCTGTTTTAGAACCGTCACAGAACCAAAGTTGGCGATTGAAATCGGCTTTAATACCTTGCATAAGGATTTCAGAACCGATTTGTTTAAGGATAGTTCCATCAACATTATCTTTATCTGTACCCGAGCGAAGTACCTGACCTTTTACTTTGTTGTAAAAGTTGTTACCATTCATCGCAATCTCAACCTCTACTCTTATAGGAGAAATTAAAGGGTTGGTGTAATTCGTTCCATCCTTACCTGAGAATGTATCTCCTGTATCTGCGGTTGTAAGAAATGATGCTGCAGAGAAGTGGTCAAGGTATTGATTACCCTTAATCTCAGTCATTACATCCATTCCGCCTAATACCTCTTCGCCTAAGAATAGGGGCGAGACGAAATACTGTTTTGCGTCAGCACCTATAAAGGTTTCAGCGCTTGTTACTGTTGAAAATTGTCCGTGTGCCATAATCGTTTTTTATTTGTTAATTAAATATGCTCTTAGCCATAGAGTCCCACTGATTAGGGGTTGCTGCAGGTTTGCCACCGTTCAAGGTTGGGTCTGCAACTCCTAAAGAAACAGAGGGGGTTGCCTCTAACTTATTGATTCTCTCAGTCATTACATCAAACTGAGTCTTGAAATCCTCCTTAGATTCATTCGCCTTCTCCGTTTGTACAGTTAACTTTTGAGATAAACTATCCCTATCTTTCGTGATAGCATCTAACTTTACTTGCAACTCTTCCGCTGTATCCACTTTAGGGGCAGGGGTAGGGGCAGGTGTAGGGTTTGGGGTTGGGTCTCCTCCTTCAGCTTTACCTGAAATCATAGTCTTTAGGTCGGAAATCTGACCGCCTAACCAATTCTTTAATTCTTCTTGCATTGTTTTTGGTTTAAGTTTACTAACATTTAACGCTTCAAGGATTTCTTCTGAGGTTTTGTTTTGGTATCCGCTCAAATTGTATTGTGCTACAACCTTAACCGCTCCTAAAATCTCATCCACAAATCCTAACTCTAATGCTTCGTGTGCTGAAAGCCAAGTCTCACTAGCCATCATTTGCTCTATTTCCTCTTCCGAGATATTTGTTTTGGCTTTATACACACTAAGCATTGCACTTTCGACTTTCTCTAAAGCGTTAACTTGCTTCCTCATTGTAGCTTTGTTGCCGAAGACACTACCCATAGGAGAGTGTATCATAAACAAGCTATTGGAAGTCATCTCCACTTTATCGGCAGCTAGGGCAATTATGGTAGCCATAGATGCCGCCAAGCCTTCTATCTTTACGGTAACTTTTCCTGAGTAGTTTTTAAGAGCCGTGTAAATTGCTTGACCCTGAAAAACGTCCCCTCCCGCACTATTTATATGAACTACAATGTCTTTACCTTTAAGTCCCGTTAAGTCCCCAAGGAAGCTCTTAGCTGTTACGCCGTTAGAGCCAATCTCATCGTAGATATGAATATCAGTAGATTTACCCTTAGCCTCTATTGTTGGCATTGAATACCAAGGCTTATTTCCGTTTAAGTTTTCCATACTAAGTACAAATGTAATGATTAACTGTTAGATAGTGTTGCCATTCGCTGACACTTTGTTTTTCATATAATCATAAACAATTCGTTGAGCTTGCCTGAATGATATTTCGTACTTGTCGGCTATGTCTATAAATATATGTTTAATCAACTCTTTATCATTCCGCTTCAACGCTAAGTCGAAGTCTTTACGGATTAAATAGTTCCTAACCGAATTGCCGTCAAGCAACCCCTCCGTGTATAGTTTGTCTATAACTAAAGAGGAGTCGCTCCCGCAAAGATTTGTGATAACTCGTATTAAGTTCTTCTTCATTTTCTGTTTAAAATTTAGCTAAACTTTCTAGCATTTTTACTCTATTCTGAGTTCTATTCAAAGACTCTACAGGTAGCACTACGTTTGTGTTTCTACCGATAACCCTTCCTAGAGCCTCGTAATCTATAAGGCTAGAACCTCCTCGGTTTGGAGAGCTAAAGGAAACTCCTCCTCCTGCTTCGTTCATAGCACTTAACGCTCCTCCGAACATAGCAGAACTCCTCTTATTTATAACGGCTTCTCCGCCTTCCAATTCGACAACTCTACCGCCGACAGCAAATTTCTCTCCACCTTGAGCGTGGGAGTTTCCGTAAACCATTCCCCCTTTAGCAAACTCCTGAGCCTTTATAGTAGAAGCCGTCATTGCGTACCTACCTATAGCCAATCCTGCTAGTAGGGCATATTGAGATATACCCGCTCCACCAAAGGTAACTGCATTTGTTGGATTTGCAGCAGCATTTACCGCGATATTAGCAAGCTCTATCATAAAGCTTATCTTAGCCATCTTGAGTTCGTGGCTTTTCCGTAGCTCGAAAGACTCCTTTTCAATCTTCTCCTTTTCTTTAGCTGCCTGCCTTTGACCTATAAGTCCATCTTCAACCTCTTGGTCAATCCTAGCACTTCTTCTGTCCATAGCCTTCAGCTCCTGAGCCAACTCAGAGGCTAACGCTTCTTTCCTAGCCTCTCCAATTCTAGAGATAGCATCTTTCGCTAAAGCAACCTTCTTACTATTATTCTCCTCATCTTCAGAATTCTCTGTCTTCGCTAACTTAATCGTAAGAGAATTGAGCTTTCTCCTATTCTTCATCTGCTCGTCAGTACTAGCTCCGTCAAGGTTCGTTAAGTCGTTGTAGTACTGTATTTCGTTTTGGATAGTCCTAATCCTAAACTCCTTCTTCGTTAAGTAATTTGTTTCGGCTTGCTTCTGAGCTTCCGTTGTTGACTTCGAGTAGTAAGCCTCCTCTAGAGCTGCTTGCTTTAAGTTGTAATCGTCCGTGTTCTCTAAGGCTTTCTCGGTCGCGGCAGCCGTTGTTGATGTCATCAACCTAGCTCTCTGAATGTAAAGAGAATTTAACTTCCTTAGATTTTTAGCTTGCTCCTCCGTGCTAGCTCCATCAAGAGCTTTTAAGTCTTCATAGTGCTTAATCTTGTCTTCGACAACTTTCAGTCCAAACTCGTTACTTGTTAGTTTATTTGTTTGGGCTTGACTTAAAGCGGCTGCAGTTGAATCTGTGTAGAATTGGTCGGCTAAAGCTTTCTGCTTACTGTTGTATTCTTCAGTATTCTTTAACGCTGCAGCTTTCGCTTTCTCGTCCATTGACTTTTCTAGTTTTGCTTTACGAATAGTGAGGGAATTCATAGTCTTTAAATTCTTCTCTCGCTCGGCTACACTTGACCCTTCAATTTCTTTAAGGTCGTTGTAGTACTTTATCTCATCGTTAATCTTTATAAGATTGAATTCATCGTTCGTTAGCTTTAGCGTTTTAGCTTGCTCTAAAGACTTTTCTACGGAATCCGAGTAATGCTTGTCAGCCAACAAGTCTTGAGCATCGTTATATTCTTTCGCGTTTTTTGATTCGTTCTGAAGAATTTTTCTCTTCAATTCTACCCCCAATTTGGCTACCCGATTAGAAGCCCTAAGAACCTCCTCTTCGTTAGCCCCTTTGTTTTTTTGGTAAAAAGACTCTAGCTCGGTAAAGTTGGCTAGCTTAATTCTAAGGATGTCTTCTTCTGTTACACCCGCGTACGTGTTGTTTTTTAAAGAGTCTAATTGTATTTTCTCAATATCACTTTTAAGCTTAACTCTCTGTTCGTATTCAAAAAGTTGAGCAGCCTGAGCTCTAGCCGTCTTGTCGGCGTCGTCAGCCTTCTTATCTTCCTTTTCAGCGTCGTCAATAGCTTTAATCCCTTTTATATAGTCATTGTAGTCGCTTAGTAGAGCCGTGTAGTTAAGCTTAATGTCTATCCCGTAGTGCTTCAGATAAATCTGTCTTGCTTTTTTAGAGTCTTCTATAGTCTTCATCATCGACTTAACCCTCTCTTCCTCCTCTTTAGGAATTCCTTCAGGAGACCCTATCATTCCTGAAACCTTAACGTCTTCATTGTTGTAGGCTATATCTCTTAGGTTCTCGCGAACTTCAAAAGCCCACTCTAACTCCTTTTCCATATTGTGCTTAGCTAAAGACTTGTCGCTTGTAAACATCACTTTGTCCCAAAACCCTAAATAAGCGCTACCTAGCACATCTAAACTGTCCGTCATCTCGGAAACTAAGGACTTAAAGAAGTCAGAATCGCCTATGTTTATTTTAAACTGAGTCCAACTAGCGCTTAAAATGTTAAGCTTAGTGTCCATAGACTCTAGTATTGAAGCGTTAGCGTCCGTTAAGTTACCTGAACGCTCAGTCGCGTCCGAAACCATAGAGAGAATCTCTTGGTATTCTTCTGCGTTATCTCCCGCCAAAGAGAATATCGCCGTCAGTCCACGAACATTACCAAACATTTTCTCTATAACCGTAGGACTCTCCTTATAAACCTCGTTAAGCCTTCTCATTGTTTCTGTAAACCCTACAGCTTTCAGTTGAGCAGACCCAATAGGTATTCCGAACTTAATAAATAAATCTCTAGAAGCTGCTGCGGGCTTTTGCATTTGAGAAATTGCAGCCCTTAACGCTGTAACTGACTTAGCTGCATCCAACCCTGAACGAGTAGTCGTTGCGATAGCAGCCCCTAATTCCTCAATACTTATACCTGCAGCCGCAGCGAAAGGAACTACAACCCCTAACGACTTCGATAGCTCCGCAACCGTAGTTACCCCATACTTTTGAGTCGTGAACAGAACTTCAGCAACCATCCTAGCCTTGTCTGCCGACATTCCGTAAGCATTCATTACAGTCGTAAGTCCCATTGTCGCTGACTTCAAAGTAGTAACCCCTGCCATAGCTAACCTAGAGGCTTCGCCTAAGAACGTCATAGTATCCGAGGCAGCAACCCCTGCAGACACCGCATCAAACATTGCCTTAGTTATATCCTTCAACGCAAACCCGTACTCTTTAGATACAGCTAAAGCCCCCCTAAACAGTCCTCCGCTAAATATCTCAGCATCATCCCCCGTCATAAGGGTTGTAACATTTTTTATACCCTTTTCAAAGTCCGCGAAATCCTTAACGGCAGAGATTAAGAATTGACTAAGTGCTCTAATCGTCGCACGAGCCATAATAGCCTTAACCGCCATACTAGCCAAGCTCTTGCTAGACTTCTTTGTTTGGGCTACATTAGTTTTCAGAGCTGCAGTCTGAGCTTTAATACTCTCCTTTAACCTCTGATGAGCGGTGGTTAACTTCTTGTTCCTCTGAATAGCAGCGGTACTAGCTCCGTTCTGAGTCTCTGTCAGCTTTGTGTGTTCTCGAAGCTTTTTATTAGCCTGAGTTAATTCAACTCTTAATTTGGCAAGGGCGTTTTCTCCTTCAATTCCAAACTTAATTACGTACTCATCTTGTGCTCTAGCCATTTCTTATAATATTTGATGATTAGTTCCCGTTCTAGTAACTAACAATAATTCCACTTCTGTAGGGCTTCCCGTAAAGTTGAAGTCCTTTATCTTGTTTAATATGTACAGCTCACTTCCTATTCTTATTAGTTGTCGAAAGTTAATTCCTCTCAAGTCTTCAGAGGTAAGTAGTATTTCTGCTGTAACGATTTTATCCCTCATCATTAGCATCTCCATCAACCCTTGATGATGAGCATTGAACAGTCCTGAAACCCCACCCAAAGCTGAGGTAGTATCAGCAAAGAAGGCGCTTGGATGGTCGGGGTCGCTCGGAAAATAAGACCCAACTTCTAAGTACTGAACAGTAGGAATCTCCTTGGAGCGAACGAAAGCCACTAAGTTTTCGCCAGGGAGTGTAATCGAAACAGGCTGAACAGCTAAATCTTCCAAAGAGTAGTAAATGGCGGGCTTAGCGGGGTTTGCCCCTCCTAGAGTAATGCTAACGTCAATACCTAAATCTGCAAGGTTTTGCCACCAAGGGTCTGTATAAGCCACTCCTTTAATATACGCTAGCTTGTATTTGTGAGAGTTGTTCGGTGTTGGTTTATGCTCGGAGAGCGTTGGCTCTAGAGATGATTTAGGAGTGCTCCATATCTGAGGTAGTCTGAGTGTAGTCCTAGAAATGCTTCCCGTTTCCGCGGAGATGTTCGTTTGATACAGACTTCCTGCGGTAGTCCTAGAGATAAACTTGTCGTACCCCATATTTAAGGCAGCAAAAATACCTAAAGAGATGTCGTTACTCTTAGATGAATGAGGGTTTGCCGAGTTGGATAACCCATTCAATGATAGCGAAATCTTTTTGTCTCCGAAGTTTAGAGAGGAGTCTCCCGAAGGATTCCCATTTAACGCAAAATCCGAAGAGTCTTCCGCCATTGAGTAGGTAATCTCAGAGCCTGTTATTTCATTGTTTGAGACCTTAGTTATTAAAGCCTTGTCAGTTAGGTCTCTAAACCCAAACTCTACGCCTGAGAAGTCGTAAAAATCGTCAAAAGGCTCTACGGTTATTTCTTTCGTTATCTGATTTGTAGTCCACATCAGGTTAAACATTTTCGTTAGCTCCGAAATAAACTCTATAGCCTTAACGTCAGGAAGAACCTCTAAGTAACTAACTCTAGGAGCAGCAGCCTCTTTGTATATCATATTCCACCTACCCTTCATAGGAGCGGGGCTTTCGCTAAGTTTTAAGCTTAAATCCAATTCATTTACCACGAAAGAAGAGTTAAGGCTAACGCTAGAATGAAACGCATACTGAATCCCAACCATAACCACTATATTGTATTTCTTTCCGACTTCTAGAAATTGAACCCTAGATAAAGCAACCCTCGTCTCGCTGTAAGTAGTGCCACTCATTACAACCGAATTCTCGTCATAAAAATCGAATGCCTCGAACCCGAAAGAAGCGCTTGGGTCAGGGTATATATTTGGAATGTCGGTAATGTAAATATCGTTAATAGCGTCGTCTTCAGAAAGTAGCATCACGGTAATCTTAGCCTCGTCTCCGCCACCAAGAGCAAAGCCCGCCGACTCTACAAACTCTTCGCCCGCACTTAATAAATCAAATCCAACTCCAATATCTAAGTCGTAGTACCCACTTTCAGCAACTTGAATAACAGACTTACTATTACCTGTAGATATTGAATTGCTATTTAACTTCAGTAAGGCAACATCTTCTTCAGCCTCAAACCCTAAGAGCTTGTCGCTCGAACCTATATCCTCTAAAGAGTGAGCGTTAGAATTGTCTGTCCTTACAGAATTGCAATGAATATAGGCAAAATCTACGTAGTAACCCCGACTATACATTTCAGACAAATCATACGCTGAAGCTAAAAGAGCTCCGTGGTAAGCCGAATCAACGAATGGTCGATGCGCTTGAGGATTGTCGTAGCTTGCCGAGTTTTGTTTGTGATAACCTCCTCCCGTCATAAGGGAAGGGTCAAAGGATACCTCCAATTCTGAATTGTTTATAGCAAATTTAGGCTTAGACATTGATGGAGCTATACCTATCAGTCTTTGACTAAAGGAAGCAAGGTCAATACTAGATTCCGTAGAAAGCTCTGCTCCTCCGTTAAAGAAGTCGCTAACCAATGTGTATCCTGTGAGTTTGAATATCTTGTCAACCAAAACTCTAATACCGAAAGCTGCCTTCAGATTGTCCCACCCTACATTCGCGGCTTCAGGGTTTAACGAGTTACGCACCTTCCACTCTCCATTATCCACTAAAGGGAAGTATATCTCGTCGTCTATGGAAGCGTTAGAAAACGAGTCTATAATATTGCTTGAAGTTATAATGTATTGATTTGAGGGAATAGACTTCAGTTCCACCTCGCCTAACACCTCCACCCAGTCCGCGTTACCCGAGACTAAGTTGACCTCCAACTCAGAGAATCCATCCTCATTTAAGGTAGCTCCCAAGAGGTTTGCGTAACCTTTAAACACAGAAACTCCTTCTGCCTTTAAGTCAAAGCGAATAGGCTTTATATGCTGAAAGTCTCCACTCCAAGAGTACTTGTTCGACATTGAATTTAATTCGTTTTCAAACTTAAATGCCAGCTTATTTTTTGCTGTAGCAGGTAGGTTTATGGTTTTAGAGAAAGAAGAAGACGAACTACCTAAATCCCTAAAGTCTTTTATTGAAGAAGTTATAGGTACTTCAAAATCTTCAAGTAAGTCTAAAGAAATAGAGCTTGCCACTTCCTCTGCTGTATCGGTCGTGATTACCACATTTGCTATTACAACTTGAAATAAATCAGACGACCCCCCTGCGTTAGCGAAGTGTAGCTCAAGCCAAGGAGTTGAGGGAAGGCTTGAAGTGTCGTTGATAAGTATATCCACAGGAGTAGCTGAAGCCGTATTGATTACAGTATCGCTCCAAATCCCTTCTAGGTTGTGCCTTACCGTAACGTAAGAGGAAGAAGATAAAAGGGTTA
>TARA_R110002096_G_scaffold230477_1_pt1 | contig 16039 bp, 17 predicted proteins | sample TARA_R110002096 | Tara Oceans TARA_R110002096 (sample SAMEA4397295) | marine metagenome | biome: Polar Biome; feature: [DCM] deep chlorophyll maximum layer (ENVO:01000326); material: water (ENVO:00002006), including particulate matter (ENVO:01000060) such as... | depth 35 m | reverse complement strand
CCCACTCATACTTGTTGGATCTCTTTCTTGAAATTGATAACCAGGAGGTACTTGGTTAAAATTAGAAAATTCTTCTAACGCAGACATATCTTCTATACCTATTGTACCTTGGGGAGGTAATGATTCACCGTCATATACTCCTCCATAATTGTCAGGGTATATTGTTTCTTTTAAAGAATCTTCAGTCGATAATTGCTCATTGCCTTTAATACCTAATAAACTTTGTTGTAATTTATCTAAACCCAAAGACTCTCCTATTTTACTAAATAAAGAACCGAGGCCTCCTGCGTTGTTTATAGCTTGGTTTCCAAAGTAACCGGCTGCGGTTAGTGGTCCACCCATAACTGACAATGCTTGTGGTATAAATCCGGATCTTTGTATGTCACCCATTGCTTGTCTAGGAGTAGGTTGGTTTGCTGAAAAAAATCTTAAATTTCCCTGTGAGTCAAAATCTGTTGGAGTAAAGTCTCTTGTGCCATCTCCAAATTGTCCACCATATGAAGTTTTAGCACCTCTACCATAATCAGTTAAAACCTTTTCCAAATTTGCTTTTGCTGTACCATAATCACGGTCTATATCTCTGGCAGATAAAGTTCCAATACCTCTTTTATCTTTAATAGCATTGGTAATTTGTTTATCTATTGCTTGACGTTCGAAAGGATTTTGGTTTCTTTCATTTAACGTTGCTCGGTTTTTTGCTTCAAATTCTTTTTTATTTGAACCGCCTCTAAAAATATCGAATATTCCCATTACCCTCTTCCTAATGCTATTGCTTCATCTAAATCACCGCCCGCTAAAGCGATTCTTTGATCAGAATTTAAACTACTTCCTGCGTTGTTTCCCATACCTACCCCAGTTTGTTGTATTGCTTGCTCAAAGTCAACGTTTAAAAACGGATCTTGTTTATTATTATTTGTTGCAAATACATTATTAGGATTAATTTGTGAATTAGGATCTACAGGAGCATCTTCAACATTTACTTGTTCTGATTGAACCTCATTAATATCTTGAATCACGCCATTTGCAGATTCACTAAACACAGTTTTATCTGAAGCTTTACTCACTTCAACGTCATTTGCATAACCATTTTTGTCTGTATTTATAACCATTCCTTCACTGCCTGGAAAAGTCACAGCTTGGTTGTTACCAAAAATTAATAGTTTCATGACATCCACAGGATTACCTGGGTCATAATTATCTTTTATTTCTTGCGGTACGTTTTTGTTGTTAGATGTATCATCGAAAGCCATTTGACCTAGTTTAATAAGTGCTTGTCTCTTAGCTAATTCACTTAAATCAGGGTTCATTACACTAGATATACTATCTAAAAATTTAGGATCAGCCATTTTACTCATACCGTATCTAGCCATAAGTATAGCACCTAAGTTTCCAAAAGGGTCTGCGGCTACAATTCCACCAAAGGCAAGGTTAGTGATAGCATTGATACCACCTAAGAAACCACGTCTTTTAACAAACTCAGAAACATCACCAAAAGATGTTTGTTGTATTTGATCTGCTAACTCAATAACGTCTTCTAATTTTTTAAATTGACCTTCACCCATGATTTCAATCATAGACTTTCTTTTATTAAAATTAGTTATGCCAAAAGTTTCTTTTAATTGATCAATTTGAAGAATAGGAATGTTGTACGAAACAGTTTTTGTTTTTCTTGCAGTCTCCGCAGGAGCACCCATTAAAAAAGATTTTACTTTCTTTCCTACACCCGTTTCATCACTAAATACTTTTATATCACCGCTAATATAAGAAGTTGCGTTTCTAAGTTTATCATCAAAAAATGACCTACCCATTGCTCTGACCGCGTCATCACCTAAAGCTTCTTTCATTTCTTTAATAGCCAATGGTGCCATCATTGACTCATCATTAAGAAGAATTCTTGTTAACATATCATTTGTATAAAAACCAGGGTCTACATCATCAGTTACTTTAACTGCATTTTTATCAGCCATTTTCATAATTTGAGAAGTTCTTCCTCTTAAAGTATCTTTATTTTGAAAAAAGAAATCATTAGCCAATTGCATACCAGCTCCAAATTGATCTGTTAAACCTGCTTTTGCAGGATCGTCTAAAACTTTGAAACCTTTAAAGTCATTTAAACTTTCAATCATTGCATTTGTAAAATTATCAACACCACCTAGTGTTTCTCCAAGATTAGGATTTGCAGCCGCAACTTTTTTTAATTTGTTTAATTGAGTTTGTAATTCACTAAACTCTCTTGCTGTCATAAAATCGTTTTTTAAATATTGTAAATTAATTAACGCGTCTTCAAAATCACCAGCGTCTCCTGTAAACTTTTTAAAATTTTCTACTACACTAGACATTGTGTAACCATCTTTACTTTTAATAGGATTTGAAATAACCCTACGGCCATTTTCCATTTGTACATTTTTTCCTAAAAGTTCTTGTAGTATTTGAGCTTGTTCTTTAATTTTAGATGTTGGAATAAAAGCTTCTCCTATTTTATCACCTATATCCATTGCTCTTTTATAAAGAAGTGTTTTAGTACTACTAAAAGCCTTTACAGTATCTGAAAATCCTTTGACAGCTCTTAAAGATGAATCTGCAAATAAACTAATAGGTGAAAGATTATTTAAAATTTTATTAACATTTTGTGCTAAAGCAACTTGTTGAATATTTTGTGCTTGTCTAGCTTTTGTAGCAACAAAAGGAAATAAACCTATAACTTTTCCTGCACCTGATACAAAACCATTTGGTGATACAGAAAAAACATTCATTGGGATGTTTAAATTTTTTGCTTTGTCGATCATTTTTTTCTGTGCTTCTTTAATTCCAAAAACTTTCTTACCCGCTAATCTTTTAAAGTTGGGCCAAACAGCTTGTAAACCCATAGCTCCACCTGAAAACAATAATTCATCTCTCATATCCAATGTGTTTCTAATATACTCGTCTTTTTCATAAGCTTCGTCTGGATTAGGTAAACCCATTAAAAGTCTAGTGGCATCATTAATTAAATCATAAGCTATGTTACCAGTGCCTTTAGAAGCAACATTGGTTGCTATTAAAGTGCCAGCACCTGCAACTGGATTTTTCTTCAAGTTGTGAAAAAAAGCGTTTTGTAAAGTCCTTTTACCATTAGGTATATACTGACTATCACGAGCATTAATTTGTTCACCTGCAAAAGCCATGTCTCCACCTATAACTGCCATGTCAGAAAATGTACTTTTAACATCTTTTCCTACTAATTTATCTGCTGCAAAATTTCCTAAACCTTCTTTAATTTTTCCTGGCTCAAAAGGTTGCCCTCCTGGAAATATATCAGCGAACTCTCCAATAGCAGTTCCTAGACCAGGCGCTCCTTCTTCTCTAGCCGCTGCTGCTCTGGCTCCCAAAAGAGACTGAATAGGATCATTAATTAAGTCTTCTCTAGCTTGAATTAATTGACCAGAGGCGTCTAATTTTTTTTTCATGTCTTTTGACACAACATTACCGCCTTGCAGTTTCATAATTATTTGATCAACTGCATTTCTTTCAATGTCGTTTCTAGGAAATTGATCAGCTCCTTTTCCATCTACTGTAGTAGGGACGCTAAGATTTGTCATTCCAAGATCAGGATTAAAAACGCTTAAATCAAATTGTATTTGAGTTGTTTCTTCCATTAGTTAACTACCGTTACCCCTCCATCTGCTCCAATACTAAATCCTTTGCTGTAATCTACTTGGTTGTTTTCACTTTGTCCGTTAATAGAATTGTTTAGAATCTCTGTAACTCTTGTTCTATCGTAATTTCCATAACCTAGTTCTATCATTTTTTCGTAATAATCTGGAAAAACCATGCTTATAGTTCCCATTGTATCTGCTCTATTGGCTTTTAATTCTTGTGTTATAACATCAATCTTAGCTATAACGTCAGCAGATGAATCATTGTATATATTAAGATCTTTTGCAGCACGTTCAATATCATCTAAGTTTAATCTTCCTGATGATTTACGTGATCTAGCTATAGCATAAATAATAGCATTGGCTCTTACTTCATTAGCTGGTAACTCTGTATCAAAAAATCTTAATTTTTTAAAAATTGCTTGTTTATCTTTTTCAGTATCAAAAAATTCATAACCAAATTGATCTTTTCCTCCTGCCATTGCCGCTCTCATTTGAGCTCTTCCTATAACTCCTAATTGGTCAAAAGCTGCTTGTGACTGTTGTAAAGCTGCTAAATCTTCTTTATCTATAACACCATTTTTTATATCTTCTTGTATCGAAGGATCTTGTAAATAAATGTCAATTGTACTTGATAAACTTTGAAATTTATCTCCTGCTTTTATTTCAGTTCCATCTGACAATGTTTTATCTTCATCAAAAAAATTCTGAAATTGATAATTATAAGAATCAGCAAAAATTTGTGAATAGGTTTGAAATCTTTTTTGAATACCTGCTAAAAAACCAGCTCTGTTTGGTTTGTCAACAAAAGACTCTCTTAATGAATCAAGAGTTAAAAGAGCTCTATCTGTTACATCAAGACCTCCTTTGATATCTAAAAAACTAGAAACATTTTTTCCAATGCCTGCTTGTTCTGGAGTACCTGTAATAGTTGTTTTGACTTCTATAATACCTTCAGGATTTGCAATTAATTCCATAACAGGTAGTCCGTCATTTCCTATCTGATTAGTGGGTTTGTAATATTGAGGAGCAGACAATATACCATCTTCTCCGATTGATTGTACAACAAACGCGTCAAATGGGTCACCAAGATCTCCTTCTAAATCTTTTTGTCTTATTTGAACTCTTTTTGGTTTAACACCATCTAATTGATAATCTTGAAATTTTCCTGTAGCAGCCTTCATTTGATCTGTGTACAAAGTCATTTTAGCTTTGTCAGAAGCTATTGCTGCATCATAATCTTTACCAGCAATTGAAGTTAATAAAGTTCTATTAGCATCAAAAACACCTTTTCTGTCTAGTATATCTTTAGCGTCTTGTTGTAATTTAAGAGATATTTTTGCTTGAGTGTTAGTTTTCTGTTCCTTTTTTTGAGCAGCTTTTATTTGTGAAAGATTTTGAGTTAGTCCTTGAGTAGCACTTGCTAAAGAAGCTCCTATTTTACCACCTACTGTAGGGTTTAATAAACCAAAACCAAATTGTGAAAGAGCTAATAATTTTTCATCTTTGTAACTAGAATCTTTATATAGATTATCTATTTCTTTGTCAGATAAAGTTGGTGTTCCATATTTTGCAAGATAAGATTCTTCATCTAGTAAAAAAGGTAAAAAAGCGTTAGCTGCACTAGGATTAGATAATACTGGAGATGTTGGAAATAAATCACCAGGAAGCACTTGAGGAAAAGATGTATTACCAGGAGTCACTTGAGGAGTAGGGACAGTTAAATTATTATTACTACCTACAAGACTTCCCTCAATAGCAGGCATTTGTGTAAAAATATCTTCATCTTCCATTATGCTGTTGTTCCTTGGTTCAATAAACCATAAGCTCCTAATCCCATACCAAGAGCTCCTAACATTGGGTTTGTATAAGGCATTGGTTTTTGTGTTAATGTTTGTGAAACGGAAGGAGTTCCTGCTAAAGCATCACCAAAATAACTTGTTCTTTGGAAAGGCTCTTGTCTTTTAGATTCAGCAAATCTAAAGTCTTCGTTAAAGCCTTGTTGTTGTTGATTCTGTTGTTGTTGTCCAAATTGGAATAAACTTCCTAACCCTTGTGTGTCCATGTTGGCTTTCTGTGTACCAAAATTAGCAAATAAAGGAGCTGCTTGTAGTTGTCTTCCTTTAGCAGATTCTGAAGTAGTTATTGCTTTGTTTTGTGCTTGTTCGAAATTTTGCGCTAAATCTTGAAAAATTCTTCTTGATTTAATATCTTGTAAGTTATTTTCAAATTCTCCTCGAGCTACTTGATAACGACCTCCTCCAAAAGTATTACCTCTTGTAGCATCACCAGCAAATTGATTTCTTGCTTTTTGAGCTTCTGTGTCCATTTGTTTTAAAGCTTCGGAAGTTACATCTGCTTGGTACTGATTAAAAAACTGATTGTAGTTACTAGAACTCGGATCGTACTGTTGAGTAGCCTGTCCTAAGCTAGCTAAACCTGATGCAAACTGAGGGTCATACTGTGCTCCAGCTCCTGTTGGTAAACCTGTGTTAGGATCAATTCCATAAAGATTTGAAACTCCGGATATAGCTCCTGTTTGTAGTGGTTGAAAACCTGCTATTCCTTGCGAGTTAACCGCACCTGGATTAGAGGATAAGTCAAAAGCATTTTGTAATTGTCTTCTTCTAAAATCTTCTAAATAAGGCGCTTCTCTTTGTATCTGTGTATACTCTTCAGGCATTATCCTCTTCCAATTCCTTTAGATGACTCAGGATCTACTTTGTTCATAACTTTATACAAAGCGTTAGGTCCTCCTAGTTTGTCTACTGCTTTTGCAGTTAGAACAAATTCACCATTACTTAACATAGCTGGAATCTTATCATCTTTTGGACCGCCTGGTCCTTTTATATCTCCAAATTTTCTAGGAAAGTATTGAGCAATACCTGGATTGTCTTCCATTTTATTCATCATGTCTCCTGCAGTCATACCACCTGAGTTATATCCTGTAACACTTCTTAATGTCGGATCAGTTGAATAACCACCTGGGTTCATTCCACCACCCATAGTACTTTTAATTCTAGTCATTCTATCAAATGGATTTCCACCTTGATTTAATTGTGCTATGCCACCTTGATTAAATTCATTAATAATTAACCCGTTTGCATCTACTTCAAAATTTTTAAAATTACCTTGTGAATCTCTAAAGTCGTATGAAACTCCTGTTGCAGGATCTATTATTGTTTTTTTAAATCTTTCACTTGCTATATTTGTTTTTCCACCAAACTGACCACCGTATTTTTCATCAGTTGAACTTCTATACGAATTCATATCTATAGGTTCATCAATATCATTTTCTAAGGCTTGTTTAGTAAGATAACTTGATATTAAAGGAATAGCAGTTTTTCCTATATTACTTCCCGCTGCTGTTTCAGCCATTTTAAAAAGATCCATAATACCACCACCTAAATTTTGAATACCACCTTTAAATCCATCACCTGGTATAGCGTTTCGTATTCCATTAGCTGGCTGTGCAAAATTGCCAATCATATCCATAAAATTACTGCCCCCGCCTCCGCCAGAACCCATACCAAAAGCTTTACCACCGAAACCTCCTAAACCACCATACAGTGCGGATTTAAGGGGATCGTCTTTAGACAGAGCGCCAATACCGGCTCCTAGATATGGATTACCTGTTAAGGCACCAATAATAGGCGCAGCATCTCCTGCTACTTTTCTTAATTTTCTAAATATTTTTTTAAACATAATATCCTTTGCAACTTATGACTTGTTTCGTGAGCAAGGAGGTTAGTCTTGTTTAAACCTTTTTTAAACTGTCTTTTTAGTAACTTTGCTTTTTCCTTTTAATTTACTTTGAGGCTTCGGCAGTGCCTTATTTAAATTTTTATACATATCCAATTTAATTTCCATAATTTTTTTCTCTATCGAACTTTTAGACGCTCCTGGTGGAAACGCTATAGTCTTACCACCTATTTTTACATTAGTCATTTTTTATGCTCCTTTTATGGTGTGAGTATATGTGTTTTTATGCTATAGTGCAAATAGAAATTAGTCATGAAAATAGACATAAAGAAAGTACCTATGGTCCGTGTAACGTGGTTAGATGCCCGTGATACAGAAACAGGATGGCTATCAGCACAGGAAATAGTTAATGCTCCGTTGGCCGTGTGCCAAGAAGTGGGGTGGATGATAGTTAAAAACCAAGAGAAAATAGTTATTATGCGTTCTTGGTGTATAGATAAAGACGACAACCATGGAGGTGGAGCTATCGCCATTCCAAGAGGTTGGGTAACAAAGATAGAATATTTAGGAGTACAATATGCAGAAAGAAGTAAGAATTAATAGTTTATTTGGTGAAACTATTTACCACACGAATATAAAAAATAACCAAAAGATTAATAATAAAATTACACCTCACATTGAAAGCTTTGTTAAAGCTAGTCCAGGTAGTACGGCAGCTACTACAGATGTTAAAGGTAATACATTGTTTACAGATTTAGAAACAGCTAAGGATAATCTCCATACAGATAATAAATACAAAGATTTATTTAAAGAAATAGCAAATCATGTGACTGATTTTTTAAAAACAAAAGGATATGATCAAGATAAATTTGATGCTCATATAACTAAAGCGTGGGCTACTTACACTATAAAAGATCAGCACATAGCTAGTCACAAACACACAGCTAGTCATTTTAGTATGGTGTATTATGTTCGTAATGATGAAATGGGTAACATACAATTTGAAAAAGAACTTGCAGCCCAGACTGGTTTGTTTATTCCTCCGACCAAAGATTATATAACTAATTGGAATCAGTTTAATTTTGCTAGCTATGTTATTCCTGTTAAGACAGGAGACTTTTTAATTTTTCCTAGTGGCTTACTTCATTACACACAGACTAACACTAAAGACATTCCAAGAATAAGTATTAGCGGAGATATCTTGCTTACTATGAAAGAAAATATTAAAACTGAGCACTGTATTCCTCACCCTTCGGGTTGGAAAACAATATAAAATAAAAGTCAAGCAAACAATTTTAAAAATATTCTTGATCTTTAAATGTTATCTGTTTAGATTAGCTCTTACCCAAAAAAATTAGAATTAGGAGATTTAACATGGAAATGTCAATGAAAGACGTATTAAAAGCTGTTGCTACTTTAGCAGATAAAGTAGGAAGATATCACGAAAGACTACTGGTTATTGAAAGAGAAAAAGAACATTTAGAAAAAGATTTTCAAGAGCACTTATCGGGTTGTAAGTGTAAAGATTCTAATACCAATAAATAAATTATTCGTCTTCGTTTTTACCAAAAACATCAGGTAGTTTAACTACTTTAAGTAATACATTTTTTTGAATATCTTCTTTTACAGTAGGGGTGTTTGGATCTGCTACATCATTATCAGCGTGTAGCTCTGAGTCATATTCAATTCCTGTTTTTAAGTTTTTTACTTCCATATGTACTTCAGGATTAATAATAGGAATCTGTTCCCCGTTAATTGTTTCATATCCTACAATCTTGCTTTCTTGTACTTTTTTCATTTTATGTTATCTCCATTAAACTTATTAAAATAGTGGTGCTACCACCGGTAATATCTATCTTATCTTCTTGTTCTAATACAATAGGTTGAGTTAAAATCTCCTGTTCCGTTTCTGCAGCAAGAGAACCTAAAAATAAATTAATTGATAAATTTGTATTACTAGCGTCAACCATTACTACTTTTGTAGTAATAGCAGATCCAGTAGGATTAGAAATTCTTATACTTTTAACTAAAGCAGTAGTGGGTAGAACAGGAGGAACTGCACCTGAATCAGCCGTAGGTACTGTATAAACAGAAACAAGCGATCCCGTACCTGTTTTAGAAAAACTTTTAAATAAATCAGCCAAGAAACCACGTCCTTGCTGTTGTTTCGTCTTTAATTTCTTCTTGAAAACCAAAGTTTAATTGTTGTGTTACTTGTTCTAACAAACGAATTAAAATATCAAATTGTAGTGCTTGGTACTCAGGGGTTGCTTGTGGAAATCTAGTTGTTGTTATTTTAGCCATTATCTACCTCCATCGGGTTGTACATCTAATCGTAAAGTTCCGTATCTCCAATTGTCTCCTGCTTGATCACTTTCAACACGAATATTTGCTTGTCTACCTCTTCCACGTAAATCAAATTTTTCTGTTGTGGGTAAAATAGTTTGTACTGAAGTGGCAGAAGTAGTGGAACTTGGATAAGATTTAAAAGTTAGTTTCATGTCTACAGAACCAGTTAAGTTCTTAAAGTTTGGAATACCCCTTCCTATATGTAAAAAAGGTTGACCATCTGCAATATCAAAATCTCCTGATTCAATAAAAGCAAAAATTCCATCAACATTATTATCTGTCCCTGTTTCTTGTTGAAATAAACTACTAGCTCCTGGTGTAACACCTAAAGCTGCTGGAGTTGTTCCAGTAGCAGAAGTTACGTAATCAGTAGCATAAGGTTTACTATATACACCATAATCCTGCCAAGTAGTTCTAGCCAAACTTCCCGTGGACCAACAATCTTCTAAATAATTGTAAGTAACAAATCTATCTATTTGCACAGCATTATTTGATGTATAGAACCAAGTAACTTCGTTAAATTCTGAATTTACCGCTGCAAAAGTTTCAGGTTGGTTTGTAATACTGAAATCTTCAAAGACATAGTCTTGAACAGAACAAGGCATTTTTGAAATAGCACCATCAAACTTATAAAAAGAATTTTGTGACATCCAAAAAGCAGTTCCGTTAACATCTACAGCACAGTGTAGTGATACTGCCCCGCAGTTCGCTCCAATTTGAGTTAAGTTAAATGTAAAAGGAGCTCCTACAAATTGTAGTGCATTTAAAGAAGTGTCTGTCCAAACTAAAACAGAGTTACGTGAACGCACAGCTGTAACAATTTTAGATCCATCTTGAATACGAAAAGAACCTGCACTATTAGCGGCAGTAGGAACCCAGTCAGTAAAACTTTCTTGAGAAGAAAATCTTAAAAATAAATCATCCTGGCTTGTACCTGAACCAATTGATGTTTCAGTTCCAAATAAAAATGTATGTCGATCAGGCATAGAAACTAAATTAAATCTTGAAACAGCAGGTGCAGTTGAAACAACAGCTGCGGCTGTTCCTGTTCCAGCAGAAGTGTCCCATCTAAAAGTCTTACCATTATTTACTGTTGCTAATAAATCTTCACCAAAATTATCAAAAGACCAGTTCCTGCCTTCTATGGTAACATTAGAACTTGATCTTGGTGTACCCCAGGCTTCTTTACCCCATTGATAAGTACCCCAACCATAACCATATTGAGACACTGCTGTACCTACAGCAATTTGATATACTGCCGTAACGTTACCACCAACTGATCCTGTAGCACTAGCCAGGGTAAGTGTCCCTGAAGAATTTTTGTAGGTAACAGTATAGCTATTGTTATTTACAACAGTAGTTACTTCAAATTCTGCGTTCATTTCTAAATTGTTAACAACGTTAGTTGCTGATCCATTAGAAAATTTCACAAAATCCCCTACAGTAGCACCGTGACCATTATCTGTTACAGTAACTGTAGCACTATTGTTTACGGTTGCAAAAGGATTGGTTAAAGTTCCACTTGTTCTTCGAACAGGAGTCACATCATAAGCTAAACCTTCTGTATACACATAAAGTTTTCTATCTGTTCCGATGGCCGTGTATCTAACTCCATCTAGGGAAGTCCATGCATGCATATCTCTTGCTACACCTATAAGAGTATCGTTAATTAAATAAATCCAACCACCTATTTTTTCTGGTAAACCGTATCTAAATCTTACAAAATCAGAATCAGTCCAACGACCCGCTGCTCCATATTCAGTATCTTGTTTGTCAATTCCTGGTGCAAATGATATTTTTGTTAATGGCATTAAGTTGTCCTCAAAAATCTATAATTAACTTCACCAGCGCCACCTACAGATCCTGATGTTCCAGATCCATAATTTTCTGCACCGCCTCCGGCTCCACCACCACCTCTAGTTCCTGCTGTTGCTGCTGTATTAATAAGTCCACCTACTCCAGCTGTTCCAGCTAATCCATTATAAGAAGCTGCTCCTACGCTACCATTAATTTGACAGTTATCGCCACCACAGTTTCCGTTGTTACCACCTGTAACTCCTGATCCATTAGAATTAAAAGTTCCAATAGGGCCTGAAGAAAAAGATGAATCTGATTGAGTAAGTCCGTCTACGGTAGTAAAACTTGTTAAAGGGGTTGCTGTGATAGTTGCTGAACCACCTGTTCCTGCTGTGTTAGATCTCAAAGGTCCTTGCACACCACCACCTGATACAGAAGATGGGCCACCACCCGCTAATGAAATAAAATCACCCGTTGTAGATCCTGATATAACTGTTGCTACTCCAGCTGCCGCTGTTCCACTATAATTCCCTGTTCCAGCACTTCCTCCATTACCTGTTGTAATTGTTAAATTTTCACCACCAGTAACAGAAAATACTACATCCGAAACATAAGCTCCTGAGCCACCACCAGGTCCTGATGATTCACCACCCGCTTTATCATAAGAAACTCCTTTATAACCACCACCACCTGATCCTACACCATATTGAATATGAATAGCGTTAGCATTAGCTGGAACAGCTACTGTTCCTGTTGTTGTTTGAAAAGCTGTAGTATCAAACAAAGTAAAAACTGTACGCCATGTACCGCCATCTTTAATATAAACATTGTTTATTGTTTTATTTGTAAATGAAGTTCCGTCTTGCACATAAACTTGTGCTCCTGCTTCTGAGCTTATTTCTCTCCATGTACCGCTGTCTTTAACATAAATTGCCATGCATTTTTAACTGTACTTATACCAGATGTCTCCATCAGATCCACCACTAGGTGCTGAGGTGCTTACTGTTCTTGTTCCGTTAGCGTTTGTCCCTGCTGTTGCAGAAATAAAAGCTTGAACATTACTACCAATAGCTAATCCTAAATTAGTTCTACTTGTTCCAGCGTTAGCTACGTCACTTAAATTGTTTGCTGTTTCTACAACACCTGTTAACTGAGTACCTGAAAAATTATATTTTAATTGTTGATATGTTGCCATCTTATTTCTCCATTAGTTTCCAACCATAGGTGCTACCTGAATAAACTAATGCAAAACTCGCTCCTTCGGTTGCTACTGTAAGATTTTGCACTGAACCATCAATTTTTAAACTGTTAGAGTCAACAGTTAAATTATTATTATCAAAAGAATTTGCTACATCTAAAAATCTAACTTCGTCTCCTACAGTTGGGGATGCCGGTAGAGTTACGGTTACAGCTGCACTTGCTGTATTAATGAATAACTTATCACCTGGAAAAGCAGTTCGGGCAGAAGTAATTGTTGTCCAGGTTCCACCTGTTGTTTCTAGATTAAACCAGTTGGTCCCGTCTGTTGCTAAAAAAGCTGTTGTGTCTGGTTGAATTGTAAATGTATTTCCTGAAGAACCTAGTCTACAAGTAATTGTATATGTGGTATCTGAATTTTTTAAAAAATAAGTTTTTTGAGCTGAACTACCTGAAGCAAATTGAACAATAAAATTAGAACCGTGCCCTGAAAATATTATAGCAGCTTGTCTGTTTTCATTACCTGATTGAGCTTGAGGTCCATTAGCAATGGTTAAGGTATAAGGAGAACTAGCGGCTGAAAGATTTTTAGAATAAACACCTGCTATTGATTGTTCAATTGATTGAGCAAAATTGTTGTTTGTCGTGGTTCCCCAAGCATTAGCTTGGTCGCCTACTCCTATTAATTCTATTTGTAATCTATCTGAATATGTTGACATTATTTACCTTATGCTGCATCTATCCATACATTTGTAACAGAATCATCGACCTTAGTCCATGTATTTGTTGTACTGTCATCTACAATTTGCCAAGCTGTAGTTGCCACTATACCTAAAGTTAACGACATTGGAAGTCCTTGTGGTACGACTACACTGGATGTAAGAATAACCGGGGTTCCTAAACCACTAGACATAATATTACCTGAAGGTAATACGTTTGCTCCCGCTGTTACAATTTCAGCTCCTAGAGTTAATGTTAATGGTAATCCTGTAACTACGACTGTAGGATTTTGAATAGCCTCTACTACGACTGTTCCTGTTTCTGATTCAAGCTCTTGCCCTGCTACAATTGCTACTTTACTTACATCTACAGTAGATGTTCCGTTAACCACGGTCATCGGTTGACCTGTTACTTCAACGAAAGCCGATCCTGAAACTACTGCAGTTCCTAATACAAAATCCATATCAGGTTCTTCGGAAGCATCAATAGATACTTGACCTCCTGCTGTTACAGCAAAAGTTCCTATTGTAGCATTTAGATCTTCACCCGTTACTTGGATAGCATTGGGTTGACTTTTAATAGTGACAGTTCCAACGGTACTCGATACCTGTTGACCGACAACTAAAATTTCAGCGGTATCTACGTCACTTGAAAAGGGAGTAGCAGCAAAAGCATTAAAACCAAATAACATGGATGACTATCCTTTAAGCAAAAGTTCCATTTGAACTAAATAAGTGATAAGTATATCCACCTGTTGTAGTAATAGTACCACCTGTAAAAACTGCACTACCAGAGTATCTAAATATTACACAACCACCGATACCTGTACCAGCAGTTCCTCCACCTGTACCAGCACCACCAGCCGCACCATAACTTCCAGCATTTGGAGGAGTAAGAGAAGTACCAGAACCACCTCCTGTTGGGTTTCCATCGTTATAAGCACCTGAACCACCAGCACCAAAATATCCATTGTAACCAAATTGTTGAAAATTAGCATAGTATAAACCAGCACCACCAGCAGATGTACCATATCCATGTGAACCTGTAGCAGTTCCACCTGAACCACCAGCACCACCGCCACCGCCTCCACCATAAGTTGAAGAATTACCACCACCTGAATTAGATTGAGGTGAACCTGAAGTACCACCACTTCTTCCAGTACCTCCACCACCTCCAGCTTGATAAGTAGTTGAGTTACCTGAAAATACAAATTTTGAAAGACCACCAGCACCACCTGTGCCACCACTAGAACCACCTGAACTTCCTCCAGCACCAATAGTAACAGCAGAGCTATCAGTAGATGCTAGCATGTTTAGAGTACCAGTTACAATACCTCCACCACCTCCGCCTCCGCCATTTGGTTGTCCGCCCACTCCTGTTTGACCAGCACCACCACCACTACCAGCACCGACTACTAAGTATTCGACACTAGCAATAACAGTAACAGTTAAACTAAATGCTCTGTCTGCTGTTTGTGTTTCAACATCTGTTGCTCTAATAGTAAAATTGTAAGTTGTACTTGATCCTATAGAACTATTTTCTGTTCCTGTAATTGCACCTGTAGAAGTATTTAAAGAATAACCACTTGGTAAAGAACCTGATAAAATACTATAAGTTACAGCACTATCTGAACTTGCTGAAACTGCAAAAGAAGTGTTGCCACCTTTTGCAACAGCACCAAGAGAACCTGAAGAAGTTGACCATGAAACTACACCTGAAGCGTTAAGTATTGCTGAACCACTTTGACCAGCAGTACCATTAGTATTTTCTACTCTAATAAAATATGCTGCATCAGCTAGACTTCCTGAAGTAGCTGCAATAGTTGTTGAGTTTGTATAGCTAACAGTCGTTGCATTAGTTATAGCACCACTTGAATTAATAAATTGTACTTGTGGGTTATCTGTAAATCCTGTTCCTGTAATTGTAATTGCTGTGTTAGCACTATCAGGAATAGCTACTGGTGACACAGATACTACAGTTGGTGCTGGGATAGAAGCATCAGTAAACGATAATTGACCTGAAGAATCAACACCCAAAACTTTATTATTTTGTGGAGCAGTTGATGGTAAAGTTAATGTATAAGATTGTTGAGAAGCATGTGGTGGAGATTGTATAGAAACTCCATGAGAATTATTTTGACAATTTAATTGTATTTTACCAACAACACTACTTCCATCACCTTTAACTTCTACAAGACCTGAACCATCAGGAGCAAGTTTTAAATTTGCATTTGATGTTGTTACAACTTCATCAACATCTAAAGTACCTGCAATACTAATATTAGTTGCTAATTTTGAACTTGTTACTGTACCATCACTTGGTACTCCTACATCCAAAACTGAACCTAGTATTAATATAAAGTCTATAACATCACCTGTTACAAGATTTTGAGAAAATGTAATTGTAGATGAACTAATTGTAAAACTTGTTCCAGCTTGCTGTACTACACCATTAAGTGAACAAATAACATTAAACTCACCTCCCGGGATTACATTAATTTCTCCAACTTGCATCGTGTACGCAGCTTGGTTATTAACCACACTAATTGCATCGCACATTTGAAAATTTCCTACTTCAGGTTGTCGTCCTATGTATGCCATTATGCGTTCTCCAATTCTGTAATTCTAGCTTCTAGTTCT
>TARA_R110002096_G_scaffold204341_3_pt1 | contig 16069 bp, 12 predicted proteins | sample TARA_R110002096 | Tara Oceans TARA_R110002096 (sample SAMEA4397295) | marine metagenome | biome: Polar Biome; feature: [DCM] deep chlorophyll maximum layer (ENVO:01000326); material: water (ENVO:00002006), including particulate matter (ENVO:01000060) such as... | depth 35 m | reverse complement strand
TTGCGCGGCGCAGGGACGGATCGATGCATTCTTCCTCAGCGGCGGGCAGATCGACGGTCGCGGCAATATCAATCTCGTCGGCATCGGCAACTATCCGCGGACCGACGTCCGCTGGCCCGGCAGTTTCGGCTCGGCGTTCCTGTATTACGTTGTGCCGAAAGTCATCCTGTTCCGCGAAGACCATACCCCGCGGATATTCGTCGACAAGGTGGATTTCGTCTCCGCGCCGGGCGTCAGCGATCCCTGCGTGTATCGCAACGGCGGGCCGGCGGCCCTGTTGACCGGCAAGGCCCTGTTTCGCTTCGACAAGGACCGGCAGGGCTTTGCCCTGCAAAGCATCCACCCGGGGCATGATCTGCCCGAGATTCGGGACGCCACGGGATTCGGGTTCGCGCACGATGAGATCCCGGCGACCACGCCGGTGCCGGATGCGGCAACGCTCGACATGCTCCGCCACGACGTCCTCGATACGCTGGCGAAGACGTACCCCGACTTTGCCGCGCAATGGCACGCCGATGTGCACGCCTGATCCGTCGTAATGAAGACATCCCGCGTTTCGGTGTGGCGTGATTCCGAATGTGCCTGATTGAGACATCCCGCATGTGCGTGGCGCGGATTACCGGGGCGGTCGCGGTCAACGCAACGGATTCCTGCCCGTTAATGTAGGATGCCCCCGTTATTCTTTGCGGTGGGGAAAAGCGAAGCGCGTGGGCGTCAGCGTAAACGGTGATCCGGTCGTTCGATCCCGTACGCCTTCATGCGACGGTATAGCGTTGTGCGCGAGATCCCCAGCTGTGCGGCGATCTGCGCCAGCGTGACATTCGATTTCGCGAGCGCGCTGCGTATGGCGTTTGCTTCAAGGTCGTCGAGCTTTACCTCGGCGTTTCCGACCGCTTGTGGATCGAGCACATTCGGCACGAGGCGGCCGATGTCATCGGGTAAGTCCTGCAAAGTCAGCGTCGGGTTGCCGCTCAGGATATACATGCGTTCGAGCACGCCATGGAGCTCGCGTACGTTACCGGGCCAATGATAACTCTGCATCGCGCGCAGTAACTGACGCGACAGGGTCTTCAATCCAAGGCCGTAGTTTTCGTGCAGCCGGCGGATGAAACGACTGGCCAGCAGTTCCACATCGCTCACGCGTTCGCGCAACGGCGGCAATTCGAGGTTCAGCACTTTCAGGCGGTAATACAGATCCATGCGAAAGCGTCCCGCTTCCGCTTCAGTTTCGAGATCGCGGTTCGTTGCTGCGATTACCCGAACATGGGTCTGGCGTTCGTTGTTGCCGCCGACGCGCACGACGACATTATCCTGTAACACGCGCAGCAAATGGACCTGGACGTCGGCGGAGAGCTCGCCAACTTCGTCGAGAAAAATCGTCCCGCCGTCGGCCTGTTCGAACTTGCCGGCATGACCCCGCGGCGACGCACCGGTGAATGCGCCGGCCTCGTAACCGAGCAATTCAGTGACCGCGAGTTCTTTCGACAGCGTGCCGCAGTTAACGGCGACGAAAGCGCCTTGCGCGACAAACGAACTCGCGTGTATCGCGGCGGCGAACAGTTCCTTGCCGCTGCCCGATTCACCCGTCAGCAGGACGGGCGCATTCGACTGCGCCATGCGGGCCGCGACATCGATGCAATCCATGAATGCCGGGTCGGCGGTGATGACGTGGGCAAATTCGGCGGGCGTCGTGCGCGCCGCGACGACGGTAGCGTTCGCGTTCGCGCGCGCGGCTGTCGTTGATATCGATAGCACGACGATGCCGCCGGTCCAGCCGGAAGTCTCCGCCGCGCGCGCCTCGTCGGACACCCATTCGTTGCGAATCGTCTCGCCGATCGCGTAATTGCATCCATCGGGAACGAGGGGCGTGTTCCCGCTGATGGCGAATTTTTCCGGCGCACTGCCGAGCGCCTCGTAAACCCGTTTGTTCGCGACGATCACGCGCCCTTTCTGATCCAGCAGCAGGGCCGGAGAATTATGAAAGCGCGACTCGATGCCGCGATACCAGCTGAGCAAAGTGATCGTTCGCCCGAGCGCGATCGAATGCAGCGCATGTTCGATTTGCTTCGCGGCCGTTATCGCGAATCCCAGTGCGTGCGAGGGACTCAACTCGCCGACACTCGCGATATCGAGAATGCCGAGAATTTCCCCGTCCGTGAGATCGCGCACCGGAGCCGCGGCGCAATCCCAAATCTTCGCGCTGGCCAGATAGTGCTCGGCGGTTCGCGTAATCGTTGGATGTTCGAGTACGAGTGCGGTGCCGATCGCGTTCGTACCCGCGGCGCGCTCACTCCAGTCGAATCCCGGCGCGACATTTTTGCTCGTCGCGGCACGCACGAGTTCAGGGTTACCGTGGACATGCAGGATCCGCCCTGCCGCGTCCGTTACCGCGACGAGACTCTCGCTTTCGAGCAGATTTGCCGACAGCAGCTCCCAGGTATTCTTCGTTGCTCCGATCAACGCTTCGTTTTTCTTCAGTAACACCTCGAGTGCGTTCGCATCCCCAATGTGCGGCGGGTGATGCGTCTTCGCTGCTAATCCCGCGGCGGCGCTGCGCCGCCACGATTCGACGATTTCATCGCGAACGTGATGCAGCGCCGGATTCTCCCCGGCGACGAATTTCAGCCACGCATCGGTGACAGACTTGCGATCGAACTTCGCGATTTGCGCGTCGTCCGGCAGTAGCAGGCTTTCGATGTTCATGCGGTCGATGTGTCAATCAGAAACAAGCGGCAACATAGTGTGTTTCATTCTGAAACAAAGTGATACACCCGGAACCGGAGTCCGGGGCGCGCATAATCGAAAAATATCAATAAATCAGGGAAATACGTATGCTCTTGCGTTTGGCACGGCGATTGCTCTGGTCCACCGGGGAAACATCGACCAGCAATTCACGGTGTGTGGATGCAAAATCTGAGGAGAAATTCGACTATGGCAGCCGGTGCCAGTAACGCGCTTGTTTGCGCCCGTATCGCGGAAATCGAAAATCACAGTATCCACCCGTGTCTAGCGCGCCCGTCGCGCCCGTTCCCGGCCGACGCGCAGTCGCACTGCCGGCGGTCACCGCGATGAGTCGGTCCGGGATTGATCAGCAACAGCCCGACCCGCTCGATCCGACAGTGTTGGGATTCGACCCCGAACAGGTGCGGCGCAAATACGCGGAAGAACGCGCGAAGCGCCTGCGCGCTGAAGGCAACGACCAGTTCGTCGAAGTGGCGGGTGAGTTCGCCGGGTTTGACAGCGATCCGTATGTCGAACCGGGGTTCACGCGCGAAGCGCTGAGCGAGGACCTCGACGCGGTCATACTTGGCGGCGGCATCGGCGGCCTCATGTGCGCAGTGGAGTTGCAAAAAGCCGGGATCACCGATGTCAGGATCGTCGAGAAAGCCGGCGACTTCGGCGGCGCCTGGTACTGGAACCGTTACCCCGGCGCCCAGTGCGACACGCAATCCTATATTTACCTGCCGTTGCTCGAAGAGACCGGCTACATGCCGCAGGAAAAGTACGCCTATCGCCCCGAGATATTCGCGCATATGCAGCGGATCGGCAGACACTTCAAGCTGTACGAGCGGGCGGTCTTCCAGACCCAGGTGCGTGAGGCGCGGTGGTCGGAGGAGACGGGACGCTGGCGGGTTGAGACGGATCGCGGCGATGTCTTCAATGCGCGTTTTCTCGTCATGTCGAGTGGACCATTGCATCGGCCGAAGTTGCCCGCGATCCCGGGCATCGAAACGTTCAAGGGTCGCGCGTTTCACACGAGTCGGTGGGACTATGACTACACGGGTGGCGACAGCAGCGGTGGCCTGAGCGGGCTCGCGGACAAGCGCGTGGGTCTCGTCGGCACCGGCGCGACCGGGATCCAGGTCCTGCCGCATCTCGGCGCGGCAGCGCGTCACACGTATTTGTTCCAGCGCACGCCGGCGTCCGTCGACGAGCGCAACAACGCCCCGACCGACCGCGATTGGGCACAATCACTCCACCCGGGGTGGCAGGCGGAACGCGACGAAAATTTCTGCTCGATCATGGCCGGCCTGCCGGTGGAAACCGATCTCGTCAATGACAAATGGACGGACTTTTTCAAACTGACCTACCGGATCCTCGATACCGGCGGTGAGTCGGACGTGTCCGAGGAACGCCAGGCGCTGGTCCGCGAAATCGCCGACTACCAGAAAGGCAACGAGATCCGTGCACGCGTATCGAAAGTCGTCGCGGACCCGGCAACGGCCGAGAAGCTCAAGCCGTGGTACGGTCAGTGGTGCAAGCGCCCGAACTTTCACGATGAATACCTGCAGGCGTTCAACCGGCCGAATGTTGAACTCGTCGACACCGACGGCAAGGGTATCGAGCGGGTCACCGCGAACGGGGTCGTCGTCGACGGTGTCGAATACCCGGTGGACTGCCTGATCTTTGCCACGGGTTTCGAAGTGGGAACGTCCTACACCCGGCGCTCCGAGTGTGAAATCTACGGCCGCGACGGCGTCGCGCTGAGCGATGCCTGGGCAGACGGTATGCGCACGTTCCACGGCTTTCTCAGCCATGGATTCCCGAACTGCTTTCACATGGGCCTGACGCAAACCGGGCTCGCGTTCAACTACACCTACACCGCGCGCGGACAGTCGGAACACGTCGCGTATCTCGTCCGTCAGGTCATCGAGCGCGGGGCGACATCAATCGAAGCGAGTGCCGAAGCCGAAGCCGCCTATGTCGACCTCGTCTCGGCGCCGGGCCCGATGCGCAAATATCAGGAGTCGTGCACGCCGGGCTACTACAACGTCGAGGGCAAAAATACCGGGCAAAGTTTTATCGACAACCAGTATCCCGAAGGTCCGGTACCGTTTTTCAGAATGCTCGCAGCATGGCGGGAAAACGGCGATCTCGAGGGGCTGATCATCGACCAGGCGCGCTAGACGCCAAACGACACGGGATGGCCGGCACCGGCGAAGACGACGCCGTTGCTGCTACGCCTGCAACACCACAATTGAACTACGAGGGACAAATCGATGCGTTTTGGACTAATGGAAGATTTTCGCAACCCGCTGCAGTGGCGCCGGCCGTTTCCGGATTTATACCGGGATATCCTCGCCCAGATCAAAATGTCCGAAGACCTCGGTTACGACCATGTCTGGTTAACCGAGCATCACTTTACGGAAGACGGCTACAACCCGTCGATACTGACCACGGCTGCCGCGATCGCCGCGCAGACCACCCGGCTGCGGATCGCCACGTTTATTTTGTTGTTGCCGTATAACCATCCGGTACGCGTTGCGGAAGACGTCGCCAGCGTGGATATCATCTCCAATGGTCGCTTCGATTTCGGGGTCGGGCAGGGATACTCGTACCATGAGTTCAAGTCTTTCTGCCTCGATCGCTCCACGCGCGCGCGACGACTCTACGAAGCGCTCGATATCTACAAGCGCATCCACACGGAAGACCGGGTCACGTACAAGGGCGAATTTACCCAAATCGAAGATCTGCACCTGTCACCGAAACCCGTCCAGCAGCCGCATCCGCCGATCTGGGTTGGCGCGCGCGGGCCGAAGGGTATCAAACGCGCGGCGAAAGCCGGCCACAATTTCATGGCCACGTTCGGTCCGGATCCGGCACCGCTGTATCGCGAAACGCTGAAAGAGGAAGGGCACAACCCGGACGACTTCAAGATCGCGCAATTGCGCATGGGGCACATTGCCGACAGTGAAGATCAGGCCTGGGACGAATGCCAGGATCACCTGTTCCATTTGCTCGAGTTCTACCACGACATCCTCGAAGGCGCGAACGATGCGGAAGGCGACGACGCCCCGTTGCCGGTGAAGGAACCGCGGGATATCCGTGATTCCGTGCTCAAGGACGTGTTCCTCGTCGGGACGGCGGATCAGGTTGCGGAGAAGCTCGATGCGTTCTGCAATGAATTCATCTGCACCGACTTCGTCATGGACATGCAGCTTCCCGGCATGGACGTTGCTACGTGCAACCGTGCGATCGAGCGTTTCGCGAAGGAAGTTATGCCGGCGTTCCGCGATCGGTAGGTTTTCGACCCCCGCCGGACGCGACGCGCGCGACGTCCGGCGGGATCCCGCGCACCGCTAATGCGGACATCCCGTATCAAGTAACGCGGATGTCCCACAGCCAGGCCAGCCCGGCCGTTGATGGGACATACTGCATTCAGGCCGAAACGCGCCTGGCGACAGGATCGCGCATTACGGGTGATTCGTCCTGCGCACGTTCAGTCAACGGGCGCAGGTGTCGCATGAGTCGCCGCCAGCACGTTCGCGGTGCCGGAGTGCAGCGTTCTACTCCGCAGCAGCGAACCGTGAGCGGATCAGCGCTCGCAGTTGCCGCGGATAGGCGACGCACAGCGCCTCGAAAGTCGCTTTGCCGAACATCTGCGTCAGTGTGGGTTCAGACATTCCCAGGTAATTGATTGCCCCGAGGAGCTGATACACAACCGCCAGGGCTTCGGCGTCGCTGAAATTCTCCTGGTGCTCAATGCGCTTCACGATCGATGCCAGCGCATTCAGGTAGGGCTTTAGATACCAGTTCGTCACCTGTTCCGCACGGTTCTGGTTATCCAGCAACTCACGCATTACTACGCGGGCATCGTTGTGGTCCGCGCTCTGCTGGCTCAGTTGGTCGAGCATCAGTTCCTCGAGCTGCTGTCGCGGATCGGAAATTTCCAGTTGTACCTGGAATATCCGTGCGACGTAGCGGCCCGAGATCTCGCTGAGCACCTGTGCGTACAGCTTCTCTTTCGTCCCGAAGTGATGCAGCAGGGCTTGTTTGCTCAAGCCCAGTTCGTTCGCAATCCCTGCGATGCTCGTGCCGTAAAACCCCTTTTGAGCGAACTGTCGGCGCGCGACCTCAATCAGTTCTTCACGAGTATTCTTTGCCAAATTACACCTGAAAATTAAGACCAGTCGGTAAGATGAAAATAATAACTATGTAATTAATAAGCAACTTGGTTAGTAATTTTCATAATTGACAGCTTACCATTAGGTAAGATATAACCTACCAAACGGTAGGTATCCAGAGTACGTACGACACCAGTGAGAACGCCATGGCAGTACCCGAACCAGTGATCTACGAATGCGTGGACGGCATCGCGACGATCCGCCTGAATCGCCCGGACAAATACAACACATTGCGACCCGAGATGATCGATGGCCTCAAGTCGGGTCTCGAGGCGGCGAACCGCGATAACACCGTCCGCGTCATCGTCCTCGAAGGGGCCGGCGACAGCTTTTGTGCGGGCTTCGATTTCTCGGACGGGCTGGAGCACTTCGAGGGCATCGGCGAAGACGGCTACGACCCGGGCGCGGACGCGATTGGCGTGACGAATCCGTACAGCAGTTACATCACGGCTTTCATGGGATTGTGGCGTGGCCTCAAACCGACGATCGCGAAGGTTCACGGTTATTGTGTTGGTGGCGGATCCGAACTCGCGTTGTGCGCGGATCTCGTCGTCGCCTCGGATTGCGCGCGCTTCGGTACACCGTACTCGAGGGTGTGGGGCTGCCATTTGACCGGCATGTGGGTGTACCGCCTGGGCCTCGCGAAGTCGAAGTATTACGCTCTCAAGGGCGAGTCGATCAGCGGGGAGGAGGCTGCGGCGGCAGAGCTTATTAATTTCTCCTGTCCGCTCGAGCAGCTCGACGACGAAGTTGACAAACTCGCGCGCAAGATCGTCACGATTCCCTCAACCCAGTCGATGGCGATGAAGCTGATCGTCAATCAGGCCTACGACAACATGGGACTGCAGGGCACGCAGACACTGGGCCCCATCATGGACGGCATCATGCGCAATACACCGGAAGGCAGAAGTTTTGTTCGTTTCGCGCGCGACAGCGGGGTGCAGAGTGCGGTTGCACGACGCGACGCGCCGTTTGGCGACTACAGTCAGGCACCAACGGAAGCACAACCGAGGAAACGCAGCGAGCTGAAGCTGTAAGTACGCGCTTTGCGGTCATGCAAACCACAAGCATCCGTACATCCCCGAACCCGGGTACCGATACACAACTGAATCAGACGCACGTTTGGAGGCACAGTCATGGAATCCGTAATCTACGAAAAGCGTAACCGCATCGCGTACATTCGTCTGAACCGACCGGAAGCGAAAAATGCGATCAACCCCGAGACCCACGCCCGACTGTGGCAGGTATGGGAAGATTTTCGCGACGACGATAACGTTGACGTCGCAATCATCACCGGCACCGGTGATGCGTTCTGCGCCGGCGCGGATCTGAAGTCGTATATGAACCGGTGGCCGGGCGCGAGTTCGGAAGCGGTGCGCAAGAACGTCGCCGACGGGCTTGGCGGCATCACGCGCGGCTTACACCGTCTCCCGAAACCGACGATCGCCGCGGTGAACGGCTGGGCGCTCGCGGGTGGTTGTGAAACCGCGCTGGCGTGTGATATTCGCATCGCGTCCGAGCGGGCGATGTTCGGCTCGTTCGAAGCGCGCCGCGGATTTCACCATGCGGACGGCGGGATACCGCGATTGGTCAATTCAGCCGGCGTTTCCGCCGCGATGTATATGTTGCTGACGGCGGAGCCGATTTCCGCCGAGCAGGCGTTGCAATGGGGGCTTGTTGCCGCGGTGGTTCCCCACGACGAACTCATGGCACACGCTGAACTCGTGGCGAATCAGATTCTGCGCAACGACCAGGTTGCCGTGCGCTCCGCGAAAGAAACCATCCTCGATATGGTCGGCCGTGATCTCGATGAACAACTTCGCCTCGAGGCGATGAACGGCTACAGCGTGGCGACGCGTCCGGAAGTGTCTGAGCGCCTGCAACGCTTCTATAACAAAACCGACAGCGGTCGCCACGGTGTTAATGCAACCCGGTTAATCTGATCCGGTTGTCGCGGGCCGGGGCGAGAGCCGGTGAACGGGGTAAATGGGGATATCCCGCATTTCCTCGTCGTCCGCGTTGTCAGGTTCGAGTCGCACGCGTTGTGCGGCAGCCAGGTTGCTGAAAGCACGCTCGATTAGAACGCGGACCGCGACGGCACCGCGCGATTACGGTGCCGTTTGCGTGCCCGCGTTGCACGCTGCGGCGAACCCGGGCTGTTGATGCGGGCGAGATGCTTCCTTTTCTGCCTCTGCAAAAAGGAAACGGGCTCTTGTTGCAAACGGCGTGTCGCCGCCCCGGTGGTTTAGCTGGCCGGCGCGGCTCGCTTACCGGTCGCCCGCAAACCGGCAAGACCGATCACGACCAGCGACAGCGTGAGCGGCTCGGGTATCCGTCCCACCAGGGTGAACTGGGCGACCGGTGCGGCCAGTACGGTACTAGCATGGGGTTGCCAGTTGTTCGGAATGGAAAAGCTCACGCCGCGCACCGTCGAGCCACCGCTGTCCTGCACTCCGAAGTTGTTCACCGTAACCCCGGTGCTGAAGATCCGGACGAGGTCTGCTGTCGTTGCGTTCAATGCGGCGTTAATCGCGTCGCGTGCCATCGTCGCACCGGCGGTATCGCCGACGAATGTGCTGTTTGCGACGTTATTGAAGAACACGTCGTAAATGAAATCACCGACGACGAGACCGGTGATGGAATCCGCGACGCGCGGCTGGCTTAAATTGACGATCGGAACCGCCGTCGCCGTGTGGCTAAAGAAAACGACGAGGGCCAGGCCCATGAGCATCTTTTTGGCAATTCGAAGTTTCATTTGCGTTTCTTCCTCCGCTTCGCGGGTTTCCCGACTTTACGGTTCGAAAGCGCTACGGATCGGTGGTGAGTCCGCAACGTTATTCGGTGCCAGCGCAGCCGTGCACGATTCGCGCCGAATCAGAAAACTTCCTGTAAAACAATTTTTTACGGCCAGAACCTTGTTGCGGGAACGCACCGACAAGCGCGATGTGTAAAGTTTTCTGACACAAGTACCGCGACCCGGCAGCGGACAACGAACGCAATCGCGACTAAAGCTCTGTAGAAACAAATGGTTACTTGAAAATTCGTCGTGTAATAATTATTGACGAACGCCGCGATCAGCGCGCTGAGATGAGACTTCCCCGGGTTGCTGCCGGCCGCCAGGCACTCAGGTCATCTTGTTTCAACGCGGGGAAATGGGGAGCTTCACGGGTGTCTGGACGTCCTTCTTGCTTACCTGCTCGACCGCATTGGATTGACGCGCCGCGTACAAAAACACGAGTAAGCCAAAGGAAAAAAGCACAGTACCAAGGCCGGCGGTAACGGAACCGGGTAGGGCGGGCTCGAAAGGAAGCTTCTTGATTTTATTTCAATGCTGGTGATCAAAGGCTGGGGGCTGAAACCCACGCTCGTACACACATTTACTGTCGTCAGGCAGTCGAATAAATTCATTCGTGTTTCGTCTGAATTGAACGAGTGGCTACCTCCGTCAACCTGCACACGAATCGCACCCAGGATTGTTTTCTCGACAATCGGCGTAAAATCGATAGGCGGCAATATAAGCGGAAGATCATTTAATGAAGGGAACTCGAGTGATCCCACAAATGCATTTATTCCGCCTTATTGTAGCCTGCTCTCGAATGCGGCCAGTTCCGTTGCGCCATCGAACAATTCGATCGTTCTTAGTGTTCCAGAGGTGCTTCCTCCCAGTTGAAAATACATAAGATGCGGCGTGACGGTGAAGTCGCATGGTGCGCCCGGTATTTCAAATTTGATCTCGGCGAAATTCGAACTGTCCAGGGTGTGTTCGGCAGCGAACGCGACAGGACCGACAATCGAGATAATTAAAACTGCGACACTACATGCGTAATGCTTCAATCCCATTTTCCTGCTCCATTGTTTAGGCCAAAAATCTTGATTACCGTTGTGTCCCGGCCCGCCGTCAGATCCGGTGTGTTACCAAGGCGCGCAAACGTTTCGGTGCTGTAAGGCGATTTGTAATGTCATCGTGCAAACCGGATAGTTGCCGACGGAACAAACCCGCCAATGCGCTTATCATGAATAACGATGAGGGTGGGAGCGGCACGAACGTAGCGTCACTGCCATATAAAACGTTATCGAGACCGTATCCGTCGTTATCGATTCCGCGGAATTCAACAGTATCAAACAAGTTGTTTGACACAATCCCAAAGAAGCGGACATCGACGGCGTCGCCGCCGGGGGCTGGCTCGGTAGTCGACCCGGCAACGACAATTGACGTTCGGATTCGACTATCGTTGAAGTTACCAAGGTAAACCCCAAAGCTCGTGATCGGGGTTTTGAAGGTGAGAAACAGACTGTCTGTACTGAACGTCAGTACGTTGAGAAGGGTGGATCCGTCGATGTCGAAGTCCGATAAATATAACGGCGGCGCGTCAACCAGGTTCCGGTTGTTATTCGTTTCAGGAAATCCGGTCATTGAAACGACGAAGTCACCGACATCCAAAGGCGTCGTATGAAATGGCGTATCATTGATCTGTGAATTAAACGTCTCTAATCCGACAGGACCTGACGCGAGCCGGAATTCCGCCTCATTGGTGAAAATGACATAGGCGGCCACGACATCGGGCGGTAGAGACACCCCCCCGACGATGATGACCAGCGCTGCAAAATGAACATGGATGCGGGGCAGGTAGTTATCGATCATCCCATTTCTCCACGCATGTTTCATGGCGCAAGGTGACGTATTGTGCCCCGGCAGCCGCATGCGAATTGTTACAATTTGATTCTCAAGTGCCTGGCATTCCCGCAGAAGAAGGATCCGCGCCGCTGAACCACACGTTCTGGCTGACCCAAGGCATGGCCTGGAACGATGGAGCATCCCACTTTAATCACGGCTCCGACGGGGGGTGTCGGGGTCGGATCAGGTTAGCAATCTAATTTCGCTCGAGATCATCGGTCGGCGACCTGCAGAAGCTGGCTCAGGTGCTAAATACAGCAGAGTTATTGGAACGCAAGCACACCCCAGGGGACGGTCAAACTGATGCCATGCAAGCGGGCGGGTTGTCTGAGCCGATCGGGTGCAGGCGTTTCCGCCCTCGCTGCTTACAAGCGAAAACACGGCAGAAAATTGCGGTCTAAGCGGCTCCCTGGCTGCTAATTCCCAGATTATTCCGACAAAATCAACGGGGTAGCTTGGTCCGACCCCATCTATCCAATCCATCTATCCTAAATCCACGCCCACGAGTTGCGCATACACCTGACTCGGCGCCGTCGCAGCCGCGCCGTGGAGATTGATGCTGATATTTGTGGAATCGAAGTAGTCGTACCATTTCGCATCGCCGGCAAGCTGTTCAAACGCGAGCGCCTTCTCCGCATCATCCATGCCGAATACACCGATGAAACCCTCATCCGGCGCCCGTTCCAGTCTGCTGTCGATTTCACTCCAGCCGAGGGTCATTATTCCCGCGGCACGTGCTTCACGGATTACATCATCCAGCGATCTCAGATACGCGACTTTATCGTCGTGACTCAGCGCTTCCCAGCGGGAATTCGGTTGCCAGACTATCGCGACTATTTGCATCAGGTATTCTCCGGGTGGTGTTGGTAGTGTGCTCATTATCACACTCAATCACCGCCGTCGCGGAAAAGCGAACGCCGGGCGACGTCCTGTGTTTACCCAGCGGGAAACCGCGCCGTACCCGGAACGCTCGGGTTGCTCATTCTGATTCGGGTTCGATGAGCTTTCGCGAATCCACGATCGGCAGGCCCGTCCCCACGGGCACGCGAGGTACCGCGTTTCGCGACATCGCGGACCCTGAACCCTTAACGTCGGGGTATCGCATTGTGACGGCGCGATGCTTGAACGCACGAGCGGGCAGGGCGCCGCGTAACGCGTTTGAACGAATCGGTTGTCGGCAACCGATCGGCCGGGTGTGGTTGCAAAATTCGTGTGTCGCCGGATTATCGCGAGGGGCGCGCGCACGGCACCCGGCCCCGGGCCTCGCAACCGAAGCCGCCTGGCCTCGTGTAAGATCCTGCGACCCCTCCTCAACACAAAAGGCAGCGCTCGCATGCTCCCGATCGATTCTGAACGTCTTGATCTCGTCCAGCAATTCCACGCAAGCCCGTTTGGGCCGCACAGCGCCGACCTGCTCGACGTACTTAAGATCCTGCGTTGGGCGCCCGTGGATGATCGCTACATCATCGCGCAGCCTGAGCCGAACGGCGCGTACGTGATCGTTAAGCAAACCGGGCTCCGTGATACGCCGCTCTACGCGGTTACCGGGGAAACCTGGGATGATCTGCCGGCGGCGCAATGCGCCGTGTTCCGCAAGCGCTGGGAAGCGAGCACGGGATTGCGACTCACGCTGCGGGCGGACGGCAGTTGGGGCACCGGGGCGCGGGTGGCCGATGCCCCGGATGAGCTGGAGCCGCTGGCACGAATCGAAAAGCCGTTGCTCGCCTATCCGGATAAGTTCAGCGTCCGGCCGGGTGAGACGATTGAATTCAAGGTGAGCGCGACGGCCGGGGAACGTTTTCGCGCGTCGCTCGTTCGACTCAGGTGCGGCGATGCGACCGCGGGTGGCGCCGGCTACAAGGAATACCCGGTAGCGGCCGCGTTCGCAGGGGATTATCCGGCGCGCACGCAAGCGATTTGCGCGGGCTCATACGTTGAGTTCGACGACGATCCAGCCTGGCACGCGCGTGCGTTTACGGTGCAGGCGTGGTTGTGGCCGACCACCCCCGGTTTGCGGCGCCAGCATATCGCCGGCACCTGGGACGAGACGACGGGCGGTGGCTGGGGGCTCCAGATCGACGAACACGGGGCCGCGGCACTCGTGCTCGGCGACAACAAACGTCAGGTCGTCGTGAGCGCCGGCGTGCCGCTGCGCGAGCGGGCGTGGGTATTTGTTGCCGCGAGCTACGATCCGCAGACCGGTCGCGTTGACGTTTTGCAGCGTCCGCTCGAACACGATCCGCACCGCGAACGCGCGGTGCACGTTACCGCAAGCTGTGATCTGGAACCCGCGCGAGGCCAGGCCTTCCGCCTCGCCGCGTGGCACGAAGCCGACGCGCCGCCGCACCGCGCGGGTGGCCATTACAACGGCAAACTCGAGGCGCCCGCGCTGGCGCAGCGGGCATTGCAGGACGACGATATCGAGAGTCTGCTCGCAGCGTCCGCGGACGTGGACTATGGCGACGATTTGATCGCGTGCTGGGATTTCACCGAAGACTTCGCCGGCACGCGCATCGTCGATCGCGGCACTGGCGGTCGTCACGGCCACACGGTGAATCAACCGACGCGCGCGATGAAAGGCGTTCACTGGGACGGTAGTGAGTACAACTTTCAACACGCGCCGGCACATTACGGCGCGATTCACTTCCACGACGACGATCTGCATGACTGCGCCTGGGACACGAGCTTTGCCTGGACCGTGCCGGACGACGCGCCGAGCGGCATTTACTGCGCGAAGCTCGAACAAGACGGGCCTGAGTATCTCGTGCCGTTTGTCGTCAGCGCGCCGCTCGGTGAGGCGCGCGCACCGCTCGCCTTGATTTTGCCGACGGCGAGTTACTGGGCGTATGCGAATCATCTGATTTTTATCGAGTGGCCCGAAGTCGAACACGTGACGGGTGTGTTTACCGTCGTGGACGATACGGGCTTGTTCCTGTTTCAGAATCCGGCCTTCGGTATGTCGATGTACGATCATCATCGTGACGGCAGCGGCGTGTGTCATTCCTCGCGACTGCGGCCCGTGCTCGACCTCGCACCGAAGCAGGCGTTGTGGCAGTTCCCCGCGGATACGCATATCACCGACTGGCTCGAGGCGGAGGAACTCGACTACGACGTGATCACCGAAGATGACCTCGAGCGTCACGGCGTCGACTTGCTCGCGCCTTACCGCTGCGTCACGACGGGCACGCATCCGGAGTATCCGTCGTTGCGCATGATGGATGCGTACGCCGCCTACCAGGCGAACGGCGGCCGGTTTATCTACATGGGTGGTAACGGTTTCTACTGGCGCACGCACTATCACCCGGAACGATCCGGCATCGTGGAGATGCGCCGCGCCGAAGACGGTATTCGCTCGTGGGCCGCCGAAGGCGGCGAGTATTACGCGAGCTTCACTGGCGAACTCGGCGGCATGTGGCGCCGGATGGGGCGCGCACCGCAAACCGTCGCCGGCACGGGCATGACGGCGCAAGGGTTTGATTCCTCAACGTACTTCGAGCGCACATCCGACAGCTTCGATGCGAGGGTTGCATTTGTCTTTGAAGGCATAGGGCGAGATGAACGCCTTGGTGATTTCGGCATTGTCGGTGGGGGCGCGGCGGGCTCCGAGATCGACCGCGTTGATTTCTCGCTGGGCACGCCACCACACGCGCTGGTCGTCGCGCGCGCCGATACGTTCAGCAGCGCCTACAACTGGATGAAGGAGGAGATGACACACACGCATACCGCGATCACCGGGCCGACCTGTCCGCAGGTGCACGCCGACGTCACGTTCTATGAAACGCCGAATGGCGGCGCGGTGTTCGCGATGAGTTCGATCGCGTGGGCCGGCGCGCTCGCGCACAATCAATACGACAACAACATCGCCCGGATCACGGGCAACGTGGTGCGGCGTTTCATCGACCCGGAACCGTTTCGTTGAGCGAACCGGCGAACCGGGGTCGAACCAACTTACCCACCTGTGCGAGCCGGGGTCGGACCAACTTACCCACCTGATTTGGCCGGGAAAAACGGGTTTTCGAGTCGCTGGAGCCCGCTTAGGTTGAAAACAGGACGCGATTATCGAAACGTAACGCGCCGTTGAAGGGCCGGCCAGCCAGATGACAACATCGGCGGAAACGTTTGCGGACTCGCGTTTTCGTTGTCTCGCGGCTTAGGCGCTAAAGCAGCGCTATGAATTGCGATTTAAGCAGCCCGCTGGCCGCCGATTTATAATGAATTGCTCGGTAGATCAACGGGGTAGGTTGGTCCGACCCCGAATCGGCCGAATCGGACCGTTTTCCTCCAATCACGCTGAACAGTGCGCGACCGGATCGCATGCCGCTGGGAATTTCGGGCCGTTAATGCGGGATGTCCTCTTTTCTGATGGCGCCGACAGCCGCGATCAGATGCTCAGGTCGAGGGTATTGTAATCCCGCAGATCCGAGCGGGCGTGATCGTTCCAGGGATATTCGTTCAGTGTATCGGTTAGCGGGGCGTAGTCGACCGTCGG
>TARA_R110002096_G_scaffold118388_3_pt1 | contig 16072 bp, 6 predicted proteins | sample TARA_R110002096 | Tara Oceans TARA_R110002096 (sample SAMEA4397295) | marine metagenome | biome: Polar Biome; feature: [DCM] deep chlorophyll maximum layer (ENVO:01000326); material: water (ENVO:00002006), including particulate matter (ENVO:01000060) such as... | depth 35 m | reverse complement strand
CGCGTTAACATAAGTTGTGAATGCTATCTTTTGACCTTTTACTACAGGATCGTAGTTTTTCATAATGCTTTCAAACTCAGTTGCAACATAGCCCATAGCATCTTCAGCCACTATGTCTCCTTTACCAACATTGTAACCCATGGCGTCTAATGCTACAGATTGAAACTGCACAAACAAATCCCCGTATTTTTCAGGTTTTTTCATGAATGCATCTTTATTTTCTTTATATTCTTCAGCTAACTTATTAACACTGTTTTTTTCTGAAGTTTTAAGTTTACCGCCGTCACGATCTCTTATAGCTCGTTGTGATTTTTTACTTAACTTACCGTTTCTGAAACCTGAGTTATTAGCTAATAAAAAGTTTAATGCGCGCTCCGGTGTATTAAGTGAGTTAGCATTTGTAGTCAAGTCATTGAATGCTCTAACTAAAAAGTTTTCGTCTTTCTCTAGCTGCAATTGATCTTCGTTAGCATAAAGTTTTTCTTGAAGATGAGTTGTATATTCATCTCTAAACTCCGCGCTGTTTTCAAAAGTCATTTTTCTATCTTCATACAGCTGAGTAAGATCTCTCATTACTTGATCATGCGCGCCTTGTAATGCTTTATTTTTGCTAGTGCTAGCGGCTTTGAATAAGTTGTTAGCGTAGTCTGTTTTACCTTTTTTAGTATTTATTCTACCATCGTTAATAACATGTGTAAGCTCGTGTAGCTTTACAGTACCTGCTCTAATAACACCTCTTTCAAGATCTGCGTTTGCGTCTGCTTCGTTTTGAGTTATTAATTTGTTACCTACTATCAAACCAAACGTCTCGTTGTTTAATAGTTTAGAATATGCTTTGTTATAATCGTCCTTAGATAATTTCTCTCTTTTGCCAGTTTCTTCGTTTATAATAGTGACTGCGTCTAACACTTTTCTTAAATCATCTTCTGTTTTCCAAGCAACTACATCAACATTAGATCCTTTTTCAAATATATCATTTACAGCTGTGTCTAAGTTTATTCTACTAGCAACTGCTCTACCTTTAGTCTCGGTAAGCATGTGCCCAAATGAGGCGTACAAGGCTTCTTTTTGAGCTTCATTTAATTCCTTACCATCTTCTGTTCTTTTGGCTTCAACAATTTTTACAATCTCTTTATCATTTTTAGCTTGCTCTATGTTGGAGTCAGCCATGTCTTGTCTAAACCTTTGAACTATTTTAGCTAGCTTTTCTCTATCGTTTTTAAACACAACACCTTCTTCTTCAAATCTAGAATCGTATTGGGTGTATATATTCCCTAATGATTGTTTAGCTAGTTTGTAATTGCCAGGCTTTTCAATACCTTCTTTTGTCCTAGATATTTGATCATCAATGGCACTTAGCTGGTTATCAAACTCTTCTACTTCTTGAGAAGACAACGTAGCTTTATAAGCGTTTAATATTTCGGCTGTTCTAGCTTCACTTGAACCAGGTGGCACACCCGCCGAGGCTAGTATATCTTGCTTTATTAACGAACTACCTATTAATCTTTTAACATCTTTAGCTCCTAAGTTTAATATATCTATTGATAACATATCGGTCTCTAAGCCTAATTGCTCAAGATTACTTGCCATGTCATTTAAAAGTATTTCTCTACTTTTTTCGTTTGTAGTATTTTGTAGTATTTTACTTAAGTTAGTGTTTACAGTTCTTATACCATTTACTGTTCTTTCATACTGCTTTGTTTTGCCATATGTAATCATACCAGAATAGGCGATACCAGGGCTTTGAGTTAAACCAGATGTTGTTATAGCAGCCATAGCCGTGTCGTCCCACTGGCTAAGATCTAGCTCTCTATCTAATATACCATACTCTGTAATGTATTGTTGAAGACCGTATACGGTATTTTCTTCTACAACCTCCCCAAGTGGTCTTGTGACAAGTGGTTTTCCTATGTAGTTATATAGTTGTCCTACTTTACCATATTTACTAAATATGTTTTTTGATATTTCAGCCATTTGAGTTGGAACTCTAAAGTCTTTTAAAAGTTTCAACGTGTTTGGCGCTTGACCAATTAACGTCATAACAGAACCTTCTATTACGCCATTAGTAAACGACGCACCCATTACTTGGGTGTTAGATAATCTACCCATAGCAAGAGTGTTGTTTACATCTTGCATTATCTGAGTGTATTCATAGTCACCTATAATACCCTCTGCTTTAGCCCGTTTAGCTTGCTCGCCTCTAAGCTTGGCTAGATCGTATATAGTGTTTTGGCTAGATAAATCTCTAAACGTCTGAGTACCACTGCTTACCCCAAATACAGTACCAATAGCTAACTGCGATGCCATTCTACCTAGGCCTAGAGCACTAGCACCACCACCCGTTGCTATAGCGGTTACTATGTTAGCGGATTGCTGCGCGGTTGTTCTAAGAAGGTATCTACTGAAATCCCCATCGTCATAAGCTCTAGCTGTTTCGTAATACTCATTTTTACGGTTTAACTTTTGCTGTTCAAGCAAAGCCCAATCACTGTTTACTAGCGTAGGAATTGCAAGCGCTAGACTAGCAAAACTGTCGTTGATGTCTTTAACTAGTATGTTGCCTAGTCCATACTCTTTTGAGTTTGTATTAAATAAACCCGCGTCTACACCTCCTTTACCTTGATAAAAAAGCTGATTGCTTGACTCCACATTTTTAACAGCGCGATTGTAATCTTGCTGTGATAGATTCATCGTATACTGTAAGTCCATTAGCATATCAGAAGCTTTTTCAAACGCTTTACGCTCTGCTGAAGTCATGTCTCTATCTATGCTTAAACCTAATTGAGCAACTCCATCTTGAACTTGAACAGCAAACTTAGAGTCTTTTGGAGCTATACTTTCTATTATATTCTTAGCTCGGGTAGTAAATATTTCAGCTTGCTTGTCTCTAACTTCTACTGCTTTATTTATTTTTTGTTTACCGATTTTTATATGCTCTATTTCTGTAGCGGCTATAAACCTTTGAGCTTGCTGTGTTCGTTGCTGGCTTCCATCTTCTTTTATGCGGTCCTCAAATATAGTTTCTGATCTATCTAAAACCTCTTGAAATGCTAAATCGTTTACACCCTCTTGCCAAAATTCTTCGTTAAAACCAGATTCAATTATTTTTTTACGTAGCTCTTCAGGTAATTCAGACAAACTTCTATATTGCTTTATTTTATCTTCTTCACTCATTCCCATGCGGCCAACGAGGCTCTTTGCAGTGGCAGTTTCATTTCCAAGACCTAGTTTGTTAGCCATGCCCACCATGCCTTTAGTATACCAATCAGGCATAGCTCCCAAAGCGGTCGCGCTACCAAGTCCACCATAGCTAGGGTCTATGGAGCCAAAGTAACCTTCTATAGCATCTATATCTTCACTTGTAACCTCTATATTGCTATCTTGCATTTTTTTAATAATGCTTTCCTGAAACGAACCATCTTGGTAATACCTAAGCTCTGTATTTGGATTTTTTCTTGTTATATTGTATTCCTTCTCTAGTGCTTTTTCATTTGCTATAAGCCCCTGTCTTTGTATATCATAGGCCTCCGTTTCTACAGCTACTTTTATGGATGTGTCACTTTTTAGTATTTTACTAAATCCATTTATGTTGTACGCGACAATTTTGTCATCTTTATATAGTTGGTAAAAGTATGTAGCCGGTACCTCTGAGCCGCCACCACCATACTTGCGACTACCCTCAACTGTATATGCTTGTGTTTTTATTGCACGCTTTATTTCATAGCCACCATCTTTTATTAAAGAATTTAAAGACTCTATGTCATTTGTTTCAGGAATTTTTTGTATTGCTTGATCTATAGTTAAATCAATAGTGTCTCCACTTTGTAAAGCTTTTTTGTCGTCTGCTAGTTTCTTAAATGCGTCTACCGCTTCTTGGCTTCCATCCAGCTTTATATTCCAATCTTTTCCAGTGTCAAGATAGTTTTTAATTACAATCTCGTTACCAATACCAGTTGTTTCTATGTTTAAATAAGGAAACGCTATTTTAGCTTCTTCTACAATCCTGTCTTCCCCCTGGTTAGCGGGTTCTAGTGCGTTATTAAAATCTAATCTTTCTTTGTTTGTATATCTTACATCTAGTTGAGTGCTTACTTTTTCTTTTTTTCTTTTTAAATTTCTGAGCTTTTCAACCAATGTACTTGAAGCTCTAAAAGCCCCGCCAGCCTTTTCAATTTCTTCTTCTAAACTTGTAATAACCAAAGAAGTGTCTTCCAATTGTAACTCCAATTCTGAAGTCTGCATCTCTGCAAGTGGAGTTACTACGTCTTCCTGCTGGAACTGTGGAAGTGTTGAAAGATCTATGTCCGGAAAAACCTTTGATGTGCTCTTTGTCTCCGTTACCGCAGGTACATCCTCCGTTGCAGCAACTTCTTGAAAATCATCTTGTTTTTCAATAAAAGCAATAGCTTTTTGCATTTTAATATCTTCCTCATCACGCTCCAGTGTTATACCATACTGAGACATAATAGCATCAGTTATTTCCTCAACACCTAAGACCATTTTTATTTCATCTAAAGTGTAGTTTTCTCCGTTGTATGTATACATATAATTATATTTAATTTGTTTTAACCGCGTCGTTTAAAGCTTCAAGGAAGATTTCATCACTTACAACCTTGTAAAGCCTAGGATCAGTGCCAGCAACAAGTCTAATATTACCTTGAGCGTCAACCACATATTTACCTCTACCGGATGGAAGTGTTAACGGCACACCTGTCATTGAGCTTTTAATTGCCTTTAGTCCTGCTGTATTTTTAGCGGCTGTATCTCCGCCTGCAGCTTGAAACGCTTTATTGTACTTTCCTTTTATTATTTGATATATACTTGTACCGTCATCATCCTGTTTAGTATTTGGATCTTTATACTTGTCTTTAACGGATCTAGTTACGTAGACAATGTCTCCCGCAACATAATCCTGACCACCTATTGGATTTTTAAAATTCCCGGCTTCTTCAAGAAGAGCTGATCCTTCTTTAAGCTCTACTTGAGTTAATGCTACTTTCTCTCCAAACTGCTTAGGGAAATAACCTTCCCATTGATCTTCAATCATAGCATCCTTGACTTGTTGCTCCGCATATTTTGGATCCATATCCGAAAGCTCTTCCCATGTATGAGCGCTATAACCTATGTCTGTTAAGTACTGCTGCTTTAAAGAATAATCAGTTTTTGGATCTAAAAACACAGATTCGTACTGACTTTTAATGTCAGCTAAATACGCTGGATCTGCTGCCATCTTTCCAACATCTACTATATTATAACTAACGGTTTCAGTATAGCCAGTAGGCTTATTCGTTCTGCTGTCCATTTGCACTTCAGTCTCAACAACTTCGTCTTTGGCTATAAACGGGGTGGCGAAAGAGCCATCTTTTAGAAATCCCATTTCGGTTAAAACATCATCACTATTTGGTACTGATATTGCTTTGTTTACTAAGTCCCTCCCTCCTGGCTTAGAGTACGTACTTAGGTTTATATCACTTTGAAAAACGTAGTAGTCCTTATCTCCTATTTTTTCTTTTTTTATTTTTCCGCCAGGTTTACTCCACTCTTCAAGCTGAGATATAGCTATTCCTCCACCCTGCTTGTTAACGGTTTTTAAATATTTAGAATCAACAGGTATCTTAACCGTAGAAGTAACAATGTTTTGATTGTTCTCTACTCTTAAATCTCGTGTGGCTATTGCACCTGGGCCATACATCGAGGCTTGGTTTCCCTGAACATTTGAAAGAGTAAACATATTAACTGTCTGCTCTCCATTTGCGGCATTTCCTGAAACTACAAATCCTTCATCAGTACTAGCATTAGCGTCCGCAGTAAACTCACCTAACTGCTTAAGGCTACCTGTGGAGTAGGATTCAAAGTCAGTAACGGTTTGGGCATATGTATTTCTATCCTCATCGCTAAGATCTTGATCAAACTCCATCTTCATTCTAGCATCTATAGCAGCTAAAGATTTAATCTTTATCTGTTCCTTCCATTGATCTATTAATTGATCTCCCTGGTTTACATCATCTACGTAACCTTGATCCGCTGCGTTATTTATAAAATCAGTTTTTAATTTAGTAGAGTTTAAAACTAGCGTGTTCTTAAAAGCGTTTTGAGTTGCTTTTAGTCTCTTAGCATCATCTCTTTCTTTTTGCCTTCTAGCTCCGGCAGCAGCTAGTCCAGCACCAATGCTTCTACCTATCTCAGCCCCTACGTTTACTTGCAGCGGTGGTAATGAGTAATCTCCAGACGGTATACTATATCCCATTTTAGTTTATTTTTTTAAATTCAACATCAACTTTAGAATAGTCAACGCCATCAAATTCTCCAGCAAAGTTCTTGACTACAGCTTCTCTTGAAACCTCATCTGACATAACACCTTGCCATACACCTTCACCAAATATTTTATCTATATATTCAAATGCATATACATTTAATCCGCTCTTAGATTTACCTATAAGCTTTATATTCTTTTTCATGCGTCTATCAGAGGCACCCATTGCTCCACTAGCTATATTGCCTATACCAGTAAATATACCTGCTGTAGCAGCGTTTCTATTTGATCTAGCCTGTGCGTTTCTTTGAGCAGCCCCAGTTTCTTTAGCTATGTTGTAAGATATATCAGCATTTGTTCTATCTTCTTGAGCATTAAAAGTAAATATGTTTCCAGCCGCCTGAGCCTGCTGCTCTCTTGATCCTTCAGATATAGCTATTTGCTGTAATCTTTGTTGTTCTGCGGTTTGTCTTTGTTGTAAGTTTTGTTCGCCTTGTGCTTTAAGTTTTTCGTTTTGAGCTTCTTGTTGCTCTATATTAGCTGCAACACCTTTCTTGCTTCTTAAAGCTGCTTGAGCTAAAGCAGTTGCACCACCAGCGCTAGCACCCGTGGCCATCATAGCATCTAGTGAGTTAGCCAACGCTATGTCGCTTTGCTCCATTTGTATTTCCGCAGCTTGAGTGGCAACACCTAGACTAGCATAGGGATTAGACATTTTACCAGAAAGATCACTAGCAAGATCAGCAAGTGATGTAACCCCTGCGTAAGGGTTTGTTATAGTTTGTCTACTATTCTGTAGAGAAGCAACTTTAGCAGCTGCTCTGTTTTTTTCTGCATTAGCACCACGCATTGCTTTATGCTCTTGCCCAGCCTGTACTGCTCCTCCAACGGCTACCGCTGCTATGCCTACGCCTGCTATTACTGCTGTCGCTACTGCCATAATTTATATATTTTTAATAAGTTCGTAAGATGAATTTGAATCTACGGTCCACCCTAATTTTTTATGTGTTTCTATTAGGTGTTTATTTCTACCTATACTAAACATGTGTTTTTTACCTGCTAACCTGCAAGTCTCTTCAGCTGTAGATATTAATAATTCTAAAGCTTGTTTACGGTCTTTTTCTCTATAGTCTGGACTAGAAACCACCCATTCAAGTAGTACACCATCTGAGTTTGTAAAGTATAAAAACCCAGCTGCAATAGGTGTATCTTCTTTGTACACCATTAATCCTCCAGTGCCATTATCTGGTAAAAAACCTTTAGGCATAACTGGCCATCTCCACCAATTCCACCAACCTACTAAAGTATCCCAATCAGTTTCCTCTAGTTTTCTAACTTGTAATTCCATTTGATTTGATTTAATTTAACTACTTATACTAAAATTTGAGTTAACTGCAAATAGTTCTTTTGCTCCCCCAGGATTAGTATAAGCATCGTTCTCTATTACTACCGTGCAGTAGTATCCTTTTATACCGGTCATTTGATTACCAAACCTAACCTCAGCTGCCGTGGCCTCTGAGTCGTTAACCAAGTTTGCGTAGTATTTATTTTCTTTTCTTGTAAACCCAGCGTAAAATCTATTATAAGGCGGGTCGTCAGTTCCAAAAACACTTACATAGTTTGTTCTATAAACAGCTGTGTTAAATGTAGCCGCGGCTGTCCTAGGATCTATTATATATTCTCCTTCGTAATAACTATATACACCATTTGTTGTGTCTCTAGTTGCAGGTGGTAGTAACCACACGGGTACATTAGAAGCTGTGTTTTCTATGCTATCAACACCTGTTATGTCGGATACATACGAAATAACTTCCCAACCATTACTACCCTCGTAGTTTACAGTTTTAAAAACCTTGCTTCTACCCACGTCCGGGTTAACCACAAATGTTATATTTGATTTATATTTAGCGTCATAAAATTTTGCTCTGTCAACGCTGCTTTCGTTATGTATCCATAAAACATCCGATGGCTCGGAGTTCCTAGGGGCTACACTATAAAACCTACCACCCAAGCTAAACATCCAGGTTGGTTTAAAGCTATAAAACGATGGCCACCCTAGTACGGATTCGTCGAATTGAAGCGTGTTATAGGGAGCTATTGTTAAAGGGCTGCTTGACGGCTGTAGAGAAACCGTAAACTGCTTTGTGTAAACGTCCCATCCACCAACTATTCTACCTGGTCCAAAGCTAACTGAATCTACAGTACTTAGATTGTCTCTAAACCAATCAATCATACCATAGTTTGAAATCTCTGTTATACCGTCTCTAGACAGCCTTAAAACAGCATTCCTGTTCTTGTCTACAAAGTACTTTCTATATCCATACACAGCAAAGCTTTCTGGATTGTCCGCTATACCAAAATTACCAGCATAAGGTGTTATTTGTCCTATAACTAAGTTTAATTGACTAACAGGTACACCACCACCTTCCGCCGTGTATATTGCGTCTTTGTCTATTAAAGCTCTACTTACTTTTTTCTCAGATAATATTATTAAGTTGCTATCTTCAGCGTACAGTCTTTGTATGCTTCCATCAGCTGGATCAGTTGCTTTTGTTATATCTTTTGCTACTGAGAATTGATTTGTTTGGTTTATACCTGTTCTAGAATTAAATATCCCAGAATATATCATAGCATTACCTCTTACACTTCCTTGAGGCTCATCTTCTACTAAGTATGCTTTAGCCCCAAAAGAAATAGATGTATTGTTATACCCACCTCTAATTCTAGATTCCTCTATAGCCCAGTTTAGACTACTGTCTGGAGGCAACGAACCATCATAACCACCTATATCACTAGGTATACCTCTAGAACCAAACCACTCAATGTTATTTGGATTAGCAACAAGCGGATCAATGCTTTTTATAGTCTTCCTTAATGTAAAAGAGTTAAAGTATTTTACTTCTATTAATGCCATTATATATTATATTACACGTTATGTAAACTTTTTACGGCGTAGCGGGAGCTCTACCTACAGATGATTTAGCTTCTTTTCTACCAGTACTGGTGTCTATCTTGCAAGCCCATAGTCTTTTGTATTGCTCGGATCCACTATCACCATCATATGTAGCGGCGTTCTCAGCTGCTAGGTTAGGAGTTCTTGCGTCTTCAGGTGGCGGTGGATTGTTTATGTCTGGAACATTTACGCTATAAGGTACGTTGTAATTTGAATCACCTGTCTCAACTGCTGTGTACGATACGTATCTAGGCGCACTTGATGTACCATTGTCCCACGCTGGAGTTGTAGCGTTAGTTACTATTTGTGTTAAGCCAGCATCTACATAGAATTGACTAACATATCTGTTAACACCTTCTTCAGCGTATAGTATTTCTACGCCAGCCTTTAGAGGGTCAAACATGTCATTATCTAAAGCATCCTCTAGTCCTTGTGCATTATTATCATAAGTGTTAAGATCAACATAATATCCATAACCTCTAGGGGCATTTAGTGGTTTTAAATCGTAGTAGAAATCACCCATATTGATAACACCTGCGTCTTGAGAGGTTCTACCATCGTTTTCGTCTTGATTTTGGAAATTTGGATTATCTCCTACTATTTTACTTTGACAAGTATCACACTCACCACCTATGTTCTGTATAATAACTCTATACTCACCAAAACAAGGTGTGGTTTGATATATAGGACTTTCACCTACTACAGCCCACTTACCTATCAGGGCTGTGGTTTGTGATTGACTATTACTAGATCTTTCCGCTCTGTATTGTACCGTGTTTGCAGGATTGTCATTTATCTGGCCAGGTAGTGTCCCAGTAATCTCATTAGACCCAGCTCCAAAAATTTGTCGTTGATCACCAGCACCTGTATTGCTTGGCTTAGCCGCGTTATGTGTAGCATTACTAGTTTGGGCAGGGCTTAACGGTCCACCCCCAGTGCCATCGATTTTTAGCCCAGACTGCTGTGGGTTTATTTGAGTGGAACCAGCCAGAGAACTGTTCCAAGAAAGTATATTACCTTCAATGTCTGTAGCTGCTTTCCAGCCTGAGGTAATAACACCACCTACAACTTCTCTATACTCTACTGCCCAAGAAACTTGAGATGTTTGGAAGACATGTTGTTGATCACCAGTACCTAGTCCAGCCAGAATCATTTCGATGTTAATATAACCTGTACCTTGGGTCAAAGCCCCTTCAGAAAGTGAAATAGTTGAAGGTTGCAATAGATTCAAGCCTTGGTAAAATTGTGGAATATTAGCATAAACATAGCTACCATTCGAAGCGTTTCGGTAAAACTCGTTTAACGTAGGGCCTTGATTATATATACCAGTTATACTAGGATACACTTTCTTGAATGTTGTTTGGGCATCAGATGCAGGTCCGCCTGGTAAGTCATCATAAGCACCAAAATTACCTTGTGCACCTAAGGTATTATGTAAATTAAATATGTACGAATTGTCGTATTGTAATTCTATGCCTCTTAAGTTATTATCAAAAGAACCATCTGCTGTTTTTCTACCAATAGTTATTTTTATGTCAAAATAAGCTATTTCACTGTTATCTCCGGATATTAATTGTATACGTAATGCGTATAAACCAAAACCTGTTCCCTCAGTAACTTCTTTTAATACACCTGTAGTTTGATTTATTTCAAATATATTAACATTAGAAGGATCTGTGTCATCAGTAAATGGTTGTTGTTGAAAAGCTATTGACCACTGAAGTGTTTCTTGATTAGGTTGTGCCACCGAGATACCACCGTTGGTATTTTTATTGGCACCGTTCATTCCATAGAATTTAACTAAATCAAAATTAGTTAAACCTTCTTCATACCCATACTCATAAAATAGACCTGGGCAAAAACCTGTTGTACATCCTGGTAGATTAGGGAAAGGTAGTACAAAGTCTTCTATAGGTATTGTGTTTTGTCCCCATGTTACAAGAGGAGCAGATCCAATTAATTGTTTACCACCAACATGTATTGTATTTATGTCAGTTAATACAAGATCTTGCACGGTTGAGTTTGGAAAATTAAATTCCTTTACCGGCGCAGGGGTAATTGGGTTATCTAGATCAGATACTCTTATTTGAACATTGAATTCATTAGCGCCTCCATTAGACGTAAGCCAAACTCTATGTGCCTTGTTAACTAGTATAAACGAATCTTGCTCGTGTGCAACAGCCGGAGAATTGTTACCTAGGTAGTTAACGTATTGTCCAGCTCCTGGAACTACACTCAATGTTCCATATATCTGCAATATATCAAAATTAAGTGTAACATCGGTACCATCTCCGTCTAGAACTGTAAAGCCTTCAAGTACAACATTTTGTATAGGATCCCCATTAAATTTCTTAAAATAAAAAGAACCGTCCTCAGACGTTGGTCCAGATTCTCCGCATATGACAGATCTAAATCTACCTGAATATCCGTTGTTAAAATCTGCTACTGGGCCAGGCCCTAGTTCTGGAGATCCTAAAGTAGCTGGATCCCACGCGACTGTAGTATCTAGTACACCGAAGTACTCTGAAAGATACCAATCAAAATTAAAAATTTCAAATATAGTTTGACCACCTGTTAATTCAACTTGCTCGTTTAAATCTTCTATAGTACCACTTGTACTTGTCTCCCAGTATATATCTAGTTTTGATTCTACAGGTTCTGTCTCGTATACAGCTAGGTTTTGTATTGAGTAGCTTAACGCTGGTAAAGGGGCCTTTGGATTAGTTTGACCTATTTTTTTTACTGTACTTATTCTACCTATACTCGGGTTTGATTGGGCTTCGTAAAAAGCGCCTTCATATATCTCTACATCGTTTGGGGGTATGCCACTTGAGGTATCTAGATTAAATAAGCCAACCTCATCTTGTATAGTAGAAACCGTATCTGCAAACCTAGAAGGATAGTATTGTTCGTTTACTAACCCAATGTTGGTTAGATTAATAGTTGTTGAGGTAGCCGTGTTTTGTACTCTACCAAATAATCTAACTGAACTTCTAAATTGTTGCTGATCTGGACCAACCTCAGCTAAATCTCTAGGCACTTTGTTTATGTTATCATTGAATAAAACTACATGAGATGTAAGACCTAGTTCTTTGTAAACAGGGACAGCTTGGTTTTCTACCGTAGGGTAAGAAGCTAATATACCAGGTAAATAAACATTGTAGTAATCCTGCTCTTGTTGTTTAACAACCACTTTCCACGTTTCAAATCCTAGCGGATTATATCCATCAAGTGTTGGATCACCCACGTACGTTCCAGGGTACAGCGTTGGAGCTATAGGCACTTCGTTTATTGTTTCATTTACTTGAACAAATAGCGAGTCACCAGGCCATACACCTATATCCGTACCTGGTTCGTTATAAGGTGAATATACCGTAGACAACTGACCTGCAATAGCTCCTTCTCCTGCGTTCGATAGTATAGTAGATGTTGTTCTACCAAATCTGTCAGATAAAACAAAACCAGCTTGATAGTTTCTGTTTTGCTTTAACGTGTGATTAGGATATTCAACAATGCTAGTTGCCCATTGAGTTGGGTTTACAGCAGTAACATTAAAATCTAGTTTTGGCTGAGTCCCCACATTGTAATCTAAGTTAGCCGGGGGCGTGTGTTTCGTTTGGAAATTACTATAAACAATTCTATTACTTATTATCTCTTGACCCAAAGCCCTTACGGGTACCTTGTCATACACTCTAGTAAGCTGATCTTCTGGTAATGTTCTAAAAGGTTTTGTGCCAGAATACGTATATGACAAAACGTTATTAGTTACTTTAAAAAATGGATTAGCCTCTAGCTTTACAGTATCAACAACCATAACAGCTGCACCATCTGATTCTTTGTAAAGTATTTCTACTTCTGTTATTTTAAATTGACTTGCCACGTTATTTATACTTGTAGCAGGTAAAGCAGGATCACCACACTTAGGCATTTCTATTAGTAAAGTTAATTCATTAACCTTGTTTTCCATGAAGTCAACAACAGTGCTCCTGTACGAAGCTGACATGTCATTGTTATCTATATCAGCCCCCGCGGCTAAGCTGTTTTGATCTGGAAAAAGAAAATAACCATCTTGCTTAGGTATAAAGCATTCTTGAGTAAACGGGGCAAATAAAGAATACTCACCATCATCAAACTTAAATCTGTAGCTAAACCTTGCAAATCTGTCTTCTAAGTAATCTGGATCTCCTCTATATGTGTCGTCATAGTATGGTTGAAAGTCAGTAGCTCCGACAGGACTTCCATCAGGGTATTTTTCACTAACAACATCCTTCATTGTAGTTTGGTATTCACCAGCTCCAAGGCCTGTAAAAGGAGGGTTAAAGTTAGCGGCCATAACGTTTGTTATTTTTTCCCACAATATAGGCGCCGTGTAAGGCATGTACTTGGCTACACTAATAGTATCTTCTATTACATAGTAATCAACATCGCTTAATGCTGAATCTACGTTTATTTTTCTAGGTTGGTTTCTGTTGTCAGTCCAAAACAACAGCTCTTCTATTAAGTTAACCCCATACACTGGAGCTCCTTCATAAAAATTCAAAAAAGCACCTTTAACCAATATACTGTTTTGCGTAGCTGATCCTTGTGATATAACAGATCTCACTATGAAATGTTCGGCTGCAGGATCGTACCTACCACTTGTGTTTGAGGTTTTAGTATTATCTGTTAAAAAGAAAAATACACAAGAGTTAACTTCAGAAACTAGATAACCAATACATACTATGTTGTTATTATCTGTTACCGAGGCGAAGTCAATCAATCCCTTGTTACCTAAAACATTTTCTAGTGCACCAACGTCTGAAGACTCTGATTTACTGACTTGTATATTTAGTGCGTCTCTATATTCACCTTGTGGTAACAAGCGATCATCAAGATCCTTGTTCATTTTAGATTTTATAAAAACATTTTTAAACTCTGCCATTTAATTCTAGTGTTTTATCCATTTAGACTTACCTCTCATAACTTGAACTATCTCTCCAAGTTTGATATTAGATAGTCGTATTTTAGTATTTCTTAGTTTAGAACTAGCTTCTCTTTTTAGTCTTTGTATTAAGTATTCAGGTTGGTTTATTCTACTAGCTAGCACAGCATGTGATAGGTACGCGTATATAGCTGCTTCGGCTAATTTAGGTACTCTACTATCCATGTCATATGCTAAGCCATCAGAGATGTATTCTAGTATTATTAGCTTACCAACCAAGTTACTTGAAAAAGATATCTTACCTTCTCTGTCGTTCATATTAAACCAACCATTAACCTGAGAGTACTGAGGATCTATTCCGTATAATTGACCGTAGCCTAGGTTCCACATTCCGCCGTAGCCCCAGTCAAATCCAGCCCAGTCTACACTAGCGTTAAACTCACCTTCTAACATTCCTTGACTATTGCTTTTCCATCTCTCTTCTGTTATAGATGTTCCTTCGATATTGCTACCAAAGTTATCCTGAGTAGGTATACCTTGTGAGTCTTGAAGAGGTGTTGAATAAGGAGAGTTAGTTAGGTTGTTTGCTGGGTATATTATTCTTTGTACACCAGCCATATCTATCCAAGACATTCTAACATAGTTTACGTAGTCCTGAGGCATTACCACACTTAAGCTAGGCGGTATATTAAGCTCTTGAGATTTAACGCTTTTAAGCGTGTCATAGCTAAATTCCTGCAAAGCTCTTTTAGCATGAAATATTAGATCTGTTCTTTTAACACTTGGTATTAACTTACCTGCTCCTACGTAAGCCACTATAAAGTTATTAACGACATTGTTTAATGTTAAGTACTCATAGCTACCATAGTTCTGTTCCGTAGTTATTCCGTAAGCGTCTCTATCTCCATAGCTTCCACCATCTAATCTTTTTAATTGGCATACTAAAACACTGTTTTGAGGAAGTGGAGCGGGCCCTAACGGTGTTCCAAGCGATATCGTGTTACCGGTTACAGTGTATGAAGTTACGTACTCTGTATAAGTTATACCATCAGCACTGCTATATAGTTTAAAGTTATTTAAAGCGTAGTCCACTGCTGTTGGATCAAAAGATCCGAACACTATATCCGTATCAAATGTAAATGTAAATACGCTTTGGCCTACCGTATTTTCAACTACAAAGCCTTGAGCTCCTGCGTAGTATTGTTGATTAGTTTCGTTTATAACTCCCATCTATTAGCTTTTTTTATTTATTTCTTTTCCTTGAACCTGCTGTGAGGCTATTTGAACTATGGAAGGATCTTGTATTATTATACCAGCGTATGCTAGTATTCTTAATACAACATTAACTTGTTCTGATTCGTGTAATTCAAAGTCTCTAGAACCTGTACCTAAACTAGAATCAAAATAATTACCGTTAAACAAGTATTGACCTCTACCAGCAGTCGTAAATCCCCATATAGGTGGAATAGGTTTTCTTATATAATCAACCTCTATGTTGCTTACTATACTAGTTGGGTTTACATATATAACGTTTTGCAAGTGACTATTTATAGTTGTACCTGCGTTGTTTATATTGCCTCTGTTCTCGTATAAATACGTGGGAAAACTTTTTGTTGACTTTGTTAGTGGAGATCTTTCTATGTTATAGAAATCTGTTCTAGGTAATCTTTGTAGTTCTATTTGATTACCTCTATCGTCTTTGTATATAACAGTACCTAATCTGTAGAAATCTACAACAGCTCCATAAGCGTCTGTAGTAGGTAGAGTGAAATATGCTAGACCTGGATTACTTGTGGTGTCATACACAGCGGATCCAAATGTTTTAAATATAGCTAACTTTTCGTCAAGATTCATTATCCTGTCAGCGTAGTCAACATCCGCTTGTGGTACTCTTAATTGTTGATTTAAGTCTTCAAAGTATTTTTCAAATATATCTAATTGAACC
>TARA_R110002096_G_scaffold419615_1_pt1 | contig 16095 bp, 16 predicted proteins | sample TARA_R110002096 | Tara Oceans TARA_R110002096 (sample SAMEA4397295) | marine metagenome | biome: Polar Biome; feature: [DCM] deep chlorophyll maximum layer (ENVO:01000326); material: water (ENVO:00002006), including particulate matter (ENVO:01000060) such as... | depth 35 m | reverse complement strand
GAAATGTGTCGTCAAGTGGCAGCTCGCCGGCAGGGACCGTGTAGGCGCTATTACCGGACGGGCGTGTGAAAGTCTGCGCAGTTGCTTGCGGAATGGCGCCATGCGGAGTGGCGCCCGTCAGTGTGTCAACGGTCAGCCCGAGCGTTAGCGTCCGGTCGTCAAGAAATTTGCGTGTCGCGACGAGTCCGAGGCTCGCATCCTGGACGCGGTTATTGTCTTCGCCGTAAAACAACAGCGACGTGTTGAAATCCCAGTGGTCAATCTCCTGGGCGTTCACTGGCGCGGCGGGCGTCGTACCGAGCAGGGCGCAGGTCGCCGTTGCGAGTGTTGTCGATATCCTGGCGTTGGTCTTTTTTGTCATCGTTTTTCCTAGTTGCATCCGCAGCCGCCGCCGCCAAATCCCCGGCCGCCGCTGCTCGCTTCCTTGCTGAAATAGATATGATCGTCAGTCGCCGCTTCGAGAGGATCGACCACGAGCTGCATTTCATCCTTGGCCAGAATGTCCCTGTCCCAGGGTTCGACGCCGAGCGACGTGCATCCGGACATTAGTACCAGTGCTGCCAGTCCAAGCCACGCGATATGTTTCTTAAGCATTTATGTCTCCGCCTTGAGTGCGGCCTGAATCGCCGCTTCGTATTCGTCCTGTTGCATAACTTTGAAACCCAGGTGTCGTTCGACCATCTTGCCGTCGCGCCCGATAAGGAACGAACTGGGCATCGCAACAACTTCGTATTCGCGCGCGAGCGACTTGTCGTCGTCGAAATGCACGTGGAAGCTGGCCGGGTAATCGGCCAGGAATCGATTTGCCGCGGCCAGATCGTTGTCAAGGTTGACCGCGACGACAATGAGCCCGTCGTCGGAATATTTTTCGTGCATCTCGTTCATCCAGGGAAACGACTGCCGGCAAGGGCCGCACCACGAAGCCCAGAAATCGATCAGCACGACTTTGCCGTCGTAGTCGTTGAGGTTGAGACCAGCCTCGGCACGCGCCTCGTGCATCGGCAGCAGGACGCCGTAGGCGGCAAGCAGGCCCAGGCATGTCATTGCAAGGTGGTGGAAAGTAAGCTTTTTCTTGCAGCGCAGTGAGCGTGTCATCAATGGCATCGTCAGGAGTCCTTTCGGTAAAAGTAGCCGCACTCCGCTATTAGATGCTCAAATCGGGAAAATCCTTCGCTCGATACAGAATTTTTCAGGAAACGGGCAGGTTTGCGAACCGCGCATTGACGAGAAAGTGCACCCAGATACTCAGGATATAGCCGAGTGCGATCACCGGGGTCCAACGCAGGTGGCCAAAGAATGTGTACAGGCCGCGCGCCTGGCCCATTAGCGCGACACCCGCAGCAGAGCCAATGCTGAGCAAACTGCCACCGACGCCGGCGGTGAGGGTGATCAGGAGCCACTGCTGCAGGTCCATTGTCGGGTTCATTTCCAGCACTGCGACCATGATGGGGATGTTGTCGATCAGCGCTGACAATACGCCAACAGAAACATTCGCAACGGTCGGGCCCAGTTCGCCGTACAGGAACGCGGAAACGTGTTCCAGGTAGCCAATGAATCCCAGGCCGCCAACACACATAATGACGCCGAAGAAAAACAGCAGCGTATCCCACTCGATACGTGCGATACCCTCGAATACATCAAATGGCGGAATGTCGCCGACACTACCGTAATGCTTTTCATCGAATGGCGTCGCGATGTGCGTACGTGTCAGGAAATATCCGAAAACCTGCAGGTAGGCGAGGCCGGTCATCATTCCCAGGAATGGCGGCAAATGCAGGTAATTGTGAAAGGAAACCGCGGTCACAATTGTTGCAACGAACAACAATACAATGCGTTTCGCACCGCGCCGCAATACTGCACCATTGACATCGGCGGGAGCCACTTCTTTCGGCACGGCGAAAGACATGACAAACGCGGGAACAAGATAATTGACGACCGACGGCAAAAACAAGGCGAGAAATGTCGCGAAATCGACCAGGCCGCGCTGCCACACCATCAACGTCGTAATGTCACCAAAGGGACTGAATGCGCCACCCGCATTGGCGGCGACGACAATATTAATACACGCGACGGCAACGAATTTGGGATGATCCTTGCCAATGGTCAGCACGACGGCACACATGACCAAAGCGGTGGTCAGGTTGTCGATCAGCGGTGACAGGAAAAAACTCAGTACGCCGGTGATCCAGAAAATGGTTCGAAAGGTGAAGCCTCGGGCGACAAGCCAGGCACGCAATGCATTGAATACATTGCGTTCCGTCATGGCATTCACATAGGTCATCGCGGTTAGCAGGAACAGGAACAGCTGCGCGAACTCGACGAGAAAGTGTTCGACAGCTCCTTCCACGGCATGTGACGAATCACCCTCCGCGTAGGCGAACGCCAGCAATGCCCAGATCACGCCCGCCGCCAATACGACCGGTTTCGATTTCCGCAGGTGTGTGTATTCCTCGGCGATGACGAGGAGATAGGCCAGAATGAAGAGGCTGAGTGCTGTCAGCCCAATCCAGTGTGTCGTGAGATCTTGCATGCCGGACACTTAATACCACGCAATGGCCAAACTTCCAATGCCGATTTAAGCGAAGGATTTTGGCCGCAATCTGCTCTAATGTAGGTAATCGTCGACAAGGCCGAAAATTGACTGAAAATGTGCCGCAAATTGAGCAGGACCGCGCGCTCGCCCGCCTGGTGGCGGGCGGTGATCAGGCTTCGTTCGACGCTTTTTTCCGCGAGTATTTTCCGCGCCTGTTCCGGTTTACCTTGTTGCGCGTCGACAACGACGCTGAACTGGCGGAAGAAGTCGTGCAACGAACGATGTGTATTGTTGTCCGGAAAATGGCAACGTATCGTGGCGAAGCCCTGTTATTTACCTGGCTTTGCCAGATTTGCCGCAACGAGCTAAATGCCGTTTATCGAGAGCGACGTATTGAATCCCGTGCGGACATACCGATCGACGATCATCCCGCCGTACAGGCAGCGCTGGAATCTATTGTGGCGGAGGATTACCGGCCGGATTCGGCCAGGCAGAACGATGAAATCGCGAATTTTGTTCGCGTCACATTGGAGCACTTGCCCACACGGTACGCGACTGCGCTGGAAATGAAGTACGTGCAGGGCAATAGCGTGGCCGAAATTGCGCAACGCCTGAAGCTCAGTGAAAAGGCTGCGGAATCCGTGCTGAGCCGTGCACGTAACGCTTTCAAGGAAAGATTCAGATCATTGTGGGACTTTGAACCTGGCTTCATCGTGAATTAGTTGAGGTTTTGAAAATAACAGATGAGTAACGACAGCAAACAAGGCGAAGACTTCGATCGTGACGAGGAGGCAATGGCGAGACTGTTGCGCATGGCTGGTACTCGTGCACCGATTCCCGGCGAAATTGAGTCGCGGGTCTACGATAGAGTCCAGGATGAATGGCGTGCCAGTTCGCAGCAGCCCGAAAGTGCCCGTGTTTATGCCCATGTTCACCGACAATGGGAGAAGGATAAACGTCGGCCGGGACTGCGGCGCTGGTTTATGCCTGCTGCACTGGCGGCTGCTGCAGTCATGGCGATCGCGGTTGTCGTGCAGCCACCACCGCCGGTAACGTCGGTGGTACCGGTTGGCACCATTGCCCGCGTGGTCGGCGGTGATGGTGCCGGAACACAGCCGGAAGTCGGACTCCCAATCTATCCGGGTGAGAGCCTGACGACAGGTTCCGGGCAGGCTATGAGCATTCTGCTGAGCAACGCGGAGTCTTTGCGTATCGATGAGAATACGACCTTGCTCGTACAGACCGAAGATGAATTCCGATTGCTACAGGGGCGCATCTACGCCGATACAGGTGACTTTATGTACCGTGACCAGGGGCTGGTCATCGAGACGGCTATGGGTTCAGTAACCGATGTTGGCACACAATTCAGCGTTGCAATTGCGGACGACCTGATCGATGTGGCGGTACGAGAGGGCCGGGTGGACATCAGCCGGGATACGAAGCAATTCGTTGCCGTCGCCGGGGAGCGCCTGAAGATTCGTCACGACGATGACGCAACAGTTGATGCCCTGGCTGCAAACGATGCGTATTGGGGTTGGGCGACATCGCTGGCACCGGTTTTCGATATCGAGAATAAATCGTTGCTGGATTTTCTTCGTTGGGCAGCGCGCGAAACCGGGCGCGAACTGGTGTTCGAGTCCACGGAAACCCGCATGTCGGCGATGCGGACCGATCTGCACGGATCGGTCTCTGACATCGAGCCGCTGGAAGCGATCAAGTCGGTATTGGCGACGACAAAATTTCATTTCCGGATCGAACCAGACCGCATAGTGATTGAGCAATAGCGTGCTGGTCATTGCGAATAAAAACGGCTGATTGGCCTTCGCGTAGTGCTAGTGTTGCTCTAAGATCGCCGCATGCGATCATTTCGGCAGATTTTCCGGGTGTGGCTATTCGCTGCGCTTGCGCCACCGGCCCTCGGTGCCAGTGTGGACGACGAAGCGCGCCTGCTATCCGACTACCTCGATGCGCTCAATGATCGTGGTCAGGCGGTCATTTACAGCAGTGATCTCGTCACCGACGGGATGCTGCTCGCGGTCAATCCGGAATCGATACCGACACGGCTTGAACTGCAGGAGATGCTGCGACCGTTCGGCCTGACCGCAACAACCGGTCCTGCCGGTAGCTGGTTGATCGTCAGCGTACCCGGCCAACCGCTGCGCCCCGCAGAGAAGTCCGACGAGACCGGGGTAACACCCATCCCGGAAATTGTTGTTACGTCGAGCCTGCATCGGCTCGACTATGCTCGTCCTGCGACGCATACCTATCTCGACCGGGAGCTGGCTGCGAGGATCGCGACGACGGCGGATGAGACAGTACGACTGACTCATCGATTGCCCGGAACCGCAGGCGGTGGTCTCTCAACCCAGAATCATGTTCGTGGCGGCGAGGTCAATGAGACCCTGTTTCTGTTTGACGGGTTGCGACTGTACGAGCCATATCATCTCAAGAATTTTCAATCGATCGCGACGATCGTCAATTCGAATGCAATTGGCGGCATGGATTTCTATACAGGTGCGTATCCGGTGCACTACGGCGATCGCATGAGTGCTGTCCTGGATATTGAGATGCGCAAACCGGAGAAGGCCACTGAAACAGAGTTGGCTCTCAGCTTTTTCAATGCATCTGTGTTGTCCATGGGAACCTTCGGTGCTGAAGGTCAGGGTGATTGGCTGGTATCAGCGCGGCGCGGGAATCTCGATCTTATCGTCGACATCATCGATCCCGATTTCGGCAGTCCGGACTACCAGGACTACCTATTGCATGCGGGTTGGGAAGTCGGCCCCAGGGCGCAACTGAGTGCGAATTTTCTGGTTTCCGATGACAAGTTGCGACTTGTTGATTTGGACAGGGGCGAGCAAGCCGTGGCGTCGTATTCGAACCAGGTCGGATGGCTGAAATGGCGTGCAGACTGGAGTGAGTCGCTGTCGAGCGATTCGATTCTGGCCATTAGCGATATCACTGATCGCCGTTCCGGCGACCTCGCATTGCCCGGAATCGTGACTGGAAGCCTCGACGAAGTGCGCGAGTTCAGTGCGATCGAGTTTCGCCAGGACTGGCGCTGGGTTGCATCAGACACGTGGATGCTTCGCTACGGTCTTAATATCAAGAACCTTGATGCGACGTACCGTTTTTCTTCCGTGCAATCTGTTGCGCCACCGTTCGACACAATTCTGGACAATCAGCCGTCAACGTCCCGGGATTTCAATCTCGCACCAGCCGGCGCGCAGTACGCTGCGTACGCCGAGTTCCGTTGGCGGCCGCGGGACACCTGGACGTTCGACATCGGGATTCGCTGGGATCAGCAAAACTACACGACAGCCCAGGATGACAAGCAATACAGCCCGAGGGCCAGCATTCTTTATCAAGCGAGCGAAAAATCAGAGTTGCGCTTCGGATGGGGGCGGTATTACCAGGCACAGGAAATTAATGAGTTGCAGGTAAGCGACGGAATGACAGATTTTTCTCCTGCGCAACAAGCCGAACATTTCGTCGTTAATTATCGGCACCAGTTAACTGACGCCATCGATACTGAAATTACTGTGTACCGAAAAAGTTTTCGACATATCCAGCCGCGATTTGAAAACAGTTTCAACACGCTTTCATTGCTGCCCGAATTGCAATTCGACCGCATCATGGTCGACCCGTCCGGCGCAGAAGCGCTTGGCGTCGAACTGACAATGCGCCAGGGTGCCGCAGGTGACGACGCATTTTGGTGGGTCACCTATGCCTGGTCAGAAATCGAAGACCAGGTGCTCGGTGACAATGTCGTTCGCAGTTGGGACCAGACACATACCCTCAAAGGCGGGCTCAGCTGGCGCTGGGGGGAGTGGGATTTGAGCACTGCCGCGGAAGTGCATACCGGGTGGCCGCGAACATTGTTGAGCGGCGAACAAGTGATGCAGCCAGGCGGGGCAGAGCGCCTCGAATTGCAGGTATCCGACCGCAATGTGTATCGCAATGCCGTATTTCAGTCCCTGGATTTCCGTATCAGCCGCGACTTCGAACTTGCGCGCAGCAACCTCACCGCATTCCTGGAAGTCAGCAATTTGTACGATCGGCGCAATCCGTGCTGCGTTGAGTATTCGCTGCAGCCTGATGGAGCCCTGGCCAGCAGAAACAAGCACTGGCTGCCTTTGGTGCCGTCGCTTGGAATCGTGTGGCGGTTTTAGTGCCGGGGTCAATTCTCGGCCCGGGATGATCAGCAGGTAGAGGTCCGATTCTGGCTATTTTAGTGCCGGGGCGGGCGTATACTGGCTGCATGTTTCAGGGATCAGACGCAACAAGCAAAGCAGTTTACGAGAAAGCCAGGCTGTCTCGTGACGCACGTTTTGACGGCCGTTTTTTCATTGGCGTCAAGACGACCGGTATCTACTGCCGACCCGTCTGTCCGGCGAATGCGCCGAAAAGCGAAAATATCACGTTCTATCCAACGGCGGCTGCGGCGGGCGAGGCTGGCTACCGGCCCTGTCTGCGATGCCGGCCGGAATGTGCGCCTGGAACGCCCGCCTGGGCCGGTACGTCGACGACCGTGCAACGTGGCTTGCGATTGATCGCTGACGGTGCATTGGACGACGGTGACGTCGAGCAGTTGGCCGACCGTTTGGGCGTTACGAGCCGGCACCTGCGCCGCCTGTTTACAAAGCACCTCGGTGCGAGTCCGCTGGCTGTCGCGCATACGCAACGACTGCATTTTGCGAAACGGCTAATTGACCAGACGTCATTGCCAATGACGGAGATTGCCGTTGCATCGGGTTTCGGCAGCACAAGGCGATTCAATGATGCATTCAGGAATACCTACGGCCGCACGCCGCGTGAATTGCGCGGTCGCCGCGCCGCTGCAGGCTCTGTTGCCGGGCTGACGGTACAACTGCCTTATCGGGAACCATTCGACTTGCAGGCCTTGCTCGATTTCTTTTCATTGCGTGCGATTCCGGGCGTCGAATGTGTCCTCCCCGGTCGCTACCTGCGCAGCATCGTAGCGGATAAGCAGCAAGGCGTGGTCGATCTGCAGGACGGCGGTAATCATGTTTTGCTCACGGTGCATGGTGCAGGTACGCGCTCACTGTTACCCGTGATTCAACGCGTTCGAGGGATGTTCGATCTCGATGCATCACCCGACGACATCGCTGGCGTGCTGTCGCAGGATCGTTTCCTTAAATCCCTGCTGAAAAACAGGCCCGGCATACGCGTCCCCGGTGCCTGGGATGGATTCGAGCTGACCGTCCGGGCGATTCTTGGGCAGCAGGTATCGGTTGCGGCAGCTACAACCTTCGCCGGTCGCCTGGCGAAACGCTACGGACAGAAACTGGATGTGGCCGTTCCGGGCCTGAATAGCGATGCCGCTCCGATGCTGGTTTTTCCTGCGCCTGAAAATTTGTTGCGTGCCCGCCTTGGTGACCTGGGCATTATTCGCAGTCGCGCTGGCACGATTCGGCGCGTTGCGAAAGCCTTAGTTGAAGGCGAAATCAGTTTTGACCCTGCACAAAGTGTTGCAGATTTTTGTCGCGCACTGACAGCGATCAAAGGCATTGGCGAGTGGACGGCGCAATACGTTGCGATGCGTGCACTCAAGGATCCGGACGCATTTCCGCATGCCGACCTGGGCTTGTTGCGTGCATTCGATGCACCGGATCAGGATCGTTTGCAGCCCGCGGAGCTCAGGGAACGTGCGCAGCGTTGGCGCCCGTGGCGAGCTTACGCCGCGCTTTTATTGTGGAGTTCCGGCGAGAACTCCGGAGGTTGAAACATGTACTACTGCTATATTGAAACGCCCATCGGCGAACTGCTTCTGGCGGGCGACGCCGAGGCTCTCTCGATAATCGGTTTTCCGCAGGGCGCGATGCGCCGTGATCCCGAGCCGGACTGGATATACAACGAAACACCATTCGCAGAAGTCAGCCGGCAACTGTTGGAGTACTTCGACGGTAAACGCAAGTCATTCGATGTGCCGCTGGCATTGAGCGGAACGGAATTCCAGGTCAGCGTGCTCGAGGCACTGCAGGCGATTCCCTACGGAGAAACGACGAGTTACGGTGCGATTGCGAAACAGATTGGTCGACCGAAAGCGGTGCGCGCTGTCGGCGCCGCGAACGGCCGCAATCCGATTCCGATTATCGTTCCTTGCCACCGTGTTATTGGCAGTGGGGGGGATCTGACAGGGTTTGGCGGTGGTCTCGATACCAAAGCGGAGTTGCTACGTCTCGAGGCCGAAAACAGTGGCGCACTACTATAGGACTTTGCCTTCCATCGCTCTTACGACTGCCGATGCCTCGACACCGTCGATCAGCCGGTCGTCCGACTGGATGGTTGTGAATGCGGATTGTAATGGCAGGATGCCGGCCCAGATCGGGATATCGTAATCCTCGTCTTCATCGTCCGGCATGCCGGAAGAAATTTTCGCAGACGCTGACTCGATAGTCAGTGCAATCACACCGGTCATCTTGATTTCTTTGTCCAGCGGAGCGCGCAACTCATCCCAGCGGCCAGGCAGGGTGCTTTCGGTGATGATGCGCAATGCCCGCAGTTTTTCGTCGTGGTCTTCGATGAGCCGCGGCGTCCCGAAAACGGTTGCCGAACGGTAATTCATCGACGAGTTAAAAGCCGAGCGCGCGTACACGAGCGCGTCAACATGAGTAATGTTCAGGCAGGCAGTGCTTGTCTTTTCCAGCAAGCGTATGACCCTGGCCTTGCGTGCGCCGTGCAGGTATATAGTTTCACCATCGCGCCCATACAGCATCGGCACAACGACCGGTTGCCCGTCCTGCACAAAGCCTACCGAGGCGAGTAGAGCAGAATCGAGAATACCGTGCACGGTTTCCTTGTCGTAAGCCGCCTTGCGATTTATCTGGCGTACCTTGTTGCGTTTGCTGACTTCATATTCAGTCGTCAATTTAATTCACTCCTGATGCAATGCATAAGTGCAACACGCTAGTGCAATACGATTGGCGCGAGCTTGTACGCAATCACCGAGACGACAACGATGCCGATGAGGTTGAGAATCAAACCAGCTCTTACCATTCGTGGAATAGTCAGCATACCGGAACCGAATACGATGGCGTTTGGTGGCGTCGCGACCGGTAACATGAAGGCGCAACTGGCCGCCAGCGTAACGGGAATAGCGAGCACGATCGGGTCGTAGCCAGCCTCCAGCGCGACCGCACCGACGACCGGCAAAAAAGTCGCGGTCGTCGCAATATTGCTGGTGAGCTCGGTGAGGAAAATAATCAATGCGGCGGCAACAATGACAAGGCCCAGCAACGGCAGTGCGCCAAGCGCTTGCAGGCTGCCACCCAGCCACTCGGCAAGGCCGGTCCGCGATACCGCGCCGGCAAGCGACAATCCGCCGCCAAACAGCAGCAACACACCCCACGGCAGTTTTTCTGCGTATTGCCAGCGCAGCAGTAGCGGGTCGTCATCGCGTCCACTGGGCACCAGGAAGAGTGCGATCGCGCCGGCGATCGCGATTAATGAGTCGTCCAACGCCGCCAGGCCGGGCAGCTTGACCAGTAACGGCCGAAATATCCAGGTGCTGGCCATTAGCAGGAACACGATGGCGACGCGTTTCTCGGGCACCGATATCGGCCCCATATCCGCCTTCATTTGCCGTAAGGTTGCGCGCCCTTCACTCGAGTTCACAAAGTCGACGGTAAATACCCAGCGCGTCAATGCAAACCAGGCCAATGGCAACATGACAGCCGACATCGGCAGCCCAACCATCATCCAGCTGGCGAAGTCGATGCTGGTGCCATAGTTCTCCTGCATGAAGGCAGCGAACATCGCGTTAGGAGCAGTGCCGACCAGCGTACCGATGCCACCGATTGTGGCGCCATATGCGACGCCAAGAAGCAGCGCGTACTGAAAGTCCACCCTGGCTTTGTCATCGAGGCTTGCCACTGTCTTGTGAACGACAGTAATGATCGACACGGCAATGGGAAGCAGCATCATCGTCGTCGATGTATTCATCACCCACATCGAAATAAGGGCACTGGCGAGCATGAAACCGCCGACCAATGAACGCCCGTTGCCGCCCGCGTACTGCAACACCGTGAGCGCGATACGGCGATGCAAATCCCAGCGTTGCATTGCAAATGCAACGACAAACCCGCCGAGGAAAAGAAAAATCACCTTGTTTGCAAACGGCGACGTTGCGTCCTGGATCGTTGCGACGCCGAACATCGGGAACAGGACAATCGGCAGCAATGCAGTAACGGCGATAGGCACCGCTTCAGTCGCCCACCAGACTGCCATCAGGATGCCGACGCAGGCCGTAGCCCAGGCGCTGCCGCCCAGGTTGTCCGGGGGGCCGATCAACATCATGAGCAGCAGCATTGCCGGGCCAAGAAACAGCCCGACAGTCTGGCTGCGAGTACGCCCGGCAGTCGAATTGTTGTCGCTCAATGCACTCTCACTTTTACCAGAGGATGACAGCCAGCAAGGCTACCGGTTCTTTGCGCCGGCGTCGCCAAATTCACGGCTTTTTTCGCATATCTGCTAAATATAGTGGTTTTCTCGCCTTCCCATACAAGATGTAGTAGCATTCCGTGCGTACCAATCCGGTACGCACGGAGATGAGATGTAACAAGGCACGTTGGCGATTCGCCATGCGGGATGCATGACTCGAAGGCGGGTGATTCGTGAACCCTCTCAACACGTCACCTGGACAACGCTTACCTGCAAGCGCTGTGACCGACGACGAAGTGATAAGACAACGGGGACTCGATTGCGCTGAGTATTTGTCAACATTGATGTTTTGCTTTATTCAAATGCGTATCGATTCCGGCCAGACACATCTTCTGCTTAGTATGCCGCCCAGATTCTGGGCGGCTTTTTTCACTGCACTGATCTTGTTTACAACCGGCTGTGCAAGCGGCCCTCCCAAATTGCCGTACCCTGCGTTTGTGCAGGTCGATGAGCTCGAAGACGTATTCATGGCAAGTCTGCCGGGTGTTCGCGCCAAGCAATTGTCCGGAGATCCACAAACGCGTCGCACCAGCAATCGTGTTGATTTGCCGAGCGACTGGGAGGGAACCAGCGGTGGAACACCGGGTCGCTCAACGGAGCTGTTCGTCGTTGACGGTGAGCTGACAATTGCAGATGTTTCCCTCCGGCGCGGCGGTTACGCGTATCTGCCATCGGGCTCGTTGGGGTTCAACCTCGTTGCCAAAGAGGGTGCACGCATCATGTACTTCGTCAACGACACAGATCCGGAGTCTGTCATTCGATCGCCAATCATCATCGATAGCGCGCTGCTCGACTGGGAGGATACCGGCAGGCCCGGCGTCGCACGTAAAGAGTTACGTAACGATCCGGGCAACGGTGCCAAGACCTGGCTGGTCCGCGTGGCAACCGGCGCTTCCCAGGCCTGGGAGTCGTCCAGTGCGTTGCGCGAGGGCTACCTGGTCACCGGCAACCAGCAATATTCCGAATGCCTGAATGGCAAGGTATATACTTGGCAATATGCGCCGGGTGGTTACGTTTATCGGCCCGCGGGCACCATCAGCGGCGGTCCCGACTCACACGCGCTGACGGATTCCATCTGGCTGTTCCGGGAAACCACGCGGGGTGAAGTTACCAGCTGGCCGGGCTGCGTCGTGCAGCAGGCAGCGGACGAGTTCTAAGAGTTCGCTAGAACTTGTCGTTATTCTCGAGTTGCAGGTTGTTGATCCTCGATCGACCCAGTATTTTCAGCAACAGGTTTCGGCAGGCCGCCAGAACCGGGTACAGGATCCGTGCCGCGGTCTGCGAACGAAATGCCCAGTAGGCAATTCGATTTACAAAACCCTTTCTTGAGCCCAGCAGCGCAAGTTGATGAATCGCGTCGCTGCCGTAGTAAATCCTGTCGTTTGCCTTGACCACCATGCCTTCGTCAATATCAAGGCCTGATGCAGTTACTTCGTCCAGTACGTCCGATTGTTCACGCGCATCGATGCGAACCAGTTCGCCCGCGGTGTCATCGATGTCAATGCGCTGGCAATAGTAGTCACAAACCGGGCACTGGCGATCGTAAACAAGTTGTACCTGTTTTCTGATGGCGGCACCTACTTTTTGACCAGCTTGGTGATCTTGGTACCCAGTGCCATCAGTTTGGTCAACGTACTGGTAGGGATTTCGCTGATCTGCTCATACCAGTTGTTGGTTGATTCGACAAATTCAAGCATGTTGTAGATGCGGTCCTTCGTCACCGGATCCGTTTCCTTTTCGGACTTCACTTCGTCTGCACAACTCTTGAGCATGGCCAGTGTCGGATTCAATTCACGTTGCTTGCGCTGTTCGATGATCACGCGGAACAATTCCCAGACTTCGTAAATCGATTCAAAATAATCACGGCGGTCGCCGAGGATGTGGGTCATGCGAACGAGACCGTAGCTCTGCAGTTCGCGAATACTGGTGCTGACGTTGGAGCGGGCAACCGATAACAAGTCGACGATTTCATCGGCGTGCAGTGGTTCGGGCGACAGATAGAGCAAGGCATGGATTTGTGCCACCGTGCGATTGGTGCCCCACCGGGTGCCCATTTCACCCCAGTGCAGAACGTACTTTTCAACCGCGGGAGTCATTTTCATCTGTCATTTCTCTTGTTTCTGTTAAGACAGAAATTACCGTTGATAACAATGAATTGCAAGTCGGCAGGTGCCTCGTATCAGGGTGAACGGGCGCTAAGTACGACGCGATGGGGCGCCGGCCATCCTTCGATGGTGCGCGAAGGGTCATCGGGATCCAGGGCCTCGGCAAGGGATTCGAAGGTCATCCAGTCAGTCGAACGCTGTTCGTCAATTGTCGTCATGCTCTGGTCGATGATTTCAATGTCGCGATAGCCGGTGCGTTTCAGCCACGTGGTCAGTTCGGAAATTGTCGGCAGTAGCCAGACATTGCGCATGCGCGCATAGCGATCTTGCGGGGTATACGCACAGGATTCCTTGCCTGGCATATAGATTGTTTCCAGTATGAGTTGCCCACCCGGGCGCAAGCTTGTGCGCAACTGACGCAGGTGATCAATCGGTGCGCGCTGGTGGTACAACACGCCCATCGAAAAGGTGCTGTCGAATTTTCTTGCGGGTAGCGGCAACTCGTGCAGGCGCACCGGCAGCACGAAGACTCGCTCGTCGTGTTCGAATCGATTTACCGCCAGGAACTGCATGACGTACAGCAGCGTCGGGTCAACACCGATGACGTTATCGGCACCCGCCTTGCGCATCTGCAAGGCGTAATAGCCGTTGCCGCAGCCCACATCCAGCACGTTCCTGCCCTCGAGTGAGGTAATGTCGTGCTGCAGCCGCTGCCATTTGCGGTCGCTGCGCCACTCGCTGTCAATGTGCAGTCCAGCCAGGGTAAAGGGTCCTTTTCGCCAGGGCGCGAGCGCAAGCAGCAGTTCACGCAGGCGATCGCTCTTTGTAGTCGGGAGCGCGTCGACGATGCTTTTCCAGCGTTCAAAGTCGCCATGTGCGCTGGTCGACAGACGCTCATCGATCAGCGTGAACAGCGGGTCGCACCAGCATTCCAGGCCGATCGCGGCCAGGCAGGCCGCAAGTTTTTTCTGCTCAATCATCGATATGCGATGACTTGATGGCAATGATTGACACGAAATTGAAGTACCTCAACCACACCGCAGTATGGTTGAAGCCTGCTCGAGCCAGGCGCTCCCGGTGCGCGCGGACGGTTTCCGGAACCAGTACATTTTCCAGTGCCGCCCGTTTGCGGCTGATTTCCAGCTCACTGTAGTGGTTGCGCCGTTTGTGCTCGTGGTGCAAATCGACAAGCAACTTTTCCATTTGCGGATTCTCGTCGACCACTTTTTCGGATAGCACCAGCAGCCCACCGTCGTTGAGTCCTGCGGCGATTGACGAGAGCAGCGCATCACGATCCCGCATCGGCAGAAACTGCAGCGTGTAGTTCAGCACAACCATCGACGCGTTGCTGTATTCGATGTCGCGGACATCGGCCTCGCAGACATCAACCGGCGTAGTGCGGTCGAATTGCCGGTCATCCTCAGCCACGATTTCGCGGCAGCGCTCCACCATGGGTTGCGACGTGTCAACGGCGATGATGCGGCAGCCGGTCTGCGAAATCCCCTGGCGCATGGCAAGACTGGCTGCACCCAGTGAGCAGCCGAGATCGTAGGCATTGCTGTTGGCTTGCACGTAACGGGCCGCGAGCGAGCCAATGGCTTCGATGGACGCCTCGTAGCCGGGAATCGAGCGCCGCAGCATGTCGGGAAAGACCCGGGCGACGGCCTCATTGAAGCGAAACGGCTGTTCATCGTCGAGTGTGTCGTAGATCGTGTCAGTGGTCATTTGGCAAAATGGGGCAGCGCAGCGCGCGGGCTGTGGTTACAATTCCGCGTATGCTACGCGAACTTCATGCAGAACTTGGAATTCCGGCCAACTACGGCGATGGCGGGCGCCGGCCGGCCTTCGACGAAGCAGTGGAACTCGTTGAAGTGGGCGCAAACCCTGACGGTCGGATGCAGCGCCTGACGCCCGACACGGCCGCAGCCTGGCGGGCGATGCAGCGGGCGGCGGATGCGGACTCAGTCACGCTGCTGATTGTCTCCGGCTTTCGCAGCGTCGAATACCAGGCCGGGTTGATTCGGAAAAAACTTGAGTCTGGTCAAACACTTGATGAAATTCTGTTGGTGAACGCAGCGCCTGGACACAGCGAGCATCACAGTGGCCGGGCGATCGATATCGGCACGCCAGGGTCGACGGCGCTGGTTGAGGAATTCGAGCACACCGCGGCATTCGAGTGGCTGCAGCAACACGCGGAGCGTTTCAATTTTGCGATGTCCTACCCGCGGGACAACCGCGAGGGATTCATCTATGAGCCGTGGCATTGGGCGCGATCCGCGGGCGGATAGCGATGATCCCGCAGGCTGCGTCCGGAGCGGTGCGAAAAAAGAGCGCAGAGCCCGGTTTTTCAGCCGTTTAGCTGTTGACAGTGGGGCAGGGTAGTTAGACAATGCCCGGCTTGCGTACCGGAGGGGTACTCAAGCGGTCAACGAGGGCAGACTGTAAATCTGCTGGCTATGCCTACGTAGGTTCGAATCCTACCCCCTCCACCAGATGATGGTGCGGCTGGGAGGGTTCAGCCAAAGGCCAGCAACGCGACGAAACAGACAGGAATTAATGCGATCCGGACGGTTGAAAACTACAGACTGTCAGGATTTTTGTACGCCGGAAAAAGCCGGAACAGTGGTCTGAGAAATACGCGAGGCGAACGATTTGTAGCCATGCCTATATAAGGTGTCATGGTTAAGTAACAAGGCGGGTGTAGTTCAACGGTAGAACCTCAGCCTTCCAAGCTGATGATGTGGGTTCGATTCCCATCACCCGCTCCACTAGGAAGGAAGTGTCGAAGCCAACGAAATTACGGCTGAAGAATTGCCCACATAGCTCAGGGGCAGAGCACTTCCTTGGTAAGGAAGAGGTCCCCGGTTCAAATCCGGGTGTGGGCTCCAGATAGGAGCGGCTTTGGCCGCGAATGGAACAACAGTAGGAGCGGCCCATTGGCCGCGAATAGAACAACAGTAGGAGCGGGCACTGCCCGCGAGATGAACAACGGTA
>TARA_R110002096_G_scaffold42144_35_pt1 | contig 16107 bp, 10 predicted proteins | sample TARA_R110002096 | Tara Oceans TARA_R110002096 (sample SAMEA4397295) | marine metagenome | biome: Polar Biome; feature: [DCM] deep chlorophyll maximum layer (ENVO:01000326); material: water (ENVO:00002006), including particulate matter (ENVO:01000060) such as... | depth 35 m | reverse complement strand
GCTACGACAGCTGGGGGATTCGGGGTGCGTGGAAAGCGCCGGTGCTGATTCGGATGGCGGCGGACGTGGAACTGCCGGAGGGACAGCGGCGTTTTCTGCTGCGAACCCGCGGCCTGGCGCGGCTCTGGATCGACGGCAAACTCGTCGCCGAGACCAAGCCCGCTCGCGCCTCGACGCCGAACGGCCACGAGCCGGTCACGCCACTGGCAGAACCGCCTCATCCCGGCGTTCGCATCAAGGACTACCATCACCAGGAGGTGTTCGGCATGGTCGATCTTCCAACCGGGGCGGATGGCCCTTCCCGCGTGGTGCTGGAACTGGTTGCCGGGGGCAAGAATCAGCGGACCGAAACGGGCGAGGTTTGCGTCGCGATCGAGTCGGCGAGCGGAGATTCCTTTGCCGTCCTCCGCGCAGGTGGAGAGTCGCCCCTGCCGCTGACCGATGCGGCGGTTGAACCCGTTCTCGCGCAACTGGAATCCGAACTTTCGGCGTTGGACGATCGCAATCGACGGACTGCATCCCGATCGCAGGATGAGTTTTGGAAGAAGCGCCATCAGCTCGCGGCGGAATGGGTTTCCCAGAATCCTCCGCCGGCACCGCCAAGTGCCGGGCATCCTGTCGACGCCTTTCTTGATGCACGCATTGAGGCGGCCAGCTTGGCTGGATCCTCTTCCTCTGAAGATGGCGAAACCTTTGATCACGAGGTTTTGAGCGTTCTTCGCGAAGCCTGTTTCCGCTGCCACGGCGATAAAGAAAAGGGTGGCTTGAAGTTGGACAGCCTTGAGGCCGCCCTGAGCGGAGGCGACTCGGAAATCCCGGCGCTCGTACCCGGCGATCCGGAATCCAGCGAACTGATCCTGCGTCTCCGCAGCGATGACGACGATCTGATCATGCCGCCGACGGGCGATCCCCTGCCCGAAGCACAAATCGCGGCGCTTGAGGCTTGGATTCAGAAAGGCGCCAAGTGGCCGGCTCCGCCAGTGAGTCCGGAGAAAGTCGCCAAAACTCCGCGGACCAGCGACGAAGCCTTCCTTCGCCGTGTGACCCTCGACATCATCGGTCTTCCGCCGACTGCCGGCGAGGTCCGCGCGTTTTTGGACGATCCAAGCCCGGACAAGCGAAATCGTCTGATCGACCGCCTGCTCGCCGACGAACGCTGGGCCGATCACCAGATGAGTGAGTGGCTCGATCTCCTCGCGGAAAACCCCACCCTGATCAATCCGTCGCTCAACAGCACCGGGCCGTTTCGCTGGTTTCTCTACGATTCCCTTCGTGACGGCAAGCCGCTCGACCGGATGGTCACGGAACTGCTCCTGATGCGGGGAGATTCCGCTCACGGCGGCAGTGCCGGGTTCGCGCTTGCGGCGGAAAATGACGCGCCGTTCGCGGCCAAGGGCCACATTGTTGCCTCGGCCTTCCTCGGCATCGAATTGCAGTGCGCCCGTTGTCACGATTCCCCCTATCACAGCACCACCCAGCGCGATTTGTACTCCCTGGCGGCCATGCTGGGACGCAAGCCGACACAGGTTCCGGAAACGAGCCGGGTTCCGGCCGGGTTCTTCGAAAACAAGGGCCGGGAATCGCTCATCCAGGTGACGCTCAAGCCGGACGAAGTCATCGCTCCAAAATGGCCGTTCGCGGCGACGACCGGGGTTTCCGATGGGGAGAACATCGCGAGACTCGTGACCAAACCGAGTGACTCGCGTGAGCGCTTCGCCGCCTTGGTCACTTCGCCGGAAAATCGCCGGTTTTCCCGGGTCCTGATCAATCGCACCTGGAAGCGGCTCATGGGAGCGGGGATGGTCGAGCCGGTTTACGACTGGGAAGGCCGCGACGTCAGTCACCCGGAACTGCTGGACTGGCTCGCGGGCGAGTTCATCGCCAATGGTTACGATTTGCGGCACGTCATCCGGCTCATTGTCAGCTCCGAAGCGTATCAACGCGAACCCGGCGATCTGGATCTGGTTTCGTTGCCAGCCGCGGAACGGTTTTTCGCGGCTCCCGCCCGCCGCCGCCTCAGTGCTGAGCAGGTTGTGGACACGTTGCACGCTTCTACGGGCAAACCGATTGACTCGGAGGAACTCACCTTTGTTCACGATGGCCGCCACCTCCTCGGACGGCGACAGACGCTCGGAGTTCCCCGGCGCGGTTGGATGTTTGCCAGTCTCAATAACGAGCGTGATCGCCCCAGCTTGGCGCTCCCGCATGCCCAAACCACGGTGGACGTGCTCGAAGCCTTCGGTTGGAACGGTTCCCGCCAGATGCCGATCTTCGAACGTGCGGAGGATCCCAACGTGCTGCAACCGGGCGTCCTCGCCAACGGCACGCTGGTTCAATCGCTGTCCCGAGCCTCGCATCAAAGTGAGTTGGCCGACCTCGCCGTCGAAGCGGAGTCGCCGGAAATCCTGCTGGAGGAGCTGTTCCTCCGCTTTCTCACCCGCGCGCCTCGTCCGGCAGAGCGCGAGGCCTTTCTCCCCGCCCTGCGCGCCGGCTTTGCCGAACGCCTCGTCCCCCGGGATGAACAAATCATTCCCACCAAACCTGAGCCGCTGCCTCTCGCCACCTGGCTCAACCACGTTCGCCCGGAGGCCAATTCCATTCAGCTCAAAGTCGAAAAGCGCGTTCAGCGCGGTCCCAGCCCCGACCCACGCCTCCAGGCCGCCTGGCGCGAAGTCTACGAGGACGTCATCTGGAGTTTGATCAACGACCGCGATTTTGTCTGGATGCCCTGAACCCTCCACCTATCATTCACCTGAAAAACGACCCACCTATGAATCGCCGACAATTTCTCGGAACCGGAACTTCCCTTGCGGGAGGACTGGCGCTTCCCCATTCCCTCCTCGCCAATCCGGCGGATGAGCTCATTAGCGGCAATGCCGAACACGTGATTTCCATCTGGCTCGGAGGCGGCATGGCGCAGATTGACACCTTCGATCCCAAACGGCTCGGAGATCCCAAAGCGAAAAAAGCCGGCTCCTACTATCCGGCCATCGATACCGCCGTGCCGGGAGTTCAAGTTTGTGAACATTTCGCCAATCTGGCTCCCCTTATGGATCGCGTCACCGCGGTGCGAACCGTTCATCATGATGTGATCGATGAGCATGCCGCAGCCACCAACCGGATGCACACCGGACGTCCCATCAGCGGCACCGTCAGCTATCCGTCAATCGGTTCGATCATCGCTCACGAACGAGGAGCTGCCGCCGACGGCGCGCCGCCCTACGTCGTCATCGGCTATCCCAACGTGACCCGCGGACCCGGGTTTCTCGGAGCGCAATCCGGTTACCTTTACCTGACCGACACCAGCCGCGGTCCGGCGGGGCTCTCGCGGCCCAAAGGAATTACGGCCGAACGCCAGACGCGCCGCGAACAGTTTCTCGCCGCGCTTCGGGCCAATGCAGATCCGACCAACCATCCTGAACTGCGGAGCTACGACGCAGCCATCGAGCAAAGTCTCAAGTTGAGCGGGCCGGACTTCAATCGCGTCTTTCAACTGGACGAAGAGCCCGCCGATTTGCGAACCCGTTATGGTGGAGAATTCGGGCAGCGTTGCCTCCTCAGTCGGCGTCTTGTCGAGCGCGGCGTTCGCTTCGTCGAAGTTTCCCACAACCTGAATTTCCTTAACGGAACCGGCTGGGATACCCACAACGAGGGCATCCTTCAGCAGCACGAGCTGATTCGTGAACTCGACACTGCGTTTTCGACTCTCATCACCGATCTTGAATCGAAGGGGCTTCTCGACAAGACGCTTCTCGTCATCACCACCGAGTTCGGTCGTCCGCCGGAGTTTGACGGCGGTGGCGGACGCGGTCACCAGGGCAGCGCCTTTACCTGCGTTCTCGCGGGTGGTGGTCTGAAGCATCACGGTGCCTGGGGCGAGACGGATGATCTCACCAAGAAGATCGTCTCCAACCCCGTTGGCGTTCCCGATTTTTTCGCGACGATCTGCGCGGCTGTCGGAGTGGACTATCGCAAGAACCTTTACGACGGCGACCGGCCGGTTCCGATCACCGATCGCGGGAAGCCGATTTCCGGGATGTTTGGATAGGCTTCCGCTGTTCCGGCGGGGAGGAGGGGAGAGGTAATCCTGACGAATTTCCGAACAACATTGACGGCACCCGGATGAATTCTTATGGTGTCAGTCATGACGTTTTGGATTGACGATCGACCGTGGCTCAGGCACCCGGTCCTTCACGCTAACCAACGATTTGTCCGGCGGGCCGTTCAAAGTGGAAGGTCCATTCAAGAGTTCTCCTCTCTCCCCCCCCAACTCCAGGCAACTTTGGCCTGTGGCCCCGAACTGTGAAAAGCACCTTCCTTTCCGTTTTCAACGAATCACAGAACGGCCATCGGGGCGAGATCCTCATCTTGTCGAGTCGCGGTGACGAGCAATGGGCGAATCTGCTTCGGACGGCCCTGAGCACGCGGCTGCCAACGGGATGCGGCGTGGCGCGGATCGACGAGGGAGAGTATCGCAAGGTGAACGGTCGCGAGAAGATCAAGGCAGCGATCGACGCCGCCGCCGTCATCATGGTGTTGACCAGTGAGAATATGCTCGCTTCACCGTTGGTATCCAGGCTCCACCTGCCTCGTCTGCTGAAAGAGGCCAGCCATCGCGGAGCCTGCGTTCGGCAGGTGCTGGCGCGACATTGCTTTTACGAGCATTCAGAATTCAAGGAGTTTGAGCCGTTGCACAATCTGCAACGTCCGCTCGACAGCCTGAACCTTTCGCAGGGCGAAGATGTCTTCAAAATTGCGACGGATGAGATTCAGGCCCTCTTGGCGCCGGGCAATGATGAGGAGGGGGATTTGGCTCCGCGTGACGGGGAGGCGTCATCCGACGCTGACAACGAGAGGAGCGAGAAGAGCAAAAGCAAAGATCACAAGGAACCCCCGGAAAAGGACAACCCGGAGCGTAAAGTGGAGCTGGCGGCTTCTTCTGCAACGGCCTCGATTTTCGCGCCGCAACAGTTGGATCCCTGGACCGAGGAGGACTCGGCGAGGCAGGCGCTTCGGCTCGAGCAGGTCTTCAAGTTGCGGCAGAAGAACCTGGTGCTTTTTCGCGAGTGCATCCAGAAGCTGTTGCTGGTGGCGGCTGGTCTGCTGGTTTTGGGCGCGCTTCTGGGGCTGATCCGCTGGAGTCAGCCGCTGTTCTTCAGTCTTGCCGGGGCGGCACTCTTTACGGCAAGCATTGCCTTGGTACTGCGCCAGCACGTTCGCGCGATTGTCGCCGGCATCGTCACCCTGAAATACGTGAAGACCGGCTTGATGGACGATTCGTTGCCTTCCCGCGAGCGAGCGATCCTGATGAAGAAGGCCCAATTGATGCGCGGCGGCACCTTTTAAACTCAATGAAGTAAGAAATATTCACATGACGGACATCCGGATAGCAAACACCGAACTCGAGCAGTCCATTTATCGCGCGGAATTGAATGAGAAGCGTTCGCGCTGGTTCGTTTTGATGATGGCGGCGCTGCCCTTGGCGGTTGGCGCCATCTGGTTGCTCTACTCTTCAACGCAAGTGGAGGTCTGGCGCTCACAAGTATCCGCCGCTCATCGTCATGAGGCCGAGCGAGGCAAACGGGAGGCAGAACTGAAACAGCGCGCGGAGGATGCGGAGAAGTTGAGAGCCGAGGCTGAGGAACGAGAGAAGACCGTGCGTGCGGAAGCTGCCAGTGCCAAGAAGCAAATTGCCGAGACCAACGAGATTCTCGGGAACGTGCGCGGCGAAGTGGACAGTCTGGTGATCGTGATCAATGACCTACGCACCGCCCAGTGGCGCGCCAACCTGCTCTCCAACAGCGGAGCCACTGAAGCGAAGATTATGGAAGCTCGCGCCAAGCTCGGCAGCGGCCTGACCTCCATCGAAACCCAACTCGACCGCGCCATGCCGGGAATCGAACGCCGCTCTCGCGTTTATCTGCATCTCGCCAGCGAAAGCCAGCGGGATCTGGGCGAGGAGATCAAAAAGGAGCTCATCGCCGCTGGGTTCGACGTGCCGGCTGTGTCCGTCGAGGTGCGCCGGGTCAACGACAATGAGGTGCGCTATTTTCGGAAGACCGAAGACGCACTAATTGCCAAGAAGATCGCCGAGGTGGTGGAAACCGTGCCCGGGGTTGGCGACGTTGAGCTTGATTACTCCAGCGATCCCGACAGCGCCGGTGTCGGGGATCGTTACCAGGTCTGGCTGACCCGCTGGGCGAAACTCGACCGGTAGAGTCCTTTTGGGGCTGGTCGATTTTCGTTTTGGGTGTCCCTCCGTGTTACTTTGAGATCTGCACGCAGATCAGCTCGCCTTTTTGGTTGCGCGCGTAGAGTTTGCCTTCCCAATACGCTGGGACGTTGCGGACCTGAGGGCGGTGAATCTGGGCGTGTTGCGTTTCGACGAATTGCTCCGGGGAGGGCTGGCCGATGATCATTTCACCCTGCTCAGTGACGAGGACCGCGAGGGTGCTGTGGGAGTTTGCAGCTGGCGACTTTCAAAACTCCTCGCCGGTGTTCGCATTGAGGCAAATGACCGAAGCCTGCTCGCCGCGTTCGCCGCTGATGATGTAAAGCTTTCCATTCCGCCTAATCTGCGGCTTTCACCGGGCCAATATAGGATGTCGCCGCGACGACATTGTCGTACCACTTCTTCGTCGCGGGATGTTTCTTGGTGTTGATGTTGAGGCCGATCTGGAGGTGATCGATTTTGAGCGATTCGATGTCGCGGCAGTGCAGGTTGGGGAAGTCCATCGCCAGGGTGCCGTCGACCCAGGCCGCAGCGCGTCCGTCCTTTTTCCCCGGGGTGTTGGCCCGGAGCATCAGCTCGTGGCAATGCCAGGTGCCGAGTTCGGTCACGATGTTGGGGCGGGCGACAAAATCCGGCCCGAAATCGGCCTTGAGGCTGGAATTCGGGATGACCATGCCAGTGGGGAAAAAGCCGTCACCCCACTGGTGGCGCTGACCCAGATGGTAGATGTATATCCCGAGAAATCCCGGGTTCTCCACGCCGAAACCCGGCCAGCGTCCATGATCGAGCGCCGCGACGAAGTGGTTCTTCCCGTTCGCCCTGGTTCCGGCAGACGACCGGCCGCGGTTGTCATACATGTTCGCGGAAATCGCGCCCCCGTTGTGAGCCCCGCCCAGCACGTCGTAAGTTCTGGCGAATTTGGAATAGTAACGCAGAAACACCACATCCTGTTTTTGCTCTTCCCGCAGAAGGTAGCGGGCCGCACCGCTCGCCATGATCCGGTCCGCCGGGACGGCGAATTCGATGGCTTGTTCGCCGCGAAAGACGTTTTCTTTTTCCTTGGTGAGCGAGGTCTGATTGAAAACCGAGGTCCAGATCGAGCTGAGGTCCGCCTTGGTGGCGTGGCCCTCGAAATCGTCGGCGAAGATCACCTCGGGATCGTTTGAGATTCTGGCATCGCCTGGATACCGCGCCGCAATTCCGGTATCACCCTCGGGCAAGGGGTTGCCGATGGCGAACAGAGGAATCAGGATGGCGAGGCTGGCAAACGGACGAAATGGCGAGTTTTTCATGGATGCTATGGTGTGTGGTTACACCAATCCATCGGCGCCAAGGCCTTGTTTCGTCTCCAAATCGCTCCGATTTGACTTGTGCCGATTTACTCCTCCAGCGCGGCGAGAAGTTGGGCGGCGAGGCCCATTCCAACCGGAAAGATCACCCGGCGATTGCTTTGTGCTTCGGGCGAGCGGTTGCTGGGAGTGCCGTGAGAGAGGAGACCATCCGCGGTGAGGTAGGCGGTGAGGCCATCTTTCGTTTTCTGCGCAGCGGCGCGCGCCTTTTCCGGGAGAATGCCTTCGTTCGCTCCAATGGCGAGGGCGGCGGCGATGCCGGAGGAGCCGGAAGTGTCGACGGTCTGCGTGGGGATGTCGAAGAGGTTGCGCCAGAGGCCGTTTTCCTGCTGGTGAAGGAGCACAAATTCCATGACCCGAACCGCTTCGGCGCGGAGATCGGTGGTGTCGGTGCCTTCGGGCGCTTCGACTATGCCGCGGATGAGGCCGAGATAATACCAGGTCACGCCGCGAGCCCAGTTTTTCATGGTTCGTCTGCCGTTGGAGTTTCGGAGCCAGATCCCCCCATCGTCATCGACGAGCAACTTCTTGCGCAGGCGAAATTGATCGAGAGCGAGCGCGGTGAGTTGCGGGTCATTGCGCAATGCGGCGATGTACATGAGCGGGTAACCAACGGTGTAGGCACCTTCCGCGCTGCACATTCCTCCATCCTGGATGCAACCTTCGGCAAAACCGGATGAACGGCGGTGTTTCTTCCAAAAATCGACCGCGATCTGGATGCTCGGGTGCTCGGGGCGGGTGCGCGCAATCGCGGCGAAGGGAAGCGAGTCTTCAATGCCGCAAACCCGGCCGTCAGCAGGTCGGCTTTTCGGGTCCTCGTAGATCAGCTCGTCGCCACGGAGATAGAGATCGATCCGGTCGGAGTAACCTTGGGCAAACTTGCGATTTGGGGAAATCTTGCTGAGATCCCAAACGCCATCGAGCAGGGAGCCTTCCATCCAGCCGAAGGGCTGAATCGTGTCGAGCCCTTCGAGGCGGGTCAGGTATTCGGCCCAGGGATCGGTTTCGCCCGCGACCATGAGGTGAGGCTGGATCAGGGCGGGAGTGGCCTTTCCGTCAGGAGCCGGACCAAAGATGTGGAAGGGCGCTTTGCCGACAGTCCGGGTGATGACGATCCCCTCGGCCAAAACGCGGGTCGCCTGGGCGCGGGTCAACGAAATTTCACCGAACTGGAAGACAGGGGCGAAGTTGAAATTGATATTCTCAAGCGGCTCGGAATCCGACGGAATGCGGATCTCCAGGAGCAGCGGTTCGCGGGAATCGAGGGCCGTGACGAGCCGGAGACGGATGGTCTCGCCGGGAGGAAGCTCCTGGGCAGACCACTTGACGAGCGTTGGAGAGCCGGCGTCAGCTGGGGCGATCGCGATGGAAGGCCAGTTGAAGGGAATGCGGAGGTTGCCAGGAACGGGAAGGGTGGGGGATTCCTGAGCCGTGGCGGGAATGTGGATGGCTTGAGCGCCGGCAAACGAAGGCAGGAGGAGGCAGAGCGCCGCGGCGAAGCGTGAAAGGAAGGGATTTTGCATGAAAAAAGTAGAGTTGGGATTGATTCGCTCAAGGACATCCGTCCCGGCTGAAGTCCGCGCCCAATTGGCGTGAGCGGAGCCTAGGAAGGCCAGCCCGCTCGTCAACGTTTTTTGACGGGCAGGGGTGACTCAGCGGCTCCCGGCCCGGCGTTGCGCGAGACGTAAGCCGCCCCGACCAGCCATCTTGCGGTGTCGCAATCTGGTTGATTGCAGCGGCAAAATTTCGCCTCAAGACCGGTGCCCGGTCCCTGGCCTGGTTACCTGTATCGGTTTGCCGTTTGTGACCAGGCCCACCAACACAGCATCCATGCGAAATAGATGATCGCTGGGGAGATGAACAAGAGGTAGAGGATACCTTCCATGGTTCGGGTTCGTTTTCGGTTCATTGTCAGGCGGCCTGGCCGAGTTCGAGAAAAACCGGCCATGCCTTGGGAGTAAAATGGATCTGCCGGCCATCGGAGTTGCGTACGGCGTGGAGTCCGTGGTAGTCGGCGAACTCGCGCAATCGCGCCGCACTCAACGGAGCCAGCAGTTGGATCTCCACCGGATGCCTTATCGTAAAGGTCATCCCCGGCTTCAGGCGGCTTCGGATTTGCTCGCCCAGTTGCCGGAGTGCATCACTTTGGCAGGTCGGCTTCATGGTGGCAGCCGCTCGGGAAGCAAACTCGCGCCCCGGCGGCAAACGAGTTGGGGTTTTGTGAAGGGAAAGGTCGCGGGAGTGCGTCCGATTTCCGGCCTCAATTATACACCATGCGGAAGTTTGGTTCCACAAATCGTTGTTCGCTAGTGCGGTATGCAGTCTTCACCAAGACGGTTTTTCTCGTAAGGGCACGCTTGGAACGGGAACGACGTTTCGTCTGGTTCTCAATGCGAATTGCTCCCCGGTCTTGTAAGAATCGGGCTGGGTCGGATTTCAGGCGATTCGATGAAGGGCGTTGAGAAAAACGCCAAATCCGTGTAGGTGAATTTACTATGGAAGACTTTGGCAGCGAAAGTAAAGTGCTCGCCGGGAGCGAGCGCGACCTCGAAGCTATTGTCGAAGCGGTCCCGGTTGCCATGGTGGTGCTTGGGGCGGGCGGTGAGATTGAACTGTTCAACTCAGAGGCGGAACGGCTCTTTGGCTACCGCCGGGAGGAAGTCCTCGCCACGCCGGTTGAACGGCTCGTGCCCGAACTCTTTCGCCAGGCCGACTCGGTTCTCTCCCCTGAAGCGCAACCCATGGAGGCGGGGCGCGAACTTGCTGCCCGGCGCAAGGACGGTCGCGAGATTCCCGTGGAAACCAGGTTGACCCCGCTGGAATGGGGCGGCGAGAAGCGGACCTTGATCTCGATCATGGACGTCAGCCCGCGCCGGGAAGTCGAAGACGCCCGGCGCTTGAGCGACGACCGGTTTCGCGTCGCCAGTCAGGACCACTATCTGAAACGGGAATTCTACGAGGAACTGCGCTCAAACCCGTCGGTGATCGAATTTCTCGAGGCCGGATCGCTGGACGGCATCTGGTATTGGGATCTCGACAACCCCGAGCACGAATGGATGAGCCCGAATTTCTGGCGCACGTTCGGCTATGAGCCGGAGGAAAAGAAGCACTTCGCCTCCGAGTGGCAGCACATGATCTTTCCCGAAGATCTGGAGGTTGCGCTGGAGAATTTCAAGAAGCACTGCGCCGACCCGGAGCATCCCTACGACCAGCTTGTTCGTTACCGCCACGAGGACGACTCCACCGTATGGGTGCGCTGCTATGGAATCGCGATCCGCGATGCCGAAGGGAAGCCGCGACGCATGCTGGGAGTGCACAACGACGTCACCGCCACGTTGCAAGCCGCCGAACGCGTCAGCGACGAGCATTTTCGCGCCTTTTTTGAAGACTCTGCCGTGGGAGCGGTGTATCTCGATTCGCAGGGGCGCCTGTCGCGGGTCAACGACCGGTATTGCGAGATCACCGGTTACAGCCGCGAGGAGTTGCTGGGTATGGTGCCGTCCGATCTGGATCATCCGGATGACATCGAGGCCGACAAGCGCAAGGTGCAGCGCTTCTTCGAGGGAAAGGACCCCGTTTACATCCAGGAAAAGCGCTACCTGCGCAAAGACGGCAACTTCGTCTGGGTCCACATCACGGCTTCGCGGATCTGTGATGAAAGCGGGAAAATTCTCGCGGTGGCAGGCATCGTGCAGGACATCACCGCGCGCAAGCACGCCGAGCAGGGACTTCGCGAGTCCTTGGCGCAGTTCCGGGGCACCTTCGAGAACGCGGCGGTCGGCATGGCCCACGTCGCCCCGGACGGCCACTGGCTGCAAGTAAATGAGCGGTTCTGCGAGATTGTCGGCTACAGTCGGGAGGAGTTGATCACCAAAATGTTTAGCGACATCACCCATCCCGATCATCGGGAAGCCGACTGGGAGCAATCGCGGCGCGTTCTCTCCGGTGAGATCCCGAATTATTCGAGTGACAAGCGCTATATTCGCAAGGACGGCTCGGCCGTCTGGATCAGGATCACGGTTTCGCTGATGCGCCGGCCGGATGGGGAGCCGGAATATTTCATTGCGGTCATGCGCGACATCGACGCCCGCAAACAGGCCGAATTGAAGCTGGAAGAATCGCTGCGAAGCCTGCGGGAGGCCCAGGATGAACTGGTGCGCAACGAGCGTCTCGCGACCCTTGGCCAACTGGCCGGTGGCGTCGCCCACGAGTTGCGCACTCCGCTCACGGTGCTGCGCAACGCCGTTTATTACCTGGAAAAGACCGCGGCCCCGGGGGATCCGATCATGCGCGAGGTGCTCGACGAAATGCAACGGGCCATCGGCAGTTCCGATCACATCATTGGCGAGATGCTCGACTTTGTGCGGGAGCCTGCCTGCGAAGTTTCGCTCTTTCCCATCGGCGAAACGATCGACCGGGCGCTGGATCTGGTCCCCGTCCCGGAAAGCATTCGCCTTGAGGGGCCGGAGGGTGAGGGTGAAGCCGAGGTTCACGGCAACCCGGAGCAGATCACGCGCATTTTGACGAATCTGATTCAAAATGCGGTTCAGGCCATGCCGGACGGCGGCGCATTGGAAATTTGCGTGAGCCGCGAAAGCGAAAAAGTGTCCGTCGAAGTCCGCGATACCGGGGGCGGAATCCCGGAAGAGAACCTGGAAAAAGTCTTCGATCCGTTGTTCACGACCAAAACAAAGGGGATTGGGCTTGGGCTGGCGGTGTCGCGGCGGTATGCTGAGCTCAACCAAGGCGGACTCTCCGTGCAGAGCACGCCTGGAACGGGGGCGACGTTTCGCCTGGTTCTCAACTCAAATTCCCCCCTTGATGCATGAAGATTCTGATTGTTGATGATGAACCCGATGTGGTTGCGGGACTGGCGCGCAATCTGCAACTGGCCGACTTCGACGTGGCGACCGCCCCAGATGGCCGGGAAGCTGTGGCGAAATGCAGGAACTGGAAACCCGACGCCCTGCTCATGGACATCCGGATGCCGCATCTGAACGGGATGGAAGCTTGCCGGGAGATCCAGCGCGAACAACCTGAAATCCTGGTGATTCTGATGACCGGGTTTTCTGAAGCACTGGACGAAGCCAATCAACACATCTTCGCGCGAGCCTGCGAGAACCAACAGGTGGAGCTCATGATGAAGCCGATCGATTTGGATGAGGTGATTGCGTTGATCCGAAGCGGTGAGATGAGGTAGGCGACCGAAATCCGAGTCTCGTCTCACCCCACGATTTCCACGCCCACCACGGAGAGGTCATCCACGAGCCGCTCCGATCCGGCCCAAGAGTGAACCTCGCCGATCAACCGGCTCAGACTTTCGTCCAGCGACTCCGTGAGATTCTCCGCAAGGAGAGTGGCGAGGCGATTTTCCCCCAATTCCTCACCCTTGCCGTTGCTGACCTCGAAGATCCCGTCGGTGTAAAGAAACAGCCGGTCGCCGGGATGAAGTTCCACCTCGGCTTCGGTGAAGTGGGCCCCCGGAAAGAACCCGACCGCCGGTGGCATGGCCGGTTCGACGTGGATTCCCTCCTGCGAGACGACGATGGGGCCGGAGTGGCCCGCTGAGGTGTAACGAAACACGTGCCGGTCCAGATCGAAGACTCCGTAGAGAAAGGTGAAGTATTGGACGAGGTCTTGATCGAACGGAAACAGGTTGTTCAACTTTTCCGCCACTGCGGAGGGTGGCTGGGAAAACCCGTCCCGGGGTTGCAGCAAGGAATCCGGCTCGTCGAATCGGCTCAACAAGCGATTCAGTTGCACGGAAAGCAGCGACGATGCCACCCCGTGACCGCTGACGTCGGCCACGAAGACGCCCACGTGACTGTCGTCGAATGGCAGGATGTTGAACGCATCGCCAGACAGCTCCTGGCAGGGCTCGAATCGCCAACCGAAACGCAGGTTGGGGAGTTCAGGGAGGTTTCTGGGCAAGAACGCCGCTTGAATGCGAGCCGCCGCTTCCAGTTCTCCCTTGATGCGCCGGTGGGAAGTGGCGATGGTCACGTTCGCCCAAGCGAGTTGCCGGTTCTTGCGTTCCAGGTTTCGCTCGTTCTCAACGAGTCGCGCTCCCGCGCGGATTCGCGCCAGCAATTCTTCATTGGCGAAAGGTTTGCTCAAAAAATCGTCGGCGCCGCCGTCCATCGCCTCCACCAGATCTTCGGTCTCTCCGCGAATCGTCAGCATGATCACGTAGGTGGAGTGGTCGTGTTTGCGAATCCGCCGTAGCAATTCCAGACCGTCCAACCCCGGCATGAGCCAATCGGTCACGACGATCGGGGGGCGCTCTTCCTCGTAGAGATCCGCTGCCACCTGCCCGTCGGGAGCGGAGATACATTCATATCCCCACGACTCTACCAAGCGTCGAATTCGTTTCAGCGTCACCATATCGTCATCGGCGACCAGGATTTTCATGGAGTGAGGGGTTATTGGGTGGAGAGGACGACCTTAAAGATATTCACACCGGCCAGATCAGCAATTTCTTTCTGGTGATTGAGTAAGGTTCTCCCGGAGTGGCGCGAAAAGTTTTCCGGATCACAGCGTCGCGCTGAAGGCTTCCAGTTCATCCTTCAACCCGGTCAGTTGCTCTTGAAGACTGTTGAGCATGGTCTCGATGTCCTGGGTAAGCTGCCCGCTATTGGTCAGCATATAGAGTTCGTTGGTTTGCTGATAGGGCTCGCCGATCGTAAAGTTGCCGACCATCCCTTTGAGTGCGTGGGCCACCCGGTGCAAGGCTTTGCCGTCGCCATCTGCCAGGGCGGTTTCGGCCGCCTCCATCCAACGCGGCAATTCCTCGCGATAGGCGTCGATCATGTCGCGCATGAGGTGGGGATCTTTCATGGCCTTGCGGAACGTCTCCGGGTCGAAAATTCCTTCCTGATCTCTCATTTCGAGACTCTGAGCTGCCTGATCGGTCCGGGTCCCGCCCTGTTCGAGGGCCGCATAGAGTTCGGCCGATCGCACGGGTTTGGCGACGTAGCCATCCATTCCGACCGCCAGGCAGCGTTCCCGGTCCGCCTGCATCGCGTCGGCGGTGAGGGCGATGATGGGGGTCGGTTTACGGCCGGTGATCTTCTCCCGATGACGGATTTCCTTCGCCGCAGCGATCCCGTCCATCACCGGCATCTGCACGTCCATGACGACCGCGTCGAACGGCTCGCGCTCCAATTCCTGGAGCGCTTCGGCACCGTTCTCGACCGCCGTGACGGAATGTCCGCGCTCCTCCAGCAACTTCAGGGCGACGATGCGGTTGATCTGGTTGTCTTCGGCCAAAAGCACTCGCAACGGACGCACGGAAACGGCTGCGGTGATACTCGGGGGCTTGTCCGCATTCATTTCGCTGGCGCCGAAGGCCTGCGCGATCGCGTCGAGCAACTGGGATGCCCGCACCGGTTTGGTCAGAACCCGGCTGATTCCGAGCTTGGTCATCTTCCGCGTCGAAAGGAGTTGGCCCAGGGAAGAGAGAATCAGCATCTTGGGAGCACCGTCGCCGAACCGTTTGCGCACTTCGCGGGCCACGGATTCGCCATCCATTTTCGGCATCATCATGTCCAGCAGGATCAGCTGGACCGGTTCTGGAGTCGCGCTTTCCTGTTCCAGAATTTCCAGCGCCTGTGGCCCGCTTTTTGCAATGAGCGGCTTCATCCGCCACATCCGCAGGCTCTCTTCCAGGATTTCGCGATTGGTGGCGTTGTCGTCCACCACCAGCACCCGCAACTGGTGGAGCGATTCCGGCGGAGCCGGGGTGATGCGCCCGGAGCCCTCGCCGACACCGAATCGGGCCGTGAAGTGAACGGTGGTTCCGGCGTCGACCTCACTTTCCACCCAAATGCGTCCGTCCATCATCTCGACCAACTGGCGGCTGATGGTCAATCCCAGACCGGTTCCGCCAAAGCGGCGTTGCGCCGTGCCGTCGACCTGGGTGAATGACTCGAAGATCGCCTCCCGTTTTTCAGCCGGGATGCCGCAGCCGGTGTCGCGCACCCGAAAGTGCAGGATGAACTCAGATTCATCGCCGCTGACCTCGGACGCTTCCAGTTCCACCTCGGCCACGACTTCGCCTTGTTTGGTGAATTTGATCGCATTGCTGACGAGGTTGACGACGATCTGGCGGAGTCGGCTGGCGTCGCCGACGAGGCAGACCGGGACTTCGGGCGCGACCCTGTAGGCCAGTTCCAGTCTTTTTTCAGCCGCCCGGTGGCCCAGCCCCTGGAGGGTCGCGCCGAGCAGGTCGTGCAGGTTGAACTCGGCCGGGAACAACTCCAGCTTGCCGGCTTCGATTTTGGAAAAATCCAGGATGTCGTCGATCAGCACGAGCAGCGATTCGGCCGACTGGCGCACCAGGTCCAGGTAGTGGCGCTGATCGGGAGAGAGCGAGGTTTTCAGCAGCAACTCCGTCATTCCAATGACCCCGTTCATCGGCGTGCGGATCTCGTGGCTCATGTTGGCGAGAAACTCGCTTTTTGCCCGGTTGGCGGCTTCGGCGTCGTCGCGGGCATCGCGCAAATCATGGGTGCGATCCTCCACCTG
>TARA_R110002096_G_scaffold52556_16_pt1 | contig 16117 bp, 15 predicted proteins | sample TARA_R110002096 | Tara Oceans TARA_R110002096 (sample SAMEA4397295) | marine metagenome | biome: Polar Biome; feature: [DCM] deep chlorophyll maximum layer (ENVO:01000326); material: water (ENVO:00002006), including particulate matter (ENVO:01000060) such as... | depth 35 m | reverse complement strand
GCGGCGCGGCTGGTATGAATATGCCGATGAATTTTATAATGTGCTGCTGGCGCTTGACCCCTGTACCCCGGACAACGGCCCGCTGGAAGTGGCGGCCCGGCATGACGGGGGTTTCGAGACACTGCTTAGGAACACCCGGCGGAATGGCACCCCGGAACTGACGGAGAGGGTGGCGGCGCAGGCAGATTTCGAGAAAATTCTGCTCTCCCCCGGTGATGTGGTGATTTTCAGCCACCGCTGCCCGCACCGGAGCGCCGTCAATGCCACGGATCGCAGCCGCCGGATAATTTATTACACCTATAACAAAGCGGTGGACGGCGACTATTACGCCGCTTACTTCCGCGACAAAGCCACCAGCAACAAAGGCAGCCCCACCAGCAAGGCCCTGTCCCGGGCGGGATAGGACGCCGGTTAAGGTTTTGCATGTAAGACTTATTTTGGCTAAGCTGACGGGCAGTAACTGTAAACCGACAGACCGGGACGTACCATCATGACCGAACCAGAGCTCAGGGCACGGCTCCAGAAAACGCCAAAGAACGCGGTGCTGCACCATAATCTGGGCAGTCTGCTCTATCAGAATGGAGACCTGAGCGGGGCGTTGGGGTCTTTCCTCACGGCATTGATTCTGAAGCCGAAAAATCTGGCTTTTGCCAAAAATGCTTTCCACGTTCTGGGGCAAACCAGCGGTTACCAATTGCCTGATGGTATTCTGCATATTTTGGCGCGCTGGGCGGGGCATGGTGAGATCAATGTTCAGGATCTGAGCATGGTGGTTCATAATCAATATAGCGCGGCGCCTCTGCTTGGTACACTGCTCAATGTGCTTGATGCATCCGAACAGGACCGGGAGACCATTCTCGCCAGTGATCACTTCGACGCTTTTTTTCAGGATGCCTTGTTGCTGGCGGTCATGACAAGGGCGATTGTCATAACTCCTCTGCTGGAGACAGTTTTGACCCGTTTACGCCGACATGTGCTTGAGCAGAGTATGGAGAAGGGGTTATCTGATCATGCCATGGCCACGCGGATAGATTTTCTTGCGGCGCTCGCCAATCAATGTTTCAATACAGAATATGCCTATGCGGTGACGGCGGAAGAAATGGCTCTGGTGGATCAGTTGGTGCAAACCGCAGTTGAAGGTCCGCTTAAATGGGCCGTGCTCGGGGCGTATTGTCCCCTGCATGAAGTCTTGCGATCCGCGCCCAGCTATAACAAAGATCAATCCCCGACGATCAAATTTCTCCTTAAACGCCAATGGTTCGATGCTCATGAAGAGGCCAGTTTGCGCAATCGGATTTCCTCTCTGACCACCGTATCGGATGAAACATCGAAGAAAGTGCAGCAGCAATATGAGCGCTATCCTTATCCCCGTTGGATCAATACATCTAAGTCCAGCGCTCAATCTTTTGATAAATTCCTTCAAAGCCGGTTTCCTGATCAGGCGCCCTATGCCCGCGCCAAGGGGCCCATAGACCTGCTTATCCCCGGCTGTGGAACCGGGCTGCAGATATGTCGTCTGGCCTCTGGTATTGCGCCCGCCAGGATCACAGCCCTTGATATTAGTTACACCAGTCTCGCCTATGCCAAACGGGCGGTGGCGGAAAATGGTTTTCGCAAACATAAAATTTGGTATTATCATGCCGATATTCTGGCGCTTGATGCGCCGAATCTAGAGAGCGATTATATTGATTGCACCGGCGTATTGCACCATCTGGGGGCGCCGGAAAAGGGACTTGCCATTTTGACCCGTCTTTTGCGGCCGGGAGGGTATATGCGCCTTGCCCTATACAGCGAAAGAGGCCGTCAGGATGTGATTAAAGCGCGGAATTATATCGCAGCAGAAGGCTTCCCTGACAGCGCCGAGGGCGTACGGGATTTCCGCCAAGCGGTGCTGAGCTTGCCACCCGATCATCCGGTGGCTAAGGTTGCGCAGAATCAGGATTTTTACAGTATTAGCGGCCTGCATGATCTGGTCTTTAACGTCAATGAGAACCGCTACACGCCGCAGCAGCTTAAATTAATGCTGGAGCGCGCGGGCCTGATCTTCCTGGGGTTTGATCATATGGACCCGGCACTTGCTGGTCGCTATGCCACGGCCTACCCCGGCGATAAATTACAACGGGATTTAGGTAATTGGGATCGGTTTGATCAGGATAACCCCGATAGCTTTGGCTTTATGTATCATTTTTGGTGCCGGAAACCTGTGTCCTGAGCAAGCGCAGTCTTCAGGTTTAAAAAAACTTTACTCGCCAGTAACATTTATGTATTCTGCACTGCACAAGATATAAGGTCCTATTTTTTGAGGTGGATGAAGACGATGACGGATGGTAAGCGGAAAAGCATTTCGGATTGGCAAAATCTGGTGACGAAGGAGCTGCGCGGCAGACCTCTTGAAGACCTGACCTGGGCGACGCCGGAAGGCATTGATGTCAAGCCGCTCTATACCGCCGAAGATGTCGCCGACATTCCCCATATCGATAATCTGCCGGGCTTTTTCCCCTTCACCCGCGGCGTCAAGGGCAGCATGTATGCCGGGCGGCCCTGGACCATACGGCAATATGCCGGGTTCTCCACCGCCGAGGCCTCGAACGCCTTTTACCGCCGCAATCTCGCCGCCGGACAAAAGGGGCTGTCCGTCGCCTTTGATCTTGCGACCCACCGGGGCTATGACAGCGACCATCCCCGGGTCCAGGGCGATGTCGGCAAGGCCGGGGTGGCGATCGACAGTGTCGAGGATATGAAGATCCTGTTCGACCAGATCCCCCTCGATCAGATGTCGGTCAGCATGACCATGAACGGCGCCGTGATCCCCTGTCTTGCGTTCTATATCGTCGCCGCCGAGGAGCAGGGCGTGAGCCGCGACAAGTTGTCGGGCACGATCCAGAATGATATTCTGAAAGAATTCATGGTGCGCAACACCTATATCTATCCGCCCGCACCAAGCATGCGGATTATCGGTGACATCATCGAATATACCTCGAAAGAGATGCCGAAATTCAATTCGATTTCCATTTCCGGCTATCATATGCAGGAAGCCGGCGCGACCCAGTTGCAGGAACTGGCCTTCACTTTGGCCGACGGCATGGAATATGTCCGCACCGCCATGGCCAAGGGCCTTGATATCGACGCCTTCGCGCCGCGGCTGAGCTTCTTTTTCGCCATTGGCATGAATTTCTTTATGGAGGTCGCCAAACTGCGCGCCGCCCGCACCATCTGGGCCCAGATCATGGAGAATTTCGGCGCCAAGGACCCGAAGAGCATGATGCTGCGCACCCATTGCCAGACCTCCGGCGTGTCATTGACCGAAAAAGACCCTTATAATAATGTGATCCGCACCACGGTCGAGGCCATGGCGGCGACCCTCGGTGGCACCCAGTCGCTGCATACCAACGCGCTGGACGAGGCGATTGCCCTGCCGACGGATTTCTCGGCCCGCATCGCCCGCAACACCCAGATCGTGCTGCAGGAAGAAACCGGCATCTGCAATGTGGTCGATCCGCTCGGCGGGTCCTATTATGTGGAAAGCCTGACCAATGATCTGGTGCAGGAGGCCTGGAAACTGATCCATGAGGTGGAAGAACTCGGTGGCATGACCAAGGCGGTCGAGAGCGGCATGCCGAAACTGCGCATTGAGGAAGCCGCCGCCCTGAAACAGGCCCGTATCGACCGGGGCGACGAAGTGGTGGTCGGGGTCAATAAATACCGGCTGGAGAAAGAAGACCCGATCGATATTCTCGATGTGGATAATGAGGCGGTGCGCCTGTCCCAGATCGCCCGCCTGACGAAGATGAAAGCCAGCCGGGACGAAGCCAAATGTCAGGCGGCGCTCACCGCCTTGACAGAAGCGGCCAAAGGCGGTGATAATCTGCTGGAGAAAGCCGTTGATGCGGCCCGCGCCCGGGCCAGCCTTGGAGAGATTTCAGACGCCATGGAAAAAATATTCAACCGCCACCGGGCCGAAGTGAAAAGCATTTCCGGCGTATATGGCTCTGCCTATCAGGGCGATGCGGGTTTCGCCAAGATCCAGAAAGACATCGAAGACTTCGCCGAAAAGCAGGGCCGCCGGCCGCGGATGCTGGTGGTCAAGATGGGCCAGGACGGCCATGACCGGGGCGCGAAAGTGATCGCCACCGCCTTTGCCGATATCGGCTTTGATGTGGATGTGGGGCCTTTGTTCCAGACCCCGGCGGAAGCGGCGCGGGAAGCCATCGAAAACGACGTGCATATCATCGGCGTCTCGTCACTGGCGGCAGGTCATAAGACCCTGATCCCGCAACTGATTGCCGAGCTGGAATCCCAGGGCGCGGATGACATTATCGTGGTTTGCGGCGGGGTGATTCCGGCGCAGGATTATGATTTCCTGCATGACGCCGGTGTCGCCGCCATTTTCGGCCCCGGCACCAACATCCCCGAAGCCGCCGCCCGGGTGCTGGAAGTGCTGAATAAGCGGGGGTAATACCTTGCCTTTCTGTGGCATTACATTGTAGGGGAACCCCGTTCGTCTGATGGCGATCTTCATGGGATGTCCATAAGGACCCTTAGCTGTGCAAGGGGACGGCGCAGATCGTTCGGCGCTTTCCTTCAATTCTGAAAACGTCTAGGGTGGCGTGCGGACATTGAAGGAGAGACTGAATGAAAATTATCCGATCAAAAGATTATACGGCGGACACGGCCTGGGGCGCTTTGGATATCGCTGAAATGAACGGCATCACCACCCGCCTGCATTGGACGGATCAGCCTTACATCTGGCATGTCAATGATGGGGAAGAGGTGTTTGTCGTGTTGGATGGTGCGGTCGACATGCATTATAAACAAGCCGGTGATATTCAAATTGTCCGGTTGGAGATCGGGGATATTTTCCATGCCACCATCGGCACCGAACATGTGGCTCACCCTGTCGGGGAGGCACGCCTTCTGGTTGTCGAGACCGCTGGCAACGTTTAAGCACAGGATCGGAAAGTGGAAGGCTGTCTCTCAGATGGCTCAGGAGTGGAATGCTCTTTCTTCCTATGTCAAACAGTGATGATCCGGGGAGGGGTAAGTTGCTCACGCGTATGGATTTAGGTTGAAAAATTACGCAGCCTTGTTTATGTTTTTTGAATAACAACAACACTTTGGGGGAATAATATGTTAAATTTAGTCTTCGCGATAACAGTGACTTTGGCCTTGAACGGCGGGCTAGTCTCCCAGAGCCATGCCGCAGACGCGCAGAAACCATCACATATTCCGCTAGAAGCCTTTGCCCAGTTGAAGTCTGCGAGCCAGATGAAGCTATCGCCGGATGGCACTCATTTGGCCTACTTTATGGTGTATAAGGGACGGCAGGTCATCCTGGTCAAGACACTGGAGGGCAATGTCGTCGGCGGGATACCGGCGGGGGACGGCGCTGAAATTTCATGGTTTCAATGGGCGAATGATGAACGTCTTGTGATTTCTTATGCCTATACCAGCAGACGTTATTCTTCAATCACACGGGAAACGAGGTTGTTTGGAGCGGACCGGAATGGCAAGAATATTACAAATCTGATTTTACCCCGTAAGAAAAGTAGTATCGGTACGCGCCTGGGCAAGGAAACCATTCCCGCGCAAGTTCAGGATGATGTTATTGACTGGTTGCCAGATGATCCAGATCACATCATGGTGGCTCTGGATTCAGATTTGGATGGAAGTGATGAGGTAAGAAAAATAAATGTCTTAAGTGGAAAGTTTAAAGAAATTACCAAAGGACGGCAGGGTATTCAGTCCTATCAGACGGATCAGCAACATAAACTCCGTCTTGCCTGGGGGTATGATAAGAGCAATTTCAAGAATAGATATAAAATCCCGGGAACCAAAGGTTGGCGTGACATTGAGAAGGCGCCCTGGGGGGAGAAGGGGTTTGATCTTCTGGCCTTCACACCGGATCCGAAAATTGCTTATGCCAAAGGTTATAATGCGAAGGGTCGTAAAGCGGTGTTCCGGATTAATCTTGAAACAGATGAAATTCTCGATCCTGTTTTCTCTCATGATGTTGTTGACTATGATTATCTTGTCTCCCATCCGGTTACCGGTAACCCAATTGGTGTGCAATATACGGTGGATCAGCCCAAGGTCGCCTATTTTGACAAAAATCTGCAACGCATTCAAAAAATCGTGGACAAGGCGCTGCCCGATACTGTGAATAAACTTGTGGGTCTGCAGGAGAAAAAGAAACTTTATCTTGTTCGCGCCATGAGCGATATTGAATCTGGCGTTTATTATTTGCTTGATATGAACAAGAAAGAGCTCAAATTTATTGCGGAAACCATGCCGGGGATCACGTCTGATGACATGGCCCGGGTGCAGGTCGTAGAATATGAAAACCGCATCGGGGTGCCTATCCCGGGTTATCTGACCATCCCGAGAGGCAAGAGCGTAAAAAAGCTGCCGACCATAGTATATGTGCATGGCGGGCCGCATGCGAGAGATACCAGAATGTTTGATTATATGGTGCAATTCCTCGCCAGCCGAGGATATGCGGTCTTGCAACCCAATTTCCAGGGATCAAGCGGTTTTGGTCGCGCCTTTGAAAATGCCGGGCGACATCAATGGGGTGGCCGGATGCAGGATGACGTTACCGACGGCACCAAATGGCTGATCGAACAGGGAATCGCCGATCCGGAACGTATTTGTATTATTGGGGCGTCATATGGCGGTTATGCAGCGGCGATGGGATTGATCAAGACACCAAACCTCTTCCGTTGTGCCGCAAGTATTAACGCTGTCTTGAATATGCCGAGTTTGATCAGGCAGGATGAAAAATATATCGGGGGGACAGTCTGGACAAAAACCATGGGGATGGAAGACAAGGATTCAGAAGAGGTCTCGCCCTATCATCGGGTGGATGAAATTATGAAACCTTTATTGATTGTTCACGCCAAGGATGACCATCGGGTGCGCTACTCACAAGCTGAGAGAATGGCCCGTAAGATGAAAAAAAGAAACAAGGATGTTACTTTGGTGACGCTGGAGGATGGCGACCATTTTCAGGATACAGAGGTGTCCCGGGTCGAGACACTGATTGCGGTAGAAAAATTTCTGGCGAAACATTTGAAAGGCGCCAAATAGGGGAGAAATATGGGCAGGCTTTACACGCTGCTGAAGCGAAACATCATCAGCGCTTTAATCTGGACAAGACAGTCGTGGCGATCAATAAGGCCCTGAGAGCCGGTGAACGTAAAAATATGGAATGGAGAAATAAGTTCATGCGGTTATTCTATATCATTACCCTCATCGCTGGCCTCTTCAGCACTTCCACCACCGAGGCGTCAGCGACATGTCACAACCTGGACTCACTCGACTGGCTGTTGGGGAACTGGCGCGCAGTTCAAGACAAAGCCATTGTTTCGGAAAGCTGGATGCGGGTCAGTGATCATACGTTTGAAGGTTCGGGAATTACCCAATATACTGGCGTCGTAAAACCCGAACTGGTCGAAACTTTGCTGTTGGTTGAAATGTCGGGGGCGGTATATTTTCTCGCGAAAATCGACAGCAATCCGCGTCCTGTGGCCTTCAAAACGACCCATTGCCCCACAGGGCGGGCCGTTTTCGAAAATGCCGATCATGATTTTCCGCAACGGCTCGACTATCAGCTGCAACGCGATGGCACACTGCTTGTGACGGTGACCGATATGCAGGCGGCAGGGTTCACCATTCTATACGTGCAACAGCCCACAACGGATAAGCCATAAGGCAACCTCCCTAAAATTCTTCACCTTGACTCATCACCGCGGTTGTGGCATTCAATAAGAGAAACAGAATTCTCTTTCTATTATTGAATGCGTACAGAAGGGCGAAAAAGTGACTGACATTGAGGTAAAAAAACCACAACAAGATCGAAGCCAGGCTACCCTGGACAGAATATTGGCCGGGACAATAAAATTACTGGACCAAAAACCGTTTGATCAGATCAGCATTACAGAAATCGTCCAGGCCGCGCCCTGCTCTGTTGGCGCCTTCTATAAACGCTTTGCCTCAAAAGACGATGTCTTGCCCTATTTACTCGCCAATTTGCAGCAACAGCAAAATGCCATCTTCAAGGAGATGCTTAACGATCCGGACAGGATGAATTTGGACCTGTATGGCCGGCGAAATTTTTTATCACCCAGACGATTGACACCTACCGCAGTCAATTTGGTTTGATCAGAACCTTGGTTGCCCGACAATATTTGGCCGGATATAAGCTTACCGGGACGGAACTTGAGAAAACGGAAACAGCCATTGACCAAGTTCAAAGGTGGTTCTTAGCCTGCCAATCGGAAATGACCCACCCCAAGCCGGAAGAGGCAACACGACTTGGGTTAATTTTGGTGATCAGCACTCTGCAAACCGCCATTCTCTTTAAATCTCAATTTATATCATTGGATGATAGGACGTTGTCCGATGAGCTGACAAGAGCCTTCTTGTCCTATGTTGGCGGCGCCCGCATCGCTTAAATAATTCCTAAGGAAAACCATATGCATCCCTCAGAAATAATATTGCTTATCGCCCTAATCGGTGTGCTGCCGACGTATCTCTACATTTCCAGTGCAAAAACAGAGCGCGCATTGATCGCCGACCCAAGCCTGAAAATCAAAACATATATAGAAACCATTGTCATGCAGTGGATCCCCACGTTGGCGATCCTCATTTTACTCTATCACGGGCTCCTGTCGGTTACCGATATGAAATTTGGCTTTACCGTATCTCTTCTCCCTCTCGGAATATCAGCCGTCGTTATATTGATCATCGGCTACTTCATCCTTTCGGTCCTTTCCGTGAAAAAGAACAAGGCAGAGCAAGAGAAAATGTACAAAAACTGGGACCTCATCCGCTGGTTCCTGCCCACCACCAAGTCGGAAACAGCCTGGTTTATTTTTGGTTTGTCAGTAACGGCGGGCATCTGTGAGGAAATAATATTTCGCGGCTATCTTTTAAACTTCATGGCGAATTATATGCCGATCTATGTGGCAGCCCTGCTCTCTAGTCTGGCGTTCGGGCTTTGTCATGCCTATCAAGGATCAATTCATATTTTGCGCACCGCCATCGTAGGATTGATCATGGCTGGCGTTTATATCATGGCCGATAGTCTAATCGTTACGATCATCCTCCATGCCGGCATGGATATATATGGGGGCGCTTTATGGTATGTCGTCAGCAAAAATCAATCGTCCCAAAAATCCAGTGAGACGGCAGATAATACTCACTTCCGATAAATATCCGGGCGGTTGATTTCCATCATGATGTCGGGATTGGCCAGGGCCGTGAAGCCACATTTTTCATACACCCCATGGGCGTCCGAGGTCGCCAGCATCCAACGGCGCAGGCCCTGCATCTCGGGGTGATCCTGCAGCGCCCTGACCATCCGTTGCGCGAGCCCCTGACCACCATGACCGTCCACTATGAACACATCCGCCAGATAGGCGAAGGTGGCGCGATCGGTGATCACCCGGGCAAAGCCCACCTGCGCCCCGTCTTCCGCGAAGACGCCTATACAAAGCGACCCTTTGATGGCTTTCGCTACTGTTTCACGCGGGATGCCCGGTGACCAATAGGCCTGGGCCAGATAGGCGTGAATAACATCCAGCTGTTGATCGGCGTGGTCAAAACTTAAACGATAGCTCATGGGGTCCTCCTTAAGACCGCCCTTCTTCCGGTTGGGCGCGCATCAGGGTGTAATTGCCTTCATAATCGACGGCCACACCATATTCCGGATCTTCAATCACCGAAACTTCTACGATCTTGCGGGCCTTATGCAGCAGGCGGCGGCAATCGGCGCTCAAATGGCGCAGATGCAGCGTCTTGCCGGCGTCATCATAGCGGATGGCAAGCGCGTCAATGGCCTGCAGGCCGGAATGGTCCAGCACCCGGGAATCGAGGAAATCGACGATCACGTCATCGGGGTCCTGCTTGGGATCGAACAGTTCCATAAAGCTCGCGACAGAACCGAAGAACAGCGGCCCGGACAGACGGTATATTTTAGAGCCTTGCGCGTCAATTTCCCGTGTCGCATAAATATGTTTCGACGTCTCCCAGGCGAACACCAGGGCCGAGATAATCACCCCGGCGACCACGGCAATCGCCAGGTCATAGGCCACGGTAATACCGGTCACGAAAACAATGACGAAGATGTCATGGCGCGGGATCTTGCCGATCAGTTTCAGGCTGTTCCAGGCGAAGGTGCCGATCACCACCATAAACATCACGCCGATCAGGGCAGCGAGGGGGATCTGTTCGATCAGGCCGGAGGCGAACAGGATAAAGGCCAGCAGGCTCAGGGCGGCGACAATGCCGCTGAGCCGCGCCCGGCCGCCGGATTTTACATTGATCATGCTCTGGCCGATCATGGCGCAGCCGCCCATGCCACCGAAAAAGCCGGTAATCAGATTGGCCGCGCCCTGGGCCGCGCATTCCTTGCTGGCGCCGGGGCCGTGCTGTTCGGTGATCTCGCTGACCAAATTAAGGGTCAGCAAAGATTCGATCAGGCCAATGGCGGCGAGAATGATCGCGTAAGGCAGGATGATCCACAGGCTGTCGAGGGTGAGCGGGATTTCCGGGATATGGAACGTCGGAAGACCACCGGCGATGGAGGCCAGATCGCCGACCCGCGGGATGTCGAGATTAAACCCGATCACGATCAGGGTGACGATGACAATCGCCGCCAGGGGACCGGGGACCGCTTTGGTGATTTTCGGCATGACATAGATGATCCCCATGGTCAGGGCGACAAAACCCAGCATCAGAAACAGCGGCAGGCCATTCAGCCATTCGCCGCTGCTGGTCTTGAACTGTCCCATCTGGGCGAGGAAGATCACGATCGCCAGGCCATTGACGAAACCCAGCATCACCGGATGGGGCACCATGCGGATGAATTTGCCGAGATGGGTAATCCCGGCGATGATCTGTATTATGCCCATCAGGACGACGGTGGCGAAGAGATATTCGACCCCGTGACTGACCACCAGACTGACCATGACCACGGCGAGGGCGCCGGTGGCGCCGGAAATCATCCCCGGCCGTCCGCCGAACAGGGCGGTGACCAGACCGACGATAAAAGCGGCATAGAGCCCGACCAGCGGATTGACCTGAGCAACAAAAGCGAAAGCCACGGCTTCCGGCACCAGGGCGAGGGCGACTGTCAGGCCGGAAAAGCTCTCTGTCTTGATGCGGCTGAAGCTGTTAAAGCCGAATTCCTCGACCCAGCCCCGCGTCGGTTTCGTCGGTTCTGATGTTGCCTGGTCTGTCATGATATTTAACCCTGATGAAATACTTGGTTTACCCTTGTTGTGCCCGCTGATACCGCATGATCCCCTATGATGCAAGGCTAATGTAGGCAGGCGACGGGTTGGCGCAGGGAGAAACCGGCGTCGTTTTCTCTGAAAAAAATATGGAGTTGGTCTGGTCTATTGGGAAAAGCATGATAGTATCGGCGCATATTTATAAAGTAAGAAAAGCAGATACCGTGACCCATCTGAAAGATAAAATACTCAACGGCGAGCGGCGGGCGTTGGCCAAGGCGATCACGCTTACCGAAAGCACCCGCGCCGACCATCAGGCCGCGGCGCAGGCCTTGCTGGCCGATATCCTGCCCCATACCGGAAAATCGATCCGGCTCGGCTTCACCGGCACGCCGGGGGTGGGGAAATCCACCTTTATTGAAGCCTTCGGACTGTATCTCACCGGGCAGGGTTACAAGGTGGCGGTGCTGGCCGTGGACCCCTCTTCGACCCGTACCGGGGGCTCCATCCTGGGTGACAAAACCCGTATGGAACTGCTGTCCAAAGACCCCAACGCCTATATCCGTCCCTCGCCGTCCGGTGGCACTCTTGGCGGGGTGGCGCGGCGTACCCGGGAAGCCATGCTGCTCTGCGAGGCGGCGGGCTATGACGTGGTCCTGATCGAGACAGTCGGCGTCGGCCAATCGGAGATTGCGGTTGCCGACATGGTGGACATGTTCCTGCTGATGCTGTCGCCGGGGGGCGGGGATGACCTGCAGGGCATCAAACGCGGCATCATGGAACTTGCTGATCTGGTGATCATCAACAAAGCCGACGGCGACCTGAAGGCGGCGGCGGGGCGCGCGGCGGCGGACTATAAAGGCGCTCTTCACCTGATGCGGCCCAAATATAGCGGCTGGACCGCCGGGGTGGTTCTGGCGTCTGCCCTGAAACAGCAAGGTCTGGACAAGGTCTGGGCTCAGGTTCAGTCTTTTGAGGCGGCCCTGAAAGAAGGGGGCGAGCTGGACCGGATGCGGGCGGAACAGGCGAAAGCCTGGATGTGGTCAGAAATTCATGACCAGATGATGGATGCCTTCCGCGATCACCTGCCCACGAAGCTGTCACAAGTGGAGGAGGCCGTAAAACGCGGCGAGATCCCGCCCACCGCTGCCGCACGGGAGCTGCTCAGGGATTTTCTTAAAAAATAATCTGGTTATTTTTATTTGGTAAGTATTGACTTACCAAAAGAATCTTTGTATAGGTAAGTCATGACTTACCAAAAATCGCATATCGACACATCAGGCGTGCTGTCCCGGGACGCTCACAAGGTTATCGAGGCTTTGGCGCCCCGCACCCGTTGGGAAATTTTTGAGCATGTTACCCGGCGCGCCTATTCCGTGGGCGAGATAGCCCGTCTGATGCCGGTCAGCCGTCCGGCGGTGTCTCAACATCTGAAAATCCTGAAGGATGTGGGACTGGTGCAGGAGGAAGTTGACGGGGTGCGGCATATCTTTCGGGCGGATCCCCGGCAGCTCGCCGTTTTGCGCCGTTGGCTGGATGGCTTCTGGGATCAGGCGCTTGACAATATGAAACATCTGATGGAGACACAGGATGACTGAAATTGCAAATGACATAGATCCAATTCTCAAAAGCGTGGTGATCGACAAGTCACCGGACGCGGTATTCCGTTTTTTTGTTGATCATATGTCGGAATGGTGGCCGCTGGAGGAAAGCTGCGATGCCACCGATAACAAACCGTTGGCCCGCATCGTTTTCCCACGTGAAATCGGTCAGGAAATCCGCGGTGAATATGCGGACGGGACGGGGTTTGTCATTGGCCGCCTGCGCCATTTCGAGGAACCCAGGCGTATTCTGTTCACCTGGCACTGGGGGTGGGAGCCGACAGAGGCGACAGAGGTCGAGGTGAGCTTCACCGCAGAGGGAGCGGCAACCCGGCTTGACCTTGTGCACAGTGGATGGGAAAAACTGGGCGCGCGGGGACCGAAAGAGCGGAGGGACCATGAAGGCGGCTGGGGCCTGATTATTGGCGAGCTTTTCAGGGCCTGGTGTGCGGCGAAGAAATAGCCGGTTTGCACGGTCACTTTGGTGTTTTATAAACAGGGGGTGGATATGCAGTCGAACCGGATTCAAAGTGAGCTCTGTCTGTTGTGATGATTATGGGAAAACCCCTTGACGTCTTCCGTCTTATGCCATATATACCGCTTTCATATTTTAAGGGACCTCCTATTGATTCTATCTTCATTAGTGACGGACCGAAGCCAACGTTTAAGAAATTAAAAGATTAAGGACAAGATTATGTCTCGCGTATGTGAATTAAGCGGTAAAGCCGTAATGAGCGGTAACAATGTCAGTCACGCCCTGAACAGAACCCGTCGGGTTTTCCGGCCTAACCTGATTAAAGCCAGCCTGTTGAGCGACGTGCTCGGTCAGTCCGTTGCTTTGAAAATCTCAACCAGCGCCCTGCGTACGGTTGAGCATAACGGTGGTCTGGATAACTTCCTGGTCAAAGCCCGTGACGTTAACCTGTCCCTGAAGGCCCGTCGCCTGAAGAAACTGGTTAAACAGAAATTGGCCGCGCAAGCCGCCTAAATTTCAAACGCCATGTTTGTGCAGTCAAGCCGCTGAAGATTTCAGCGGCTTTTTTGCGTCTGGAGGGGATCAGGAGGAAGAGGTTTTGGTTATTACCCGTCGAGCCGGAACATCATCAGCAGATTGCGCTGCATCCGGTTATAATTATCATCTGACATGATATAGACAAAAATCTCACCCTGGGCGTTCTGGCGTACGGCCAAGGCTTCCATATTGTCCATATTGAGCGGGAAAGCCAATTCGGCAATCAGCTCGCCTTTGATTATTTCCCCGGTTTTGATCGCCATAGCCGGCAGGCGGGTCAGGCGGGCGGCCATGCCTTGGGCAATTGAGAAATGCCGCTCCAGCACCAGGATGTCACCATTGGGCAATGTCGCCATGTCGGTGGGCCTGTAAGCCGGGTTGATGTCATAGGAGAGATCGGTAATCTTGCCATGTCCGATAAGCCATCCCTGGGCCAGTGTACGCTCCCCATGGGGGACTGTATTTTCAGAGAAGGCCAGCATGCGTCCGTCGGCCAGAGTGGTCAGGGCTTCGATGCCCTGATTGGCCGGCAGGGTGGCATAGGATTCTGGCAGATCGGGGGCGAAAGAAATTTTCTGGGCGTCCGCGGTCAGAAGAGAGGCATAGTGATCGGGCTTTTGCGCCTGAAAATATTGCAGACTGTGCGGGCTTTCAAAGGACACAACATAACCGGCGCCGGCGACTGCGGTGACGGCTTCGGCATCCTGGGCGAAAGATTCTTTTTGGTCTTTTATATTTTTAAGTTTGGCCATGCGACCGTTCTTCAAGCCGACCAGACGGTCTTCCTGATCATATTCAATGTCGGCGATCCACCAGCGGCTGCTGTCAGATATACCGAGCAACTGACGGCCGTCACGGCTGACTTCAAAGCCGGATATGCCGCCAAAATGGCTGGTCGTGCTGGTGATTTTCAAGCCGCCCATATAGTGCAGCTTTCCCACCTGAACAAGATTTTTATCATTATGGCTCAAAGGGATGGCGTTTGTAGTCAGAGGAACGATTTCAGTCGGGGCTTCTGGAAGTTTGACTTTTTCGGGCGGCGGCGTTGTCGCGCTGGCAGCAGCAAAGGCGGGCAGGCCGCTGATCAGTGCAGTCGATGCCATGTAAAGGGCGAATAGGGCGGCCGCAGGCCGTAAGGATATCGTCTTCATAAGTCAATCATACGCTATTTGAGTTACAGGCGTGTTTATCACTACATCAAAAGTGATGTTTGTCATAACAATATGTTAACAATATGGTGGAAAAATGGGGGCGATTCGAGAAGAAGCTCAACAATAAGAAGATAAAGACGTGCGTGCAGAGACAGCCGAAATGATTGATATCTCTTCTGGTGACGGGAATGAAGCCCGGGAAGACCGCCATCAAAAACATATTGTGGTCCAGGTGGCCCGGCGCCTGTTTCAGGCCCAGGGGTTCGGTAGAACGACGTACAGTGATATCGCCAAGGCTATGGGAATTAGCGCCCAGCAGGTCAAGGATTATTTCCCTGATCTGGAAGACGTTTGCCATGCGGTGATATCTGACTATCTTGATCAGCAGGCTGATGCCTTTGAAGGCTTTTCTCGTGAGAGCAATCCCCGCCAACGTCTGAGCCTGTATCTTGACAGTTTTTCCGCGGACGCCGAAAATCTGATCAAAGAAGGCTGTCCGATGACAAACCTGTATATGGATGTCAAGCGGGGCAACGCGGCCCTGGCGGATCATGCGGCAAAATTGCTGCAGCATCGTTTGAACTGGACCAAACAACAATTTGTGCTGATCACCCGGGTGGCGGAAGTCTCCGATCAGCCAGAACGGCTGGTCAGTGCGCTGCATGGCATTATTATCATGGCGCAGGTTACCGGTGACACGCGGCTGATCCGCAGCCAGATCATTCAGTTGAAATCCTGGATTCGCTCCATGTAATAAAGATCGGGCCAGGCCGCAATCTTTGGTCGGGCTATGGTTTTCTCCGCGACCGGCTTTTACTTTCAAACAAATCTGACAGCTGGTCGGTGATGGCCCCGCCAAGCTGATCGGCATCCATAATGGTGATGGCGTTTTGATAGTAGCGGGTCACGTCATGGCCGATACCGATGGCGAGCAGCTCTACGGGCGAACGTTTTTCTATCCAGCCAATCACCGACCGCAGATGATCCTCAAGATAGTTGGCGCTGTTGGTCGACAGGGTGCTGTCATCCACCGGCGCGCCGTCGGAGATCACCATCAAAATGCGGCGCTCTTCCGTACGGCCCGCCAGGCGGCTATGGGCCCAGAGCAGGGACTCGCCG
>TARA_R110002096_G_scaffold353021_1_pt1 | contig 16122 bp, 10 predicted proteins | sample TARA_R110002096 | Tara Oceans TARA_R110002096 (sample SAMEA4397295) | marine metagenome | biome: Polar Biome; feature: [DCM] deep chlorophyll maximum layer (ENVO:01000326); material: water (ENVO:00002006), including particulate matter (ENVO:01000060) such as... | depth 35 m | reverse complement strand
GTAGGAAGGCCCAAGGGCAATAACTGTGGATGAGGCATGCTCCACTCCATGATAAGTTGCTGTTGGTAGAATTTGAAATAAAAAATGAAACTCATCCCCTGGAAAACCACCAAATAGTTTCATTTGCTCTTGACTAAATGCTTGAAAATCTTTTTTCAATAATTTCCAATCTGGTTTAAAAATTCCTTGAAACCATAGGTGAAAAGTAGTTTCATCAATTTCATAGGTTTCATTTTGTAAGTTGGGGGAGCAGATGAAAGGACTATCTGCCAATTCATCAAAATTTTCAGCTAAAAACGAAAATTGCTCTTTTGATTTTAATGAAGTGGCACATTGAAAATTTTTCGGCAGTTTCAATTCTAAATGACAAGTAGTATCTAAATGTTGTTCCTCATACATTAAGCAATTCACAGGATTTACATACAACTGATTTTCATCTAAATATGTCGAACCTGCATTCAGTTCATTTGCGAAATAATTGTACTTAACAAGAACTTTCTTTGAATCTTTGCAATCAACTTCCCAAAGGTCTTTTGTTTTTTTACTGAACTTTAATGCGTTATTATTTTCATCAAAGACTTCCCATTTTTGGATGTTCTTGGCAAAATTTGAGAGTTCATACCTACCAGGTCGCCAAGCAGGAAGTTGAAACCTTAATTGGTCAGCTCCCTTTGAGTCTATTTCTAATGTGATATCGAGGTAATTTTGGTGAGCTTTATCAAAACTTAAGGTATAGCGCATTATTGGACAATTTAAAAATGTATTAATAATTTTCAAAGTTATACAGTCAAATGCTTTTACATCATTTATGTTGAATAAATTTGGCAAGAATTAAAAAACCTTTCAAAGCGGTAAATAATACAATGAATCGACTATTAGACTTTTTGAAAATTATCCGTTTTCCCAACTTAGTGATTATTGCGCTTACCCAATATGCTATTCGCTTTGGTATTATATATCCCTTTTTAAAACAAGCCAATTACTCCCTTTTTCTTTCTGAAAAATTATTTGCTCTGCTAGTATTGGCTACAGTACTAATTGCTGCAGCTGGGTATATTATCAATGATTATTTCGACGTAAAGCTAGATTACCTCAACAAACCTAAAGATTTAATCATTGGAAAAAGCATAAGCAGAAGGCAAGCAATGGTTTTGCATGCCATTATCAATATTGCCGGTTTGCTAATTGCTGCTTATATAGCAATAAAAATAAATCATCCACTCTTGGTTTTATTTCAATTAGTTAGTGCAGCCTTACTATGGTTTTATTCAGTTAGTTTTAAAAAACAAGTATTAGTCGGAAATTTGGTCATTGCCTCTTTAACTGCCTTGGTTCCATTCACTTCGGGGTATTATGAAGTAGCACTCATGTTTGATCACCTCAAAGAATTTGAAATCAATCAGTTGCACACCAACTTTTTTGAAGACCTGAGTTTGCTGCTTTTCAGCATTAAGTATTTATTGTATTGGGTGATTGGTTATAGTTTCTTTGCTTTTATTCTAACTTTTAACCGAGAAATAATTAAAGATTGCGAAGATATAGAAGGTGATAAAGCTTTCAATTGCAAGACTTTTCCTATTGTTTACGGCATTCCAAGAGCTAAAAAAATAAGCTTATACCTATTCATCCTCACAGGTTTATTCATTCTTAGTATTGCAATCATGCAGTTTTTCTCTAAAGATTGGATCTCTTTGGTCTATTTCACCCTTTTCTTGTTAATTCCAATTATTTGGTCAGCAAGAAATACCTATTTAGCCAAAAACAAACGTCATTTTTTTATCATCAGTCAGAGCATTAAAATCATAATGCTTTTTGGTATTATTTATACTGCCATCATTTACTTATTTTAAGCAGTATGAAAGACATTACTAATTTATTTGGAAATTATCGCATCCTACTCGCCTCTCAATCTCCAAGAAGGAAAGAGTTGTTGGAAGGAATGCAAATCAATTTTGAACTAAAAAAAATTGAGGTTGAAGAAAGCTACCCAAGTTCAATTCTTGTTGAAGAAATTCCTGAATATTTAAGTCAGAAAAAAGCGCAAACAGCAATTGTAGGAATTAAAGAAAATGAGCTGGTTATTTGCGCTGACACCATTGTTATTTGTGATGATAAAGTCTTAGAAAAACCATTAAACATAGCTGAGGCTATTTCTATGTTAGAAACACTTTCGGGAAATAAACATGAGGTTATCAGTGGAGTTTGTATCGCAAATTCAAGTCGGCAACATTCGTTTTCAGTAAAAACTCAGGTTTTTATGAAAAAATTATCCATTTCTGAGATTACGCACTATGTTGAAAATTTCAAACCTTACGATAAAGCCGGAGCTTACGGAATTCAAGAGTGGATTGGATTGATTGGTGTAGAAAAAATTGAAGGCTCATTTTACAATGTGATGGGATTACCAACCAAAGAGTTCTATGAGGCGCTAATTGAATTTTGTAAAAAATGAGTTATTTATCTTAATTAGCTAATAACAAATAGCTTAGTACTTTTAAATTTAAGCTTCTTCAATTCGAAAATCTACTTTGAAAATCCTAATTATAATAGGACTTTTGCTAGCTTAAAAAATACTGTACTATGCCCAATATATCGAATCGAGGTGTGGCCATGCCAGCATCACCAATTAGAAAATTAGTTCCCTTCGCTGAAAAAGCAATTGAAAAAGGTGTTGAAGTTATTCACTTGAATATCGGTCAACCAGACATTGAAACTCCCAAAGTAGCGCGTGATGCTATACAAAATCTAGATTTAAAAGTTTATGAATACAGTCATTCTGCAGGAAATGCTTCCTATAGAAAAGGATTGGCTAATTATTACAGTCAGATTAGTACAGGGATTAACACTGAAAATATTTTAGTAACAACTGGCGGATCTGAAGCTTTGGCTTTTGCATTTTTGACTTGTTTGAACCCTGGTGATGAAGTAATTGTTCCTGAACCATTTTATGCCAATTACAATTCTTTTGCAATTTCTGCAGGTGTTAAGGTTGTTCCAATCTTTTCAAAAATTGAAGATGGTTTTGCCTTGCCTCCAATGAAAGACTTTGAAGCAAAAATAACTGACAAGACTAAAGCAATTTTAATTTGCAACCCTGGAAATCCAACAGGCTATCTTTATAGTTTAGAAGAGTTAGAAAAATTACGCGATATTGTCAAAAAGCACGATTTGTTTCTATTTGCCGATGAAGTTTATAGAGAGTTTTGCTACGATGATAAAACGCATCATTCATTATTAAACCTTGAGGGCATAGAGCAAAATGTTATAATTGCAGACTCAGTTTCTAAACGCTACAGTATGTGTGGAGTTCGAATTGGAGCAATGGTTAGCAGAAATCAAGAAGTAATGAATACTGCTTTAAAACTCGCTCAAGCAAGATTGAGTCCACCGCTTTTAGGTCAGATTGCTTCTGAAGCTGCATTGTCAACTCCGGATTCTTATTTTGAAAAAGTGAATAAAGAATATGTTGAACGCAGGAATTTATTGGTTGATGGCTTAAACAAGATAGAAGGAGTATTTTGTCCTAAGCCAAGTGGTGCTTTCTATGCAATGGCTCAACTTCCTGTAAACGATGCCGATCACTTTTGCCAATGGATGCTCGAATCATTCGACTTTGAAGGAAAAACAGTTATGATGGCACCTGCTAGTGGATTTTATTCGGATAACAGCAAAGGAAAAAACGAAGTAAGAATGGCTTATGTTTTAGAAAAAGAAAAATTAAAACAAGCCCTAATTTGTTTAGAAAAAGGCATTAAAGTCTATAATGAAACTTTCAATTAATGACTTTAGTTCAGGCGATTATAATTGCAATTATTGAGGGATTAACAGAGTTCTTACCTGTTTCTTCAACTGGTCACATGATTCTAGCTTCTGCTGCAATGGATCTTCACGAAGACGAATTTGTAAAAACCTTTGAGGTTGGCATTCAATTAGGAGCAATTCTCGCAATTGTGTTACTCTACTCTGATCGTTTCTTAAAAGGAATAACTATTTATGTTAAACTTTTTGTGGCTTTTATTCCAACTGCAATAATTGGTTTTTTAGCCTATGAATTCATAAAAGAACACCTTTTTAACCCTGTAATCGTTTCCATCTCTTTGATAATAGGAGGAATTATTTTAATTTTTATCGATAAAAAAGTAATCAGTCAAAAAAGCAAGATTTTAGATTTAGAAAAAATCTCTTATAAAAATGCTTTTTTGATTGGTTTTGCTCAGTGCTTTTCAATGATTCCTGGCACTTCTAGAGCAGCTGCTACAATTATTGGTGGAGTTTTTAATGGATTAGATAAAAAGCAAGCTACCGAGTTTTCGTTTTTATTGGCAGTACCTACAATGATTGCTGCTACAGGCTATGATTTAATTCAATCTGAAATTCAATTCTCTACACCTCAACTCACTCAATTACTCGTTGGATTTGTAGTAGCATTTTTTGCTGCATTATTGGCAGTTAAAATCTTCTTAAAAATCATTCAGCACCACGGTTTTAAATCTTTTGGTTATTATAGAATTGGATTAGGTATTTTATTTCTTGTCTACTTTTTAGATGCTGATACCTTTATGTGAGTTTAGTTTAAAATAAACTGAGAAATATCAGTGTTTTAGGGTATAAATTCTATTAGGGTTTTGCTACTTCTGTTATCTTAATCTCAAATAAAAGTATATTAGTCTTACTTAAAATAGCGTCTGTCTAATATCTATATCTATTTGTACTATATGGCGTAATATTAACTCGTATGAAAAAAATCTACCTGTTAAGTTGCTTTTTTTTATTTCTATTTTTTGGACTCCATAAAGAGTCGAAAGCAACTCATGTTATGGGAGGAGAAATAACATGGGAATGTTTGAATAACGGAAGCTACGTTTTTACCTTAAAAGTATACAGAGATTGCAACGGAGTTAACTTTGCAGTTACCAATCACGCTCTTCAAGTTCATAATTTTCCAAATACGGGAATGATTAGCCAAATTCCATTGACATTTTTTAGTGTTGATGATATAACACCTTCATGTGAAGGAAGTGTTTGTGCTACTTTAAGTCCTTCTGACCCTGATATACCAGGAGCAATTGAAGAGTATATATTAAAAAGTGCTCCTGTAGTCTTGAATGGAGTTCCAGGAGCAAACGGATGGATTTTCACATGGACTTATGGCAATCGAAATGCAGCCATAGACAACATGGTGAATGCTCAGAATTTTGGGATTACGTTAAGAGCTAAAATGTTTAGCTACTTTGGACGTAATGCCAATACCTGCTTTGATTCTTCCCCAGATTTTTTCCAAAAGCCATCAACAATTATTTGTACAGGGGAAAAATTTACCTATAACCACAGCGCATATGATAATGAATTAGATTCGTTGAGCTATTCGTGGGCAGAACCATTAGACGGTAATTTTTGCACTAATCGCCCTTGTCTTTTAGGCGGTTTATTCCAAGAAAACAACTTTCCTGCAATGGTTCCATTTGATGTGGCCGATGGGTATGCCTTCGATAAACCATTTCCTGACACAACTTTTGACTCCAGAAATGAACAAGCAGTTTTAAATCACGAAACTGGAGAAATAACCTTTACCTCATTTAATTCTGGAGAATTTGTTTCGGTAATTCGTGTCTCAGCTTATAAGTGTGGTATAAAAGTAGCCGAAGTCTACCGTGAATTACAAACAGTGATTACTTCAGGGTGTGCTTCAAATGAACCACCAATTATTCCATCTCCTTTAGCAAATGGAACCTTTTCAGATACAGTAAAGGCAGGTGAATTTATAGAATTCGACATTAGGGTTTTTGATACTTTGAGGCTTGATAATCCAAAAGATGATTCTATTTTCTTTTATGCAAGTGGGCTTCAATTTGGAACAAATTTTACCGACTCTTTAACTGGCTGCTTAAATCCGCCTTGTGCAACACTTTCAAGACCTGCACCAGATACAGGGTTCGGTGTTTTTACTACAAAGTTTAGATGGCAAACAACTTGTAACCACCTTGTAAATAGTACCCCAAGTTGCATCACTTCACAAAACTCCTACCTTTTTGTAATTCGAGCTTTTGATGATTTCTGTCCTGCAGCCGGTCAGACAATTGCTTCCTTCAATCTTATTATTTTAGAAGAAGAACGGGTTAGGAACCCTGAAATATATTGCGCTGACGTTCAACCTAATGGCGATGTGAGAATTAGTTGGAATCGGCCTCCAGATCCCGACAGCAGTTTCAATTATTGGATGATTTATAGCGCGCTAGATAGAAATGGCCCCTATCAGCTAATTGATAGTTTAGATGATTATTTCACAACTTCTTATCTTCATGCAGGTGCAGGAGCGAATGATCAAAGTATCCACTACATAGTTAGAACTAGATCAGGTTGTCATTCAAACTGGTTCTTCCTACCAACGGACACTGTTTCAAGCATTAACATTGAACCAACCTTTAATGATACTTGTGTGAATGTCTCTTGGAACCCTTTGAGCAACCCTTCACCGGATAGCAGTGCCACTACTTACGACATTTATAGAGAATATCCCATTGGCAGTGGCTTTGCCCTTTACAAATCTACTAGCGCTACCTCCTTTTGTGATACTTTTTCAGTTTGTACCGATTCGGTAACTTACCGCATTGAACTAGGAAATAGTAGCAGCATCTGTAGTGAATCTTCTTCAAATATTAAAGGAATTCGTTTTCAATATCCTTTGCCAGTTGTTGATGCAGGAGATACCTTTAACATTTGTACTGGACAATCCATAGTTATTGGTGGTAGTCCTACTAGTTTTGTAGGGAACTCCTTTTTGTGGACACCCAATGATCGCATTGATTTTGACACAATCCCCAACCCGAGGGCGAATCCACTCAGTTCAATTAATTATATTTTAACTGTTACAGATAGCATTAATTGTATGTCTTCTGACACAGCATTCGTTATTGTAGAACCGAGTCCTATTTCGAATGCGGGAAACAATGATACAATTTGTGTGCAATCGCTCCCCTACCAACTAAATGGAACTGTTAGCGTGACTAATTCAGGTAGATGGGAAAGTGGGACAGGAAATTTTAATCCCGACAGAAACACATTAAATGCCACTTACTTTCCAAGTACTACAGAAATTGCTAATGGCAGTGTTACTTTACAACTCGTTAGTACCAATAATGGCATTTGTGACACAGACACTAATGAAATTAAACTTTTCTTACCAACCTTTGCAGCAGGAATTAACCTTCAACTCGAGCATGTTACTTGTAATGGTTTAAGCGATGGAACTGCAAAAATCAATATATCAAGTGGCAATCCTCCTTTTGACTTTTCATGGAATACCAATAATGGAATTCAGACAGGTGACACCATCTCAGGGCTTATAGCCGGAACTTATGATCTGACCATAAGCAACTTGTTTGGTTGTGATACTGTTCTCTTTTTCACAATTACTGAGCCTGCAGTTTTATCTACAACCACTTCCGTTTTCACTGATGTTTCATGTTTTGGTCTTTCAAACGGACAAGCTATTGTTACTGCTTCTGGCGGTAGTTTGCCTTACACCTACTTCTGGAGCAATTCTCAAACAAGTGATACAGCAATTTCTCTTAGTTCAGGAACATATACAGTTACAGTTACAGATGATAATTCTTGTTCCGAAGTAAATACAATTTTTATCAATGAACCTCAAGTGTTGCAGTCCACTATTGCTAGTTCCAGCAATGTTTCTTGTTTTGGATTCAATGATGGGCAAGCGATTGTTTCTGGACAAGGTGGCACTCAACCTTACTCTTACTTATGGAGTGATAATCAAACTAGTGATACTGCTTTTAATTTAATTGCTGGAAATTATCAAGTTACGATTACAGATTTTAATAACTGTACAGATACCACCAATGTCACAATTACCGAACCCGCTATTTTGAGTTTGAGCATCAATAGTGAAAATCTCACTTGTTTTCAAAATAACAGCGGATCTGCTAAAGCAATTGTTAGTGGTGGAACTTCCCCATATACATACCTTTGGTCAAACAATGAAAGTATAGACTCTATTCAAAATCTTGCTGCTGGTGTTTATCGAGTTACAGTAACTGATTTAAATAATTGCACACTAATCGACTCAGTTACAATCATAGAACCAACTATTTTAAGTAGTAATACATTTACAATAGATAATGTAAGTTGTTTTGGATTGAATGATGGTCAAGGACTTGTTATTCCATCGGGAGGAACAACCCCATATAACTATATTTGGAGTAATTCACATACTGGCGATACTATCTCAAACCTTGCAGTTGGAACTTATACTGTAACTGTTAGCGATGCTAATTCTTGTAGTTTAATCGATTCCATTATTATCCTAGAACCTACAGTTCTTAGTATTAGCACAACTGTTTCATCAAATACTTCTTGTAATGGCTTAAGTGATGGAAAAGCAGTCGTTACAGCAACAGGAGGAACTGCTCCATATTCGTATTTCTGGAATAACAATCAAATCAGTGATACAGCTACTTCACTTGCAGCAGGCACTTACCTTGTTACAGTTACTGACGTAAATTCATGCAGCCAAATTGATTCAGTGACTATTACCGAACCTCTTACTTTACAAGCAAGTATTGCAAGTGGAACGAATGTTTCTTGTAATGGATTTAATGATGGGCGAGCAGTAGTTTCAGGACAAGGTGGGACTTTACCCTATTCCTATTTGTGGAATGACAATCAAATAGCTGATACAGCTCTTAATTTAGTTGCAGGAAATTACCGAGTAACCATTACAGATGCAAATAATTGTTCGGATACTACAAGCATTTCTATTACCGAACCTGCTGTTTTAAGTTCAATTGTTAGTAGTACAAATCTAGCTTGTTTTGAAGATAATGGTGGATCGGCAAACATACTTGCAAGTGGTGGAACAAGTCCTTACTCATACAATTGGTCAACTAACGAAACTACCGACTCAATTCAAAGTCTATCCGCAGGCATTTATCGAGTAACGCTAACTGATGCTAATAATTGCGTATTAATTGATTCAATCAACATCACAGAACCAACACTCTTAACTAACATAAATACGGTTTTAAGTGATGTCAGTTGTAATGGTAGAAACGATGGAATTGCTGTTTCAACTCCATCTGGTGGAACTGCACCGTATAATTTTTTATGGTCAAACATACAAGTAACAGACACGATTTCAAACCTACTTGCAGGAACTTACACAGTTACAATCAGCGATGCTAATAATTGCACTTTAATTGATACAGTCACAATTTCTGAGCCTGTTGCTTTGAGTATTAGCACTAGTATGGAGGCAAGTGTTACCTGTAGTGGACTCAACAATGGTCAAGCAATTGTGAGTGCTAATGGTGGAACCCTACCCTACTCCTATTTATGGAACAATAACCAAACATCTGATACTGCAAGTTCACTTTCAGCAGGTACTTATACTGTAACTGTTACCGATGCAAATTCTTGTAGTATAGTTGATTCTGTGACAATTACTGAACCGCTTCAGTTGCAAGCAAGCATTGCAAGTGGAAGGAGTGTATCATGTGATGGTTTTAGCGATGGACAAGCAATTGCAGCAGGACAAGGAGGCACTTTACCCTATGCCTATTTGTGGAGCAATAACCAAGTTGGTGATACTGCATTTAATTTAAGTGCGGGAAATTATCGAGTTACAATTACTGATTCCAACAATTGTGTAGCAATTAGCACAATTAGTATTCTCGAACCAGACTTATTTTCAATTAGTTTGTTTGACGAAGCCATTACATGCAATGGATTTGACAATGGCAGCATCAAAGTAAGGCATTTCGGTGGTACTTCTCCAGTAAATTATACATGGAATACCAATCAAACAGGAGATTCTCTTGTTAATCTTGCACCAGGTAATTATGGGGTTACTGCCACTGATGCAAATGGGTGTCTCGATAGTAGTTCATTTATTTTAACTGAACCTGATTCAATTTCGCTAAGTATAACTGCAAGTGATACTATATGTATCAACACCTTCATAGAAATTAGAGCAACTGCTAGTGGTGGAGTAGGAAACTATTCTTTTACTTGGGATGATAATTTAGGAAATGATTCTGTTTTATTTTTATCGCCACCTGAAAACACGCTATACACCGTTTCTGTAACCGATGCTAATAATTGTCCGGTACAAGAAGCAAGTACTTTTATAGCAGTTAGAGATATTTTTAAACATCAAATTAATTTGAGCTCAAGTGGTAATATTTGTCGTGGAGACAGCAGTTTACTCACTTACACTTTTAATGGTGACTTCCCTCCATATACATTTATTTGGGGACAAAATTTACCGAATACAAATCCACAATACGTAAGTCCACAAAGCTCTACAACCTATCGTGTTGCTGTATATGATGCCTGTAACAATACTATTTCTGATACTGCATTGGTACAAGTTTCAGATCCACCTGAAATAAACATAAATGACATCACACTTGAAGATTGTCAAGTTTTTTCAGTCACTTTTAACAACAATACTTCAATAGATTATATTTACAATTGGAATTTTGGAGACGGTAACAGTTCAACGCTTCCCAATCCAACACATGCTTATGAAACTCCTGGAACTTACAGAGTAAATCTAAAAGTAACAACACAAGAGGGTTGCTCTAGCGAGTTTGATGGAAATTACCTTGTAATCGTTCGTCCTAGACCTGAAGCACAAATTTTCACGGATAGAACTATAGCAGACATCAGTGATCCTGTAATTCGGTTCAGTGGAGACTTTAGTGATGCTCAAAGTTGGATTTGGAATTTCGGAAATACCCAAACATCCACACAAGAAGAGGAGACCATCAGCTATCCTGATACAGGAACCTATAGAGTTCAATTAATTGAAACCAATCAATTCAATTGTAGCGATACAGCATTTGAAATCATTCGAATCAATCCAAATTTTACAATTAAAATTCCAAATGCATTTACTCCAGATCCAAATGGCTCAAATGGTGGGGCATACAATAAAAATAATCCAAACAATACTGTTTTCCATCCTTTTTTAGAATACGTGGAGCAATACCGTTTAATGATTTTCAACAGGTGGGGAGAATTAATTTTTGAATCAAAGGATGTAAATATTGGATGGGATGGCTATTACAGAGGTAGTCTAAGTCAGTCAGATGTTTATGTTTATAAATTAGAAGTTCGCTTTATAGATGGACAAGAAGTAACAAAAGTTGGAGACATCACCTTGCTAAGATAAGACATGAAAAAATCACTTAAAAAATTCTGTTTAAAGTTTTGTTTGCTTCTAGCAGGCTTTGGCGGCTATTTTTCAGTGAGTGCACAAGATCCACAGTTCGGACATTTTTACAACAATGCAATGCTTTACAATCCTGCTTTTGCAGGAAATGTTGATTTAGGTCGATTTGCTTTAAGCTACCGAAATCAATGGCCTGGAATTCAAGGAAGGTTTGTTTCATACGCTGCTTCATACGAGCATTATTTCAATGATATTAATAGTGGCATGGGACTGCAAATAGTTAATGATAGAGCTGGAACAGGAGGTTTAACTACAACTGGGTTTAATTACATGTATTCCTATCAAATTCGAATTAACCGAAAATTGTCCATTTTAGCAGGTATAAAAGCTGGTTTTTATAATCGCAGGTTTGACTTTAACAAACTTATTTTCGCCGATCAAATTGCAAACGACGATGCACCAGTTTCAAATGTGAATGGGTTTAGAGATAAAGTAGGTTTTGCCAATTTTGGACAAGGCTTGGTATTTTACCACATGGAAAAATATTGGTTTGGTTTATCATTCGACCATTTAAATCGTCCAACAAATTCATTTGGCGATGTAAATTCAGAATTGGCATTGACAACTGCTATGCAAGGTGGATGGAATTTTCAAGCCAACAAAACCATCAATGGAAAAGGAAGAGCAACAATTACACCTGCCTTTTTGTACAAAGCTCAACAAGATTGGGATCAACTTGACATAGGGCTATATTATAAAACTTCTCCAATGTTGTTTGGAATTTGGTACCGAGGCCTGCCGCTAAAATCCAACCAAAGTTCACTGCCAAACGTCGATGCGCTCATGTTTTTGATAGGTATTAAACAAGATGCTATCTCTTTTGCCTACTCCTATGACGCAACCCTCTCAAGATTAGCCGGAAGTACTGCAGGAAGTCATGAAATTAGTATCGTTTTTGAATACCCTCAATCTAAACGAAGAAGACCCAAGTATTTCCGCGCTCCTTGTCCGAAGTTTTGATGTTGCTATTAAGTAATAAGCGCATTCCTAAAATTGGATCTTCCAAGAAAACTTTTAACATTGAAATACTTTATCAATAATAAAGATTAGTTTCATCGGATGTAAATCAATTAATTTTGCCGGTCAAAAATTTTTAAAATGCTTTCTAAAACAACGCTCATTGAATTTATCAAGTTACAACTCACTTCAAAGCACGATGCGCTTCAGGCTGAATTAGTTGACATGCAACATGAAAAGAGTAATGAAACCAAAAGTTCTGCTGGTGACAAATATGAAACTTCTCGAGAAATGATGCAGCAAAGTGAAAATCGATTAAATGAAAGCATTGCATACATACAGGAACAAATCAGGCAAATAAATCAATTAATTACTCTCAAAACCTTCAATGCAGTTGAAAGTGGAGCTTTGGTTCAAACAAACAAGGGAAATTTCTTTTTTGGAATTAGTTTAGGCAAACTAGTTTTCAAAGAAGAACCTATTTTTGTGCTTTCTTTAAATGCTCCAATTGGCAAAGCATTTAATGGTAAAAAAGTAAATGATGAAGTGATGTTTCAAAACCAACACTATTTCATCAAAGCAATTGAATAAGTCTATGGGTTCACGTTTATTATATTACTGCGTTATTCTTCCAATCTCCTATTTACCTTTTTGGGTTCTCTATAGAATTTCAGATTTCTTTTTTTTGATAATTTACCACCTTATTGGATATCGCAAAAAAGTAATTCGTGAAAACCTTCAAAAATCATTTCCTGAAAAAACGAAAAAAGAGCTCAAAAAAATTGAATCAAAATTTTACGCTCATTTCTGTGATTTGGTTATTGAAAGTATTAAGGCTTTCACAATTAGTAAAGAGGCTGCACAAATAAGAATGAAAGACCGCAACATTGAAATCATCAACCAATTTAAAAAACATAACAAACAAGTTGTTTTGGTTGGCGGACATTACGGAAATTGGGAGCTTTTTGCGATTACAATTGGCATGGCGTTAGAATACAAACCATTGGCACTTTACACACCACTTCAGGATAAGTTTATCAATGAAAAAATTACCAACAGCCGATCTAAATACGGTCTTGAAATGCTTGCCATTCAAGAAATAAAAAATAAAATGAATGAAATTAATCAAGATTTATATGTCACTATTTTTGGTGCCGATCAGTCGCCAAGGAAATCACAAAAAGCCTATTGGATGACTTTCTTGAATCAAGAAACTGGCGTGCAATTTGGTACAGAAAAGTTTGCTAAAGAATTTAAAGCAGTAGTCATTTTTGCGAATATTTATAAAGTCAAAAGAGGATACTACGAAGTACAATATGATTTAATTTGTGAAGATGCTTCTCAGACCAATTACGGGTTTGTCACAGAAACGCACACAAAAATGCTAGAGAAAGTAATCAATAATGAACCTGAATATTGGTTGTGGAGCCATAAAAGATGGAAACATCCCAGACCTGAAGGTGAAGAATTAAATTAAAAGCATATCATCCTTTGTAATACGGATTCTTATTCGTAATATAAGAATATGGGAATATTAGGTAGTCTGGTTAAAACAGCCATTGAAGTAAATCAAAAGATAAGTTTTCAAAACGATAATCCAATTAATGAGCAAAAAGATCAATTGAAGGAATTGTTGAATAAAGCAAAAGACATTGCTTTTGGAAAATACTACGGTTTTGAAAAAATCTTAGATTCCAAAGATATTATTAAAGAATTTCAAAAAACGGTTCCGCTGCATAACTACAAACAGATGAGTTTTTGGTGGGATCAGCAACAGCAATTTCCTGACATCAGTTGGCCTGGGCTACCCAATTATTTTGCACTCACCAGTGGAACCACAGGTAATAGCAGCAAACGCATTCCTATTACTAATGAACTTTCTGATAGCATGCGAAAAGTTGGTGTTTCATTAACTAGCAGTTTACCCAATTTCGACATTCCTGAAGAAGTATTTGAAAGCTCAGTACTCATGCTTAGTAGTTCCGCTGACCTCAAAAAAGGAAAACACGGTCATTTGGAAGGCGAAATCAGTGGAATTAATGTGCACAATTTACCAAATTGGTATGAATTGTTTTACAAGCCTGGAAAAGAGATTGCCTCTATTGACAATTGGGATCAGCGTTTAGAAGCAATTGTTAAAGAAGCTCCAAATTGGGACATTGGGGCTATTGCAGGTATACCTTCATGGGTACTCTTAATGCTTCAAGAAATTGTAAAACAACACAAAATCAAACACATTCAAGACATTTGGCCCAACTTTAGAATTTATGCGAGTGGTGGAGTTGCCTTTGAAACCTATCGAGAAGATTTCGAAAAAATTTCGAATAAACCTTTAATTATTATTGACACTTACCTCGCCTCAGAAGGTTTTTTCGCCTACACTGAGCAATCAAATACATTAGACATGAGACTTGCACTTTCTCATGGGTATTTCTATGAATTTATTCCCTTTGATGAGCGAGGAGTAGATGAATACGGACAAATTTTAGATAATCCTGAAATTCATACTCTAGATCAAGTTGTAGAAAATCAAGTTTATGTACTGATTATTTCTTCTTGCGTAGGAGCTTGGCGCTATATGATTGGCGACACCATTCAATTTACTTCAGTTGAACCACATCAAATAAAAATTACTGGGCGCACAAAGTTTTTCCTCAATGTTGTGGGCTCTCAGTTGTCTGAAGAAAAAATGGATGAAGCAATTATTGCGACTGCCAAAACTTTGGGAGGAACCATTAATGAATACATGGTGGCTGCCATGAAAAATTCAGATGGGGAATACATTCATCAATGGGTTCTTGTTTCAAGAGATGAATTGGATGCTCATCAAGCTTCAAAAAAATTGGATGAACTACTTCAGGAAAAAAATAAAAACTATAAAGTTGCCAGAAGTAAAGCTTTAAAAGGCATTGATGTAAAAATCATTTCTAAGGAAAAGTACAATGATTACCTTTCAGAAACTAAGAAGAAAGGCGGACAGGTGAAAACCCCAAAAGTGATGAAAGAAGAAAAAATGAAAGGACTACTCGATTTTTTAGGTTTAAAGCCTGCTTAGAGATTCAGAAATGGCTCCATTAGCTTTTTATCTTCCGAGCAAATTAATACTTCTCCTTCAGGCAAGTAATAACGTATCATTTTAGCTTTGTAATCTTCTTCAATCAATTCATGCTCCAAAATAAACTTTTTGGTCGCTAAAATCTCTTCATGAAAGCCGTGAGCAATGGCAATGTAGTCCGCATTGTGCTCAATAATTTTTCGCTGCTTTCCCGAAAGTAGGTACTTCGCTCCGAATCTAATCATTTGAAAATTTGAATATTGCTGATAATCCATTAAATGACCTAATTCATGAGCAAACCAACCAATCAATACTTTCTCATCTAATCCATCAATTGGCAGTTGTTCTTCGTCACGAACATGATAAGCCAGTTTGATTCTGTACCGCTTTACTCCTTTCAAAAAAGAACCGATTTTAAGAATAGGCTGTGCTTGCATTGTAGAAGCTCGAATTTTCTTTTGGACTAAGGTTATTTCATAGTCATGTAATTTTTTATAACCTTCCAAAGCTGTTTCAAAGCAATCTATAATTTTCTGACTCTCAATATTTTCATAAGTAACATTCATATATCTTTGATTCTGACTTTTCTCGATTGAACTAATTGGTGAAGTGAATAAGCTCGAATGATTGGAGAAATCAAAAAGCCCAAAAAGGACGATTAGTCCCCCACCGAAATCTTTTATTGTTTTACTATCTAACCAATTCATAGTAGCTGAAAGTTAATCAATTTACTATAAAAGCTTTAGCTTATCTGTTAGTTAGCTTGTGAATTAAAGAATGATTAAGAAATCAAAGACAAGAATTATGAATCTGGATGACCATGCCTGAAAAAAGTTGACACATTTAGTTCATTAAAACA
>TARA_R110002096_G_scaffold161007_7_pt1 | contig 16137 bp, 16 predicted proteins | sample TARA_R110002096 | Tara Oceans TARA_R110002096 (sample SAMEA4397295) | marine metagenome | biome: Polar Biome; feature: [DCM] deep chlorophyll maximum layer (ENVO:01000326); material: water (ENVO:00002006), including particulate matter (ENVO:01000060) such as... | depth 35 m | reverse complement strand
GTTGTGCGCCTCGAATACCGTTACGACGGATTCTCGGAGGAGTTTTCGAGCATCCTGCAACGGCACGCGCGCGCCAAGAAGGGGGTCTGACATGGCCACGCCACTGCAAAAGCGCAAGCTGATGGGTGAAATCAATGTCGTCCCGTATATCGACGTCATGCTGGTACTGCTGGTGATTTTCATGGTGACGGCACCGCTGCTGACACAGGGAATCGAGGTCGATTTGCCCAAAGCGAGTTCCGAGCCCATTGAGGAAGTGCCGAACCACCGGCCGCTGGTTTTGAGTGTCGATGCAGACGGCAATCTGTATATCGACGTTGGCGACGATGAAAACGAACCAGCATCCGGAAAGGAAGTCGTGGCCAAGGTCGGTGCTGTACTGCGCAACCGTCCGGAGACGCCAATCCTGGTCAAGGCGGACAGAACCGTGCCGTATGGCAACGTGGTCGGCGCAATGGTACTGCTGCAACAGGGCGGTGCGCAGAATATCGGCTTCGTCACCGATCCACTGGACAGCTACCCGGTACCGGAGTAGCTCGAATCGTGGCACAGAAGGTCCGCTTGTTCGTCCCGATCAGCCTGTCCGTGCTGTTGCATGTCGCGCTTGTCGCGTCGATGCTGGTGGCGTTCGACTGGGCGCGCCCGGCGCCGATAACGCCAATGGCCATTCACGCGACGCTGGTCGTTGAGGACGACAGGATTCCGCCGCCACCGGTCGTGGAGAAACTGCCGGAGCCGGAGCCCGAGCCGATCGTTGTCGAACCCGAACCCGAACCAGAACCAGAACCAGACAATAGTGAAGAACTGCGTCGCGCTGCAGAAGAAGAGAAACGCATTCAGGATGCATTGATCGAAAAAGAACGCCTGGAGAAAATACGTCAGCAGGAAGAGGCTGAACGCAAACGAAAGGCGGAAGAAGAGGCGCAGCGCAAGAAAGATGAAGAAGCCCGCAAAGAGCGCGAGCGCGAGGAAGCGGAACGAAAACGCCTGGAAGATATCCAACGTCAGCGTGAGGAGAACGAGCGACTGCGGCGCGAACTGGAGGCTGAGGCGCGCCAGGAAGAAATCGATGCGGAAGCCGAAAGGCTCGCGGCGGTAAATTCCGGCGAACTCGCGGTCTACATCAACATGATTCGGCAAAAGGTGCAACGCAACTGGAACCAGCCGGCCAGCACACGCGATGACTTGCTGTGCGTGGTTCGGGTGCGGCAGACTCCGGGTGGCATTGTGTCCGGCGTAAATATATTGTCCTGCAATGGTGATGACGCAGTAAAGCGTTCGATCGAGGCGGCCATTCAAAAGTCATCGCCGTTGCCGGAGCCGTCCAATCCGAATTTGTTTGACAGAACGATTACATTCAACATGACGAAGCAATAGTCGGACCTTGTGGTCCGGCCCTGAGAGGCTAAAGTGCTGAGATTCTTGAACAGATTGCCCGTTTTCCTGCTGCTGCTCGCGTGCAATGCAAGTGCCGAGCTGGTCATCGACGTCCAGGGGGTCGCGCAACCGACCCCGGTGGGTATCGTGCCGTTCGGCTGGGAAGGCGACGGCCCGCGAATGCCGCTGGACGTGGCGGCCGTCATAAACAGTGACCTGACGCGCAGCGGGCGCTTTGCGCCGATCGCGGAAAACGACATGCTGCAAAAACCGACTGATGGTGCCGATGTCGATTTTGACGACTGGAGTATCCTCGGCGTCGAAGCGGTTGTGGTCGGCAGGGTCATCCAGACTGGCGAGAATGCGTATACGCTGCAATTCCAGTTGTTCGACACTTTTCGCCAACGACAGCTGGTTGGCTACCGCATGCCGGCCAGCCGGGGCACGATGCGTGCGGCAGCCCATCGCGCGGCCGATATGATTTACGAGAAGCTCACGGGCATCAAAGGTGTTTTCGGCACCCGGGTTGCCTACGTGACGGCCGAACAGCGCGGCAGGGACCGCTTGTATTCGCTCATTGTCTCGGATCAGGATGGTGAGAACGATCACAAGATCATGGAGAGCAAAGACCCAATCATGTCGCCGGCCTGGTCGCCGGACAGTCGGCAGCTTGCCTATGTCTCGTTTGAAGGCTCGCGGTCCTCGATATTCGTGCAGACACTACGCACCGGCAACCGCTTCCAGGTCTCCAACAAACCGGGCATCAACGGCGCACCCTCGTTTTCGCCCGACGGCCGCAAGCTCGTGGTTACGCTGGGCGGGGTTGACGGCAACCCGGACATTTACGTGCTCGACATCCGTACCCGCCAGACCACGCGCCTGACGACGCACCGGGCCATCGATACAGAGGGTTCGTGGTCACCCGACGGGCGCTATATCTATTTCACCTCCGATCGGGCGGGTGGCCCACAGGTGTACCGGATTGCAGCAAACGGCGGAACTCCGGAGCGGGTAACGTTCGAAGGGAGTTATAATGCGCGGCCGCGGCTGTCGCCCGACGGCACGCGTCTGGCGATGGTGCACAATGACCGCGGCAATTTCCGTATTGCAGTAATGGATCTCGAAACAAAGAATTTGTTGGTGTTGTCGGAGGGGCAGCAGGATGAATCACCGAGTTTTGCACCGAACAGCGATATTTTGATTTACGCTACGCGCCAGCGGGGTGACGGCGTATTGGAGACGGTTTCTGCCGATGGATTGATCCGGCAGAAGATGGCATCGGGGCAGGGTGATGTGCGTGAGCCGGTATGGTCACCGTTTCCCCGCTTCTGAACGAAAATTAACATTAAATATCAATAATTAGTTATTGAATTATATATCTTTAATTCGCTTACAGGCACAAGGACAACACTATGTCTTATTTGAAAATTATTGCAGTGATGATGTTGAGCGCGCTCCTGGCCGCTTGTCCGAAGACGCAAGTACCGGACCCGGAACCAACCGATGTCACCTATGGCGGCGACGCTGGCGCCGATACGAGCGGCGCCGACAGCAGTGGTATGGGCGACGGGGAATATTTCGGCGAAACGGTGGAAGAGTTGGGTACCGTTATCTATTTCGATTTCGATTCCTCGGAAGTTCGCGCACAAGACCAGGATATCGTTGCGGCGCACGCGATCGAGTTGAATGAGCGCACCTTCAAAAACGTTCGACTGGAAGGTCATGCCGACGAACGAGGCTCCCGTGAGTACAACATAGGCCTCGGAGAGCGCCGTGCACAGGCGGTCCGGCAGTTGCTGATGATTCAGGGTGTCGACGCATCGCAAATCCAGACCGTCAGTTTCGGCGAGGAACGACCGGATGCTATCGGCAGTTCCGAGAGTGACTATGCCCGAAATCGTCGGGTTGAGATCAAGTACACCAACTAGCTCGATGAACATGCCAATGAAAGGATCATTGCTGGTCGTGTTGCTGCTCGCCCTGAGCGGTTGCGAGCTGTTGCAGCCACAAGCCGAGGATCCGGTACTGATCAAGCTGGCGGACCTCGAACGGCGCCTGCAAAACATCGAACGGGTTATGCAGAACCAGAGCCTGGTCAACCTGACGCAGCAGGTCAATTCCGTAGAGCGGCGTGGCGATGAAATGCAGGGGCGAATCGAGGAGCTGGAGCATTCGGCAGAAAGCACCAGTGAGCGTCAGCGTCAGCTATACGTTGATCTCGATACCCGCATCCAGGAGCTGGAAGCATCCATGACCGCACGAAACTCGGTGAGTGTAATGGATGGCGGCACATTGCCGCCGGGCCAGCTTCCCTTGCCGGGCGGCTCGGATCGCGATAACTACCAGGCGGCGTTCGAGTTGCTGAAAGAACAGCGTTACGAGCCCGCGGCGTCGGCATTCGAGCAGTTCCTGGTCGCATTTCCGGAGAGTGAACTCGCGGACAATGCACAGTACTGGCTCGCCGAATCGCACTACGTCACGCAGAAGTTTGAACAGGCATTAAGGGACTTCGAGATCGTTATTGACAAATATCCGACGTCTCGCAAGGTTCCGGATGCGCTTCTCAAAATGGGCTACTGCAATTATGAGCTGAAACGCTGGGATACAGCGCGTGGTGCATTGCGGCGGGTTCAGGTTGATTACTCTGACACAACGGCGGCGCGACTGGCTGGACAACGCTTGCAGAGAATGGACGAAGAGGGCGTCTGAGCGGGCGCCGACGCCACAATGCGTAGGCGCTTGTTATTTGCTGTTTATCCGGTATCATGCCGCCGGCATTCCGGTGGCGATTCCGCCGCCTGGCACCGCGATGGGGCGTTAGCTCAGAGGTAGAGCATTCGGCTTTTAACCGACTGGTCGTAGGTTCGATCCCTACACGCCCCACCACTTTTCCCTGCGCTTAATTGGTTTCGCATAAAACAGGCGACGGCACTCGTTCATGCCGCTATCATTCACCGTTTTGTGTACGGAGCTAGAGCAGAATATCGTGGAAAATCGCTGGAAAATCCATAAGTTCGGCGGGTCGAGCCTGGCCGACACCAGTTGTTTCCGGCGCGTCGCCGGACTCGTTCTCGACTATGATGAGCCGCGCATCGGCGTTGTTGTATCGGCCATGGGGGGCATGACGGATGCACTCATCAATCTTGCCGTCATTGCAGAACAGGGCGGCGATCAATTCAGCGACGAACTGAATACGATCGGCGAACGTTATTCGAGCACTGCTCGTGAACTGCTGGAAGGCGACGGTCTGATTGCGGTCTTGGACGCCTGGAGCCGCGACGCGGACGATATCGTTGACGTGCTGAAGGCGATAGCGCTGGTCAAGTCGGCGCCACAGCGCAGCCGCGACGTCGTGGCGGGTTATGGCGAAGTCTGGTCGGCGCGCCTGCTGGCAGCGTTTCTTGCCCAGGTATCACCGCAACGGGGCGGCACATGGATTGACGCACGAGAAGTGGTCACCGTTCGCGAAACCGAATTGGGGCCGACCGTGCTATGGGAGGCATCGCAAGCGAAGCTGGACAAGGTGATCGCCGCTGACTTCAAAGGCATCGCCGTGGTCACCGGATTCATTGCGGCTGACGAAGAGGGATTGCAAACAACACTCGGCCGTAATGGCAGCGATCATTCGGCTTCAATCTTTGCAGCGCTGACCAGGGCCGCCGAGCTCAGCATCTGGACCGACGTTGATGGCGTGATGAGTGCCGATCCGAACCGTGTACCCGAAGCGCAGGTGATCAGCCAGCTGACGTACAACGAGGCGATGGAGCTGGCCTATTTCGGCGCGAAGGTCATTCACCCGCAAACGCTGGGACCTGCGGTCGACAATGACATCCCGGTCATCATTCGCAACAGTTACAATCCGGAGCATCCGGGCAGTCGCATTGAGGCGCGTTCCGCCCCGGCGGACAATATCAAGGGCATAACCGCAATCGGCGGGATGGCGCTGGTCAATCTCGAAGGCGCCGGCATGATCGGCGTACCCGGCACAGCGGATCGCCTGTTTGCGGCACTCAAGAATGCAGGCGTGTCGGTGACGCTGATTTCGCAGGCGAGCTCGGAGCATTCAATCTGTATAGCGGTACCGGAAATAGTGGCGCACCGGGCGCGCGAGGTCATCATCGATGCCTTTGGCGATGAGCTGGAAAGTGGTCAGATTCACAGTGTCGACGTAAATACCTCGCAAAGCATCGTCGCCGTAGTTGGCGACGGAATGGCTGGTGTTCCCGGCATTGCCGCGCGATTTTTCGGCACGCTGGGGCGTGCGGGCATCAACATTCGGGCGATCGCACAAGGTTCGTCGGAAAGAAATATTTCTGCGGTGGTCGATTCTTCGGATGCCACGCGTGCACTACGCGCTGCGCATTCCGGTTTCTACCTGTCAGCCAAGACGCTGTCGATCGGTCTGATTGGGCCTGGCACGGTCGGTAGCAGTTTGCTGCGACAATTGCAGAAGCAAGGTGACAATCTTGCGCGGCGCTTCAATCTTGATTTGCGTGTGCGTGCGATCGCGCGTTCGCAAAAAATGCTGCTCGGTGACCGACGCATTGACATCGATGGATGGGAAGACGAGTTTGAGTCCTCAGCCGTAGCTACCGACCTTGATCAGTTTGAGCAGCACCTGAACCCTGACCATTTGCCGCATGCCGTCATTATCGACTGCACCGCAAGCGATGCCATTTCGAGCCGCTACGCGGACTGGTTGTCCCGCGGTATCCACGTGATAACGCCAAACAAGAAAGCCTTCAGTGGTGACTACGATGCCTATTGCGCATTGCAACAGGCCGCCAATGAGGGCAGCTCGCACTATTTTTACGAGACCACGGTCGGTGCCGCGCTGCCTGTCATTACGACGTTGTGTGACCTTGTTCATACCGGAGACGAAGTGCGAACTGTGCGCGGAATTTTTTCGGGCACGCTGGCCTACCTCTTTAACGTCTATGATGGTACGCGACCGTTTTCGGAAATCGTTCGCGAAGCGAAGGAAAGTGGCTATACAGAACCTGATCCACGCGATGATCTGTCCGGCATGGATGTCGCACGAAAACTGATCATACTGGCGCGCGAACTTGGTTTGGGCCTTGAGATGGGTGATTTTCCGGTGCAAAACCTTGTGCCGGAGAATCTGCGTGACTGTTCCGTTTCCGAGTTCCTGGAGAAACTGCCGGAGCACGACGATGCGATGGACGAGATATTCCGCAAGGCCAAAGCGGAAGGCAGGCAACTGCGCTATACGGCCGCACTCGATGCCGACGGCAACGCAAACGTGGGCCTGGAGGCTGTCGATTCCAGTCATCCTTTTTGCAATATCAATCTGACCGATAATATTGTGCAGTTCGAATCCGAACGGTATTCGGCGAATCCGCTCGTGATTCAGGGACCGGGCGCCGGGCCCGAAGTGACGGCAGCAGGAATATTTTCCGACTTGCTAAGACTGGCGAATTTCCTGAGTACGGGTGAAGGCTATGTCTGACTGGGTGACTGCATTCGCACCAGCGTCTATAGGCAACGTCGGCGTTGGCTTCGACATGCTCGGGCTCGCGCTCACAGACGTGGGTGACCGGGTACTGGCGCGCAAGACTGCCGGTGGTCGGGTCAGCGTTGCGGAAGTCAGGGGAATCGACGGGGAACTGCACCCGTATTTGTCGAGCAAAGCGGACGAGAATACTGCGTCGATTGCGGCCCAGGCACTACTGGATGCCACCGGTGAGGCCGGATCCGTGGAATTGAAGGTACACAAAGGTGTGCCGCTGCAGTCGGGCATGGGAAGTTCTGCCGCATCAGCGGTTGCGGCAGTAGTCGCATGCAATGCGTTGCTGGCATCACCGCTTGAACCGGAGGCGCTGTTGCCATTTGCGCTCGAGGGCGAAAAATACGCGAGCGGCGGGCTGCATGCGGACAATGTTGCGCCAAGTCTGCTTGGCGGCCTGGTGCTTTGTCCGCAGGTGCTGCTGCCAGAGGTTTACCGCATGCCGATACCCGAGGGTGTCAGCGCGGTACTGTTGCATCCGGATTTACAGGTCAACACGGCGCACGCAAGAAAGGCATTGAAAAAGGGCGTATCAATGCAGCAGTGGCTTGAACAACAGGGCCTATTGGCAGGATTTATCGCGGCCTGTGCTGCAAACAACATCGAATTGATGGGCAAAACCTTGCGCGACGTGATCATTGAACCGCAGCGAGCGATGAATGTTGCCTGTTTCGAGCCGGTTGTCGAAGCGGCCACGCGTTCCGGTGCACTGGGATGCAGCCTGTCCGGCAGCGGCCCGAGTATTTTTGCGCTATGCAAAAACAGCGACGCTCGCAACACAGCAAGTGCAATGGAGCACGCCTGCCGTCAACAGGGAATCGCCTGCCAGTCCTGGGTCAGTCCAATGAATGCGCCGGGCGCGCATATTGTGAGTTAGCCGTGGAATACTTTAGTACCCGCGGGGATGGACCGGTCAGTATTGATGATGCCTTGCGACAAGGAATAGCCGCCGATGGCGGACTCTTTTTACCCGCGGAATTGCCGGCATTCGATGTGAGCGACTTTGATTCGGCCAACGACATCACATCAGTTGCGCGGGTCTTGTTGCGTCCTTTTTTTGCGGGCTCCAAACTGCTGCCGGACGTTGATGATATCGTCGCTGAGACCTACAGCTTTCCCGTACCACTCACGTCATTACCCGTTGCTGGCGAAAACGCCGCGATGCTCGAGCTGTATCACGGCCCCACCGCGGCGTTCAAGGATGTGGGTGCCGGCTTTCTCGCTGCCTGTCTGACTCGGCTGGAAGGCGATCCGAGCGCACCGCTTACGATTCTTGTTGCAACCTCCGGTGATACCGGTGGCGCCGTCGCGGCGGCTTTTGACCGCCGTCCCGGCATGCGCGTTGCGGTGCTGTTTCCGGAAGGGCGGGTTTCAGGACGACAAGAGCAGCAACTGTGTTGCTGGAGCGACAATGTCATTTCGCTCAAGGTGGCAGGTGCGTTCGATGATTGCCAGGCCCTGGTCAAATCGGCGATGGCCGATGCCGAGCTGGCGAAACTGCATCGTTTCAGTTCAGCGAACAGTATCAATATTGGACGTTTGTTGCCGCAGAGTACTTACTATGCCGATGCCAGCCTCAAGCACTTTCGACGCACTGGTAACAAACCCGGGTTCATCATACCGACCGGCAACCTCGGCAATGGATTCGCGTGCGTAATGGCACGCGCGATGGGCTTGCCAATTGGCCCGATAGTATTTGCGACCAATGCCAACAAGACCATCGTCGATTACTTTGAGACCGCAAAGTGGTCACCGCGGAGCAGTCTGCAAACCCTGGCGTCGGCGATGGATGTCGGTAACCCGAGCAACATGGAGAGGTTGCGCAAATTGCTGGGTGACGCCGAAGTTCTCCGCGATCAGTTGCATGTCACAAGCGTCGAAGATTCGGATATTGAGCGAGCGATCAAACAGGACTATGCGGAATTCGGATTTGCGACATGCCCGCATACCGCGACGGCAACCCACAGCTTCCGGCACTTGCCGCAAGACCTGGCGGCGGAAGACTGGATACTGGTTGCTACCGCGCATCCGGCCAAGTTTGAGACGATTGTCGAACCGTTAATCGGTGCAGAAGTGCCGCTGCCGCCCGAGCTTAAGGAGATTCTTTCGCGTCCGGCGAGCGCAGTGCCGATCCAGGCAGATCTCGCATCGCTTGCCGCTGCACTGAAGCGCAATTAGGATAAGCGCATCTATGGGGGATTTCTTGCAAATTGAAGCCAGTCGGTGGCTGTTGCCGCTTGCTGCTGTTGTCGTGCTGCTGCTGATATGGCTTGCCTACCGCATTGTCAGTCGCAAACGTGGCAGCTTCGATCACGTCGTTGCCGATATCAGCTTCGATCGCATTGAAGGGCTCGTTATTCCTAATGCCGATGAAGGCGAAATACTGATCGACTACCTGCTGTTGACGACACAGGGTCTGTTGATTCTTGAGGTTAAGGACGTGCAGGGCATCGTATTTGGCGGCGACAAAATGCAGGACTGGACCGTCATTAACGATGAGCGTCGCTATACCTTTTCGAATCCGCAACCGGCACTCTACGATCGCATAGCAGCCGTTCGGCAGATTGTAAGGCAGGTTCCGGTTGCGGGCCGCATACTGTTTCTTGACGGTGCAGAATTTACCAAGGGTGTACCGAATCTCGTTTGTACACTGAACGAACTGGTCGATGAGTTTGGTGAACCTGACAAGAATGCTGCCACGTTCAAAATAGAAGCATTCAAGCCGCACTGGGATCTGATTCGCAAGCAAGATGTGAACGCGACGGCATCCTAGCGGCATGCCGACCATCCAGGCGATACACGCAGATATTACAACGCTCAATGTTGATGCGATCGTCAACGCGGCGAATGAATCGCTGCTCGGCGGTGGCGGAGTTGATGGCGCTATTCATCGTGCGGCGGGGCCGCGATTGCTCGAAGCCTGCAGGAAACTCGGCGGCTGCCCGCCTGGCGAAGCCAGGATTACGCCGGGGTTCGACCTTCATGCACGTTTTGTCATTGCCACTGTCGGTCCGGTGTGGAAAGGCGGTGCGCATGGCGAAGCGGAAACGCTGGCCGCATGTTATCGGCAGTCCTTAGAACTTGCAGAAGCGCATGGCATTGGTTCAATCGCGTTCCCGGCTATTAGTACCGGTGTCTATGGTTTTCCCAAGAAACCGGCTGCTGAAATTGCCGTCGCCAGCGTTTCAGAGGCTGTCGAGGGAACCGCGGTTATTGGCGAAGTCGTGTTTTGTTGTTATTCACCAGCGGATCTCGAATTATACCGATCGGTTTTGATGCAGCCCGGCTAGGCATCCGGTAAAGCAAAAAATCGCATCGCGTTTTCGGTGCTTACCCTGGCAACATGATCTGTACTCTGGCCACGCGCCTCAGCAATGATGCGCACGACCTCCGGCAAGTACATTGGCTCATTGCGTCGCGTCTTTGGCTTCGGCCGCAATGTACGTGGCAGCAGGTACGGTGCGTCGGTTTCAACCAACAGGCGGTTGTCCGGAATAATCGAGACAATATCGTACAGGTGCTTGCCGCGTCGCTCGTCGCAGATCCAGCCGGTGATGCCTATGTAGAGGCCCATTTTCAGATATTCGCCGAGCGATTCCCCCGTGCCGGTGAAACAGTGCGCTACAGCACGGGATATGTCCGGTAGGTAGGGTTCCAGTACGTCTACGAAATCATCATGTGCGTCGCGCTGGTGCAGGAACAGCGGCTTTTGCACCGCCTTTGCAATCTCCAGCTGCCGGCGAAAAGCATCGAGCTGCGCGTCGCGTGGCGAAAAATTTCGAAAGTAGTCCAGGCCACATTCGCCGACAGCAACGACGTGCGGTTCTTTGACGAGCTTGCGTATGGTGGCATCGCTCGCATCACTGTAATCGGACGCATGGTGGGGATGTACGCCAGCTGTTGAATACAAGGTGCCCTGATAGTCAGTCGCCAGGCGTGCCGCCGCAATATTACTTTCATCACTGCTGCCAGTGACAATAATCCGGGTCACACCCGCCGCCTTCGCGCGCTGCAGTGTATCGTCGAAATCGTCGTCGAAACTGTCGTGCGCGATATTCGCACCGATATCGATAAGTTCGAACGCCATCTAGAATTGCCCCCAGCGAAACACTCTTGCCCCAATAGCAAGAAATACAGCACTCATTGCGGTAAGGGCGAGGAGGCTGGGACCCACATCGGTGAGTGTCGCGCCATCCAGCATCACGGCACGGGCAGAATTCAGTACGTGTGTGAGCGGAAAGATGTTCGCGATTTGCTGAACGACGTGCGGCGCACCCTCGAGGGAAAACCAGACGCCGGAAAGCATCATCATCGGCCAATTGATCAGGTTTAACAATCCACCTGCCAATTCTTCGCTGGTTACCCGCGCCGAAACGACCAGGCCCATGGAAACCAGCGAAATCGCACCGACGACGGCGACCAGGAACAGCGTGAAATAGTTGCCCTCCATCCGGGTATCCAGTATCAGATGAGTGCCGGTATAGATGAAACTGGTAATCAACAGGATTAACACCAATCGCGACACAACCTGTGCCGCAATGAATTCGAACGAGCTTAATGGCGTTGCACGCAATCGTTTCAAGAATCCGTTCTTGCGATATCGTACGACGACGTAGCCCACACCGAACAGGCAACTGAACATCATGTTCATGCCAAGAATTCCTGGAAGCAGCCAGTCGGCGTAACTGACTTCGTCACCGCTTATCTGTTGCTTCTCCATTTCCTCGCGCAATTCCGCGCCGGACTGCAGCAGGACAATTTCTGCGAAGTAACCCTTCGGTGATTGCGGGTTGATCCAGTATCGCGTGGTTTCGCTGAACTCGACCAACAGGTCGAGTTGGTGTCGTTCGACCTTGGGTAGCGCTGTCTGCAAGTCCGCATAGGGCACAAAACGCATAAGACGGGTTTGCAGGAATGGATGCTGGGTGTAGTCGATTTCCGCCGCGTCCTGCAGAATGCCGATGGTATAAGCATCGCGATCGTTGCCGAAAGCGAAAGACAGGCCGAACATCAAAGCAATTGGCAGTATCAGGTTCCACGATAGCGACGCCTTGTCACGCAGGAACTCCCGGTTGCGGGCCTGAAACACCGCGTAGATTCGTTTCCACATGTCCGTTAGGCCCGCAGCGTATGGCCGGTCAGATCGAGGAACAGATCTTCCAGATTGGGTTGCCGAATCCTGATCTGGTTGAGGTTACTGACGTGCGATGAGAGTTGCTGCAAGCTTGCATTGACATCCGAGGTCACAACTTCGATAACCCCCTGGTTCTGCATTACAGTATGTTCGATTCCGGACATATCGCCGGTCAGGTCGGCAAGCGGTAACTCGATAATCAATCCTTTGTATTGTTTCCTGAGAAGGCTGTCGGGAGAACCCTGCGTCACGATCTTGCCGGCGTCCATGATCGCAACTTCATCGCAGAGTACCTGGGCCTCGTCCATATAGTGCGTAGTCAGCAGTACTGTAGCACCGCCGGCGCGAATGCTCTTTACCAGGTCCCAGAAATTTCGCCGCGCCTGTGGATCGAGACCGGTTGTGGGTTCATCGAGAAAAATCAGTCTTGGCTGATTGACCAGCGCTACGGCAAGCAACAAGCGCTGCCGCTGACCGCCGGATAATTTTCGATTGTCACGGTCAAGCAGGGCGCCGAGTGAGCACTGTTCGATAATATCGGTAAGTTTCGCCGGACGCTCATACAATGCGCGAAACATCTCGATCGTTTCGCGGACCGTGATGAAGTCCTGCAGCGCAGTATTCTGGAACTGGATTCCAGCTTCCTGCCGAAACCGCTTGCCGGCGATCTCGCCGTAATAATAGACCGCTCCGGATGACGCCGGCGTCACGCCTTCGATGATTTCTACCGTCGTGGTCTTGCCGGCACCATTCGGCCCCAATAGCCCGAAGCAACAGCCTTCCTCGACGGCAAAGCTGACCCCATCGACGGCAATGACTCCGGGGTAGTGTTTGCGCAGATTGCGCGCTTCAAGTGCTATTGTCATTGGCCAAGAGTAACCAAATGATGCTCCGCCGACCACCGGGCCCGCGGCATGCAACCAAAGGGCGTTGAGCGGTATCTAAGGGGTACGGAAAGACACACAGGAACGACGACTATGGCCAGGTTAATGGTGAAATCGGTATTTACCGTCAGTTTGCTGGCGATGTTGCTGGCTGTGCCCGCATTTGGCGCTTCGGTCAACAAGAGCATCAAAATCGAACCGGGGGCGGATGCCAGCGGTGCGAGTTCAGTCAACGGCAGCATCACGGTCGGTGAAAACGCGACGGTCAGCGGCAGCGTCAAGACCGTCAACGGCTCGGTTCGCGTCGACGAGGGCGCAACGATCGAAAACGCATCGACGGTCAATGGCGGCGTACGCTTGTCCGACAAGGTCAGGTCCCGAGACCTGAGCACCGTTAACGGCACGATTCGCGTCGGTGAGGATGCGCGCGTGGATGGCGAAATCGAGGCAGTGAACGGCAAAATCAAAGTTGCCAGCGGCTCCACGGTGGCGGACGACGTTGCAAACGTCAATGGCGTCATCGAATTCAGCGGCGCCGAAATTGGCGGTAACGTTACAACGGTTTCCGGCGACATCCTTTTGGAGGACAGGAGCACTGTCAAAGGTGACCTGATCGTCGAAAAACCGAGCAACTGGAGCTGGAACAAGGGCAAAAAACGCAAACCACGTATTGTTGTCGGACCGGGGTCCGTTGTTGAAGGCGTGATTCGGCTGGAGCGTGAAGTGGAATTGTTCATCAGCGAGTCAGCAACAGTCGGTGGCGTCGAGGGTGAAATGTCTATGGACGATGCCGTTCGTTTTAGCGGCGAGAAGCCCCCGGGTTAGTTAGAATACGTAGCGTGCAACACGCTGCGACGCAATTACCGCTGTTTTCCGAGATGGACGAGCCCGACGCTACGTCGGGCTTTTCTGTGCGTGAAAGTGGCAGGGCAAAACGCCTTTCGATCAAGGTGTTTCCACGTGGGCGCGTCGAAGTGGTTGTGCCGCGCCGCACTCGGGCTGCTGAAGTCCGCGAGTTTGTGGAAGCGCACCGCGACTGGATTCAGAGATCCCGCGATCAGTTTGCCGCCGAGCACAAGCCCGAGCCGTTCGTTTTGCCCAGGGCGGTTGCGCTTGACGGCATCGGCAAGCAATTTACGGTCACCTACATGCCGGGCGCAGGTGCGAAGTCGGTCAGATACCGCACGCGCGGCTCAGAGCTCGTGCTGTCGGGCAGGACAAGCGATGAGCGCTTGTGTGTTGCGGCGTTGAAGCGCTGGTTATTGAGCATTGCAAAACGGGAATTCGAACCGTTGCTGCGCACGCTGGCGACTTACACGGGTAATTCCTTCACAAAGATGCAGGTGCGCGGGCAGCGAACCTGTTGGGGAAGTCATTCCAGCAGCGGCACCGTCAGCCTGAATTATTGCCTGATGTTCCTTGATCCGGCGCATCTTCGTTACGTGATGGTGCACGAGTTGTGTCATGCGCGACACATGAATCACTCACGACGATTCTGGAAGCTCGTCAGCCGTTTTGAACCGGATTACCAAAGACTCGACAATGACTTGAATACCTGCTGGAAACGAATTCCGACTTGGGTCGGTATTTATTAGTTAAATCAATATTTTACTATTGATTTATTAAGTAATTTCTCAGTAAGCACAGGGTGAAACTGTGTGTCAGCCCTGGTCGAGCAGCTCGCGCAGATTGATGACCGCTGCATTGGCACGCGCGAGATAATTCGCCATGACCAGCGAGTGATTTGCAAACAGCCCGTAACCACCGCCATTCAGAATCATAGGTGAACGCAGCGGCTCCAGGCTGGCTTCGAGTTCGCGAATGATCTGTCGCACACTGACTTCGGCATTCTTGTCTTCGAGGACGTGCGCGAAATCGAACTCTGCCGCGCGAAAAAAGTGCACCAGCGCCCACGCCGTGCCCCTGGCTTCGAAAAACACATTGTCAACCTGGAACCATCCGGTTCGCACTGCGACAGTATCCGGCTGACTGCCGGCAGCCTCAGCGACCGGATCGCCGGCGAGATCATCATTGATGCGATCGGCGGCAACACTGTTACCTAGTCGACGCGTCAGGCTGCCAAGTCGTTTTTCGACCTGCGACAGCCATTCGCGAAGGTTGTCAGCGCGTGCATAAAACTGGGTATCCGGGTCGCCGTCGAGCAATCTCTGCCGATAGCGCTGAAATGCCATGATGCCGTCGCGATACTCGGATTCCGTTGCGGGAAATATCCACGAATTGTTGTCGAAGAAAAATTGCGGGGCGCCTGCTGTGACGTCCTCGTCTTCTTTCGACTGCGACTGGCTGCGCGTGTAGTCATCTCGCATCACGCGTCCTAAGTCGCGTATTTGCGTTACAACGCCAAACTCCCAGCTTGGAATATTGTCGAGAAAAATATTGGGCGGGATTTTGTCGTTGGTCAGGTAGCCACCGGGTTTTTCCAGCAAGGTTTCCGCAACACGTATCAGTGAGTCAGTGGTCGAAAGGCCAACGACCGCTGACTCGGCGTCAGACGAGCGCGTAACCCAAAAGACATCCGGCTCACGAGAAAAATAAATTCCGGCGACAGTCATCAGGAACAGCACGGCGCCAAGCGTCCAGGCGAGCGTTTTCGTCCACTTGCGGGTCGCAAGTATGCTCTTTGCCGTGCGTTCCGTCATTGCTATGCGGCCAGTTGCCTCAGCACGTAATGCAAAATGCCGCCGTTTTCATAGTAGTCGCGTTCTTTCGGCGTATCGATGCGAACCTGGGCAGTAAACGTGATCGCGTCGCCATCTTCCGGCGTGGCCGTGACCGTAACCGTTTTTGCATCCGGGTCAGTATGGCCGTCGATAGCGAAAGTCTCGGTACCGGTGAGGCCGAGCGAAGTCGCATCCTGTCCGTCCTGGAATTGCAGCGGCAGTACACCCATACCGATCAGGTTGGAGCGGTGAATGCGTTCGAAACTCTTGGCAATGACCGCCTTTACCCCCAGCAGTACCGTTCCCTTGGCCGCCCAGTCGCGCGACGAGCCGGTTCCGTATTCACTGCCTGCGATGACAACCAGCGGGGTACCTTCTTCGCGGTAGCGCACGGATGCGTCATAAATCGACATCTGTTCGCCACTTGGCTGATGGCGTGTCCAGCCACCTTCTGTGCCTGGCGCGAGCAGGTTGCGCAGTCGGATGTTGGCAAATGTGCCACGCATCATAACTTCGTGATTACCACGTCGTGAT
>TARA_R110002096_G_scaffold145492_3_pt1 | contig 16142 bp, 18 predicted proteins | sample TARA_R110002096 | Tara Oceans TARA_R110002096 (sample SAMEA4397295) | marine metagenome | biome: Polar Biome; feature: [DCM] deep chlorophyll maximum layer (ENVO:01000326); material: water (ENVO:00002006), including particulate matter (ENVO:01000060) such as... | depth 35 m | reverse complement strand
TGCCCCTGTGCATTTATGAACATATATTTGTGTCCAAAATGGGGCGCACCTTATGAACAGCGTCTAACAGCCCTTATTTTTAACGCTACTTCGGACTTGGCAATGCATATTAAACTAAAGTTAAACTAATAATAACTATACGACTGTAAAGCGAAGTAGAAAAATACCCTTTATAATTTTTCATTTTATCCAAGGGCGTCGAAAATGAAAGGTGCAATTTTGCGGGTCACAAAATATTCTGCGCCCTATCGACCCCCAAACCATTGAGCCATCACAAAGATACCGACCATCCCCAATGAAATTTTGATAAGCAGACCACTGCCCCACTGAAACCAAAACCGCGACCGTTGGGCGGCGGGATTGATGCGGTCCGCAGCATGGATAAGGTCGCGCTTGGCTCTGGTGACTTTGGTTTTATCCACCCGGCGCCGTAGGCGCGGATGCTTCAAATCCTTCTCGGCTTGTACGATAATATCTGCATTTATCAACGCATTACGCGATAAATGTCGTTTTGCTTTGCGTATTTGTTTCGCAAAACCACCTTTTTGCGCAAACTTAACTTCGAACAGTTTGGCGACTTCGCCTTTGGCTTGATCTATTTCTTTTTGGTTCACCACTGCCTCCTGAACAAGAGGTTTAGTTTAAACACTTGTGATGCGTATTCAAGGCATGGATTCCTCGTCCATATCGCCGCCTTCTTGCATGGCGATGACCGCTGGATCATTGGGTGTACCCAACACGGTTACCGGAATCGCCATCAACATAAATCCCAAAATAAACACTTCTAATATACGCATATTACACCCCATATACTTGTCCAACCTTGGTAACACCAAGGCCTGTTTGAAGTGTTAAAAAGACATGAAAACTGTGCGGGATTTAAGACGGAATTAAGGCAATTTTGCGCGGCTACGCGGGGTCACAACATCATGCATACGGCATGCACCGTTTTGGCATTCAAGTATAGGTCGTTGATTTAAAAGTTATTTCTTCTTTACGAATTCAGTCAAGATCACGATCCGCTGCCCCTCGACCCGTCCCTCGATATGGGCAGCGTTATCGCTGACCAATGAGATACCGCGCACGGCTGTGCCACGTTTGGCGGTAAAGCCGCCGCCTTTGACGGGCAAATCTTTGATCAGAACAACATTGTCGCCCGCATTTAGCGTCGCGCCATTGGCATCCTTGTGTTGGCTGTCACGGATCGCGCCCGATATAGCCCAGTTCATGGCGGCATCATCAAGATAAATCTGTTCGGACAGATCACGTGCCCATGCTTGGTTACTTAACCGATCCAAAACCCGCCATGCCAAAACTTTGACAGGATCATGTTCTGACCAAATTGCACCGCCAAGGCAACGCAGGTGGTTTTGATCCATATCGCCCTCAATCATCGGCGTGCATGTCGCACATAACAACACACCCATGTTGGCCGTTCCGTCGGGATTGGGTCCAACAGCGTATGGGGTCAGATCGACGGAGGACTCGCAAAATTCACAAGCATTGTTAGAGCGGGTTTGAAGGGTTGCGCGCATGGGATGTGTCCAGTTTGAAAGTTATAGGCGTTTAGCGCGCCCACGCGCATTGAGCAAGACATCGCCAAGGGATGTTTTGCTCATTATGGGAGTTGCGCCCCGCCTTCGCGCAAGGTATTTACAAGCTCATAGGAGATCGAGATGAAAAATATACTTATACTTGCCACGCTGGTGGTACTGACTGGTTGTGCAACGGTTGAGGGCTTTGGCCAAGACGTGTCGGAAGCAAGTCGGAAGGTTTCTAGGGCGGTTAATTAGGCTTCCAATTGAAGTAATCTAATTGTCTTCTGGAGGATCAAGGATACCAGCTTTGTTTTTGACTCCCCACATGTCTAACAGCAAAGCAGCTGCTGCGATTCCACAAAATATGGATATCAAAGCTAAGAATTGGACTAAAATAAAGTGGAAAAGTGTTGCTGAAGCATTCAAAAAGTAGGAATTATCTGACAATGGACAGCACACCAAGTGCAATTGAATTTTCATCTTTATTCCAATTTCAGAATTAGAAGCGCCATCATACAATCCAAAGGAACGACGTTCGACACTGGGAAGGCGTTGTGCATCGGTGATTTGGGCGATTTATGGTGCCGCACACTTTACCCTCTGTGGAACATGCAATCTAGTAGTGCGCCCTTGCGACCGAAGGGTCGGGCGCGGTTTCGTATTTGGCATACGGAACCTAAGTGAGGTAGAACCTGATTAGGCCCCACCGCATGTGGTTAATTGTCCATTTTGAGCGCCGAGATAAACGCCTCTTGTGGAATATCCACGCGGCCGAATTGGCGCATTTTCTTCTTACCCGCTTTTTGCTTGTCCAACAGTTTACGCTTGCGCGATACGTCGCCGCCATAACATTTTGCGGTCACGTCTTTGCGTAGGGCGCTGAGTGTTTCGCGGGCGATGATGCGGCCACCGATAGCTGCTTGGATTGGGATTTTGAATTGGTGTTGGGGGATCAATTCCTTGAGCTTTTCGACCATGGCACGGCCACGTGCGTCGGCGCGATCAACGTGTACCATGGTGGACAATGCATCCACAGGTTCCTCGTTCACCAAGATTTGCATCTTCTGAAGACGATCTTCGCGGTAACCTTCCATGGTGTAGTCGAATGATGCATAGCCTTTGGTCACGGATTTTAAGCGGTCATAGAAATCAAACACCACTTCGTTCAATGGCAGGTCGTAAACCACCATGGCGCGGGTGCCTGCGTAGGTGAGGTCGATTTGGATGCCGCGACGATCTTGGCATAGTTTCAGCACATCGCCGAGGTATTCATCGGGGACAAGGATTGTTGCCTTGATCCGTGGTTCCTCGATATGTTCGACATGGGTCAGGTCGGGCATATCTGCGGGGTTGTGCAAATCGATCACAGTGCCGTCGCGCATATGGATGTGGTAAATCACGGATGGTGCGGTGGTAATCAGTTCGATGTCATATTCGCGCTCAAGTCGGTCCCGGATAACCTCGAGGTGTAAAAGTCCCAAGAAGCCACAACGAAAGCCAAAGCCGAGTGCGGCGGATGTTTCCATTTCAGCGCTGAAAGATGCGTCGTTGAGGGACAGTTTTGAGATCGCTTCGCGCAAGTCTTCGAATTGGGCGTTGTCGACCGGGAACAGGCCGCAGAAAACGACGGGCTGTGCGGGAGCAAAACCTGGCAGCGCTTCTGTGCAGCCCTTTTTCTCGTGCGTGATCGTGTCGCCAACGCGGGTGTCGGCGACCTGTTTAATAGAGGCGGTTAGGAAACCCATCTCGCCTGCGGTCAGGACGTCGATAGGGGTCATTTTCGGGGTGAACACGCCGATACGTTCCACGGGGTATGTGGCGTTGGTGTTCATCATGCGGATTTTGTCGCCTTTTTTCAGCTGACCATCAATGATGCGCACAAGAACGACAACGCCAAGGTAGGCGTCATACCAACTGTCGACCAGCATCGCCTTTAGCGGTGCGCCTTCGGTTGTGGTTGGTGCGGGTAGACGTGTGACGATTGCTTCCAACACTTCGGGAATTCCAAGGCCTGTTTTGGCAGAGATGTGCACGGCGTCTGTTGCATCGATGCCGATGACGTCTTCGATTTGTTCTGATACGCGATCTGTGTCGGCGGCTGGTAGGTCGACTTTGTTTAAGACTGGGACGATTTCGTGGTTTGCTTCTAATGCGTGATAGACGTTGGCCAATGTTTGGGCTTCGACGCCTTGGGATGCGTCGACGACGAGAAGTGAGCCTTCGACCGCGCGCATAGAGCGGGAGACTTCGTAGGCGAAATCGACGTGACCGGGGGTGTCGATCAGGTTGAGGATGTAGGTTTCGCCGTCGTTTGCCTTGTATTCAATACGCACCGAGTTTGCTTTGATCGTGATGCCACGTTCGCGCTCGATGTCCATCGTATCCAGCATCTGTGCTTCCATATCGCGATCAGCGACTGTTCCAGTGGATTGGATCAGGCGATCAGCAAGGGTGGATTTGCCGTGGTCGATGTGCGCCACGATAGAGAAATTGCGGATTTTGGTTATGTCGGTCATGGGTTGGGATATGATACGGATTTGGGGGCTGGTCAAGAGATTTGGCACCTTTGTGCGTGGCGATTTTAAGATCAACTGAGGTGGTGGGGAATTCGGTGGGTCTTCGAAGGGGGATTGGGTCGCTTTGTGGAAGATGTCCACACGTGGACAAGCGGTTAAGTAATTGTTTTTGTTTCGTTATTAGAAAATCCAAAAAACCCTTAGCATGGACTTCAAGGGATTTCGATGAATGCGGCAGGCTTTTAACAGCGTCGAAGACCCGAGAACACATGTAGCGGGCGCAAATACGCGCGAACTTTGGTTGTAAACGCGAACATTGGTTGTAAAATAGTGCTGACGCTAAGTTTGACGTATCCCAACCTGTTGCAAAACTGACTCTTGCGCTCAATTCCGACATTTGTCATATTTTAACGATATAGATGCAGGATCACTGTACGAAATGAGGTAAGTTTGATGAAACTTTTAAAATTGAGCATAGGGTGTGTGGCATTATTGGCGTCTGTGACACCCGCCGTTTCAGGTAAAATAGAGCGCGCCTGTAATAGTTCACAGCGGAATGTTTCGGCGTCGACTTGTAGCTGTATTCAGAGTGTGGCCAACACAAAGTTGACAGGGCGTGACCAAACATTGGCGGCAAAGTTTTTCAAAGACCCGCAGATGGCACAAGAAACGCGCCAATCTGATCGGCGGTCATCAGAGGCGTTTTGGCAACGTTACAAAGCGTTTGGATCTGCTGCGGCGCAGAACTGTAGTTAAAAAATACGCTTAAGCACCATTTTTAAGATGTGCGATCAGACCCATGCTAGCCTGTTCAATCAGATCGAACACGTCTGAAAAATTATCCTCGTAATATGGATCGGGCACTGTACGCAGTGGTTGATCGGATGCGTAATCCAAGAACAGTTGGATTTTTGCGGTGGTGTTATCAGGTGCGGCCGCCAGGACATTATCCAGATTTTCGTTGTCCATACACATAATATAGTCGAAATCATCAAAATCGCTGACGTTGAGTTGAGTTGAGCGTTGGCGCGACAGATCAAAACCGCGAAGAGATGCCTCGAACATGGCGCGGGTGTCGGGTTGTTCACCGTTGTGAACCCCTGATGTGCCGCAACTGTTGACGATCACATCCATATCGTTTTGTGCGGCTAGTGCGCGAAACACGCCTTCTGCCGTTGGGGAACGACAGATATTGCCAAGGCACACGAACAGAATTTTGGGTTGCATCGAATGCCTCGCTACGCAGATTATGGTTAGTTGTAACACAGGCGATTTTATGCGCAATTTATAACTGACCTTATAGCGTTTGGTGTGGGGTCGTATCGGGCAGCAAATGCCAATGCGTCCGTGCCCGTTTATCATCTGGATCTGTATGGTAGTGGGTCACAATCCACGCTTGATTTAGGGAAAACTAAACCCGATTACGACAGTGCGCGGCAAATTGCGTTACGGTATTTAAAATAATGCATGATCCCTTGACCTTGGCGCGTGGCTGTGTCCCATAGAGGCATGACACAAGCGACCCTGTATATCGACACCGATGCAATTTGCACCAATTGGGCAGCCATGGATGCCAAGTCCGCATCCCATGTGGAAACAGGTGCCGTGGTAAAAGCCGATGGATATGGTTTAGATGCAGGCCGCGTCGCCAAAGTTTTAGCAGATGGCGGTGTGCGCACGTTTTTCGTAGCCGAAGCCAATGAGGGCATAGCGGTGCGCAAGGCCGTGGGCAACATTCCAGAAATTTACGTGTTTTCGGGCATGATGTTAAGCGATGCGGCGACGCTGAACTCTTATAACTTGATCCCGTTATTGAATGCGCCCGAACAATTCACCCGGTTTCGCGCCCAATTGCCCGATGCACAGTTTGGGGTGCAGTTGGACACCGGTATGAACCGTTTGGGAATGGAGGCGGATGAATTTGCCCCCTTGCGCATCGAGGCCGTGAATGCGCGTCTGATTATCAGCCATTTGGCCTGTGCGGATGAACCCGACCACGCACAAAATGCGGCGCAATTAGCAGCGTTTCATGGGGTCAGCGATGGATTGGGGGTACGCCGATCCTTGGCCGCGACGGGTGGGGTGATGTTGGGGTCGGATTACCATTTTGATCTGTGCCGCCCGGGAATTGGATTATATGGTGGTGCACCGTTTGATGATGCGGTGCCAGTGGTGCGGTTGCAAATTCCGGTTATTCAATCGCGCCTTGTGCAAAAAGGCGAGAGTGTCGGCTATGGTGCCAGTTGGATTGCGCCACGAAATTCACGGGTTGCGACGATTGCCGCCGGATATGCGGATGGGTTAATCCGCGCGGCGAGTAATGGTGGGGTGAAGGTTTTTGCGGATGGCGTGCCCTGCCCCGTGATTGGGCGGGTTTCGATGGATTTGATCACGGTCGATGTGACAGCGTTGGATCGGGTGCCCGAAACGGTCGAGATTTTGAACGCGGTGCAGACGGTCGATGATTTGGCCGCGCATGCGGGAACAATTGGGTATGAGATATTGACGTCATTAGGGGCGCGTTATGCACGGGAATATTTATGAGCATTGTTGAGAATTTTCTGGGATCAATCGGCGCATCCGCTTTGGGATTTTGCGCCATGGTTGGGCGGATCACGTTATTTGCGGCCAGCGCCGTCAGCCACATATTTCGCCCGCCATTTTATGGCCGCGAAGTATTGGCACAGGTCATGCAAATTGGGTTTTACAGCCTGCCTGTTGTCGGGTTAACCGCGTTGTTCACTGGCGCCGCGTTGGCGTTACAGATTTATTCTGGCGGTGCGCGGTTTAGTGCGGAAAGCGTGGTGCCATCGATTGTGGCCATCGGCATGGTACGCGAATTGGGGCCTGTGCTGGGTGGTTTGATGGTGGCGGGGCGGGTTTCATCGTCTATTGCTGCCGAATTGGGCACGATGCGGGTGACGGAACAGATTGATGCGCTGGTGACATTATCAACCAACCCGATGAAATTTTTGGTCGCACCGCGTGTGTTGGCGGCGACGTTGGCGATGCCTGTTTTGGTGGCGGTAGGTGATACCATCGGCATTATGGGTGGATATTTGGTGGGCACGGGTCGGTTGGGATTTAACTCGGCCAGTTATATCAAAAATACCGTGGATTTTCTGGAATTTGATGATGTGTTTTCAGGCCTGGCCAAGGCGGCGGTGTTTGGGTTTATTATCGCGTTGATGGGCTGTTACCACGGGTATAATTCAGGGCGCGGTGCACAGGGTGTGGGTCGGGCGACGATCAATGCTGTGGTATCGGCCAGTGTGATGATTTTGGCGGCGAATTACGCCCTGACGGAGGCGTTTTTCTGATGATTGATATTCGGGGTGTGCACAAGGCCTTTGGTGATAATCAGGTGTTGCGCGGGGTTGATATGCAGATCGCCAAGGGCGAAAGCATGGTGATTATTGGCGGATCTGGCACCGGGAAATCCGTGTTGCTGAAATGTATTTTGGGATTGGAAACGCCGGACAGTGGGGTCATCAGTGTTGATGGGCAGGATGCAACGTCAGGGGATCGGGATGCGTTTTTAGCGCGTTTTGGGATGCTGTTTCAATCGGGTGCGTTGTTTGACAGCCTGTCGGTTTGGCAGAATGTGGCGTTTCGTTTGTCGCGTGGGCCACAGAAATTATCGCCGTCCGATGCGCGAGACGTTGCGATAGAGAAGTTGCGTCGTGTGGGATTGAAGGCCGAGGTGGGAGATAAGTTTCCCGCCGAATTATCGGGTGGCATGCAAAAACGTGTGGGGTTAGCGCGGGCAATTGCGGCAGAACCAGAGATTATCTTTTTCGACGAGCCGACCACAGGGCTTGATCCGATAATGTCGGGTGTTATTAACGAATTGATCCGCGAGATTGTGGTTGAAATGGGTGCCACGGCGATGACGATTACGCATGACATGTCGTCGGTACGTGCGATTGCCGACAAGGTGTCGATGATACATGACGGCGTTGTGCAATGGGCGGGACCGATTGCGGATTTGGAAAAATCAGGCAATCCGTATTTGGATCAATTCCTGAATGGGCGTGCCGAGGGGCCGATTGAGGCTGTGCGCTGAATGTGACGTGACTGCGCCCTTGACCTGTTGTGTATGGGACGCATTATAAGCGTAAACAGGGGACAGAATTAATGCACAATCCAGTCATTTCCGCCACGGGGGTTTTTACGCCCAGCGAAGTTATTACCAATGACGAATTGGTGGTGGCGTTTAATGCCTATGCTGATTTGTATAACGCCCAAAATGCGGATGCGATTGCGGCGGGGAAATTGGCGGCCAAGGAGCATTCCAGCAGTGAGTTTATCACCAAAGCATCGGGGATTGAGCAACGGTTTGTGTTGAATAAATCGGGAATTTTAGACCCCAAAATTATGCATCCTGTGTTGCGCGAGCGCAGTGATGATGAGCCAAGTCAGATGGCCGAAATGGCAGTGATTGCGGCGCAAGAGGCGTTGGACAAGGCAGGGGTTGATGCATCCGATGTTGATCTGATTTTGGTGGCGGCGTCGAATTTTGAACGCGCTTATCCCGCGATTGCGGTTGAGGTTCAGGAACTGTTGGGCGCATCGGGGTTTGGGTACGATATGAATGTAGCCTGTTCATCGGCGACGTTTGGCATTCAATCCGCATCCGACATGATCCGCGCAGGCAGTGTGCGCCGCGCGTTGGTGATTAATCCAGAGATTTGTTCGGCGCATTTAGAATGGCGTGATCGCGATTGCCATTTCATTTTTGGCGATGTGGCAACCGCGACGTTGTTGGAGCGCAAGGATGATGTCAAGGGTGCGCATTTTGACATTTTGTCAACCAAATGTGCGACGAAATTTTCCAATAATATCCGCAACAACAATGGGTTTCTGCGTCGTTCGCGCGTGGGGCACATGGAGGATCGTCGCGACATGCAGTTTATGCAAAATGGGCGTGCAGTGTTCAAAGAGGTTTTACCGTTGGTCAGTGAACACATCCTGACACAACTGACGGATGCAGGATTGGATGCGGATGATTTAAGTCGTTTATGGTTACATCAAGCCAACAAAAGTATGAATGATTTCATTGGCCGCAAGGTGATGGGGCGAACGCCCGAACCACACGAACAGCCCAATATTTTACAGGATTACGCGAATACTTCGTCGGCGGGATCGATCATTGCGTTTGCCAAGTATTCCGATGATTTGGTAGCGGGGCAAAAAGGTGTGATTTGTTCATTCGGTGCAGGGTATTCGGTGGGATCAATCATTGTGGAACGCGCGGGATGATTTGGAAGGTTTTAAACCTGTCGCTGTTGATCCTGTTCCCGATTGCATGGTTTGCTCCATTGATGCGTGCGGGGTTTTTACCGTTTTTTAAATTGAGCGAAGTGTCGGTGATGACGGGCATCAGCAGTATGTGGGACGAGGATGTTTTACTGGCGTTAATTGTGGTGCTATTTGCGATCTTCGCACCAATAGCCAAGGTGATTGGTACAGCGTTGATCCAATTTGACTATGCGCCAAAAACGTGGAAACCAGTGATCCAACTGATGGGAAAATTTGCCATGGCGGATATTTTTCTGGTCGCGATTTACATTGTGGTGGCCAAAGGTGTGGGTGTCGGGCGATTAGAAGTGGCGTGGGGATTATACCTGTTTACGGCCTGTGTTTTGATGGGGTTTTTAATGAGCCTTAAAATGAAGCCAGATGCATAAGCGCCGCTTGCCCTTGGCCACACAAACAGGCACAAAGTGTCATGGCTAAAACAACCCTTGCATATACCTGTTCCAACTGCGGCGCGTCCCATAAAAAATGGGCGGGGCGATGCGAGGGATGTGGTGAGTGGAATTCCATCAAGGAAGAAGCACCCTTGGCGGCCGGCCCCAAGGGCAAAACATTAGGTGCCAACAAGGGACGCCGCGTACCGTTGGGCGATTTAAACACAGTGGACGCACCCCTGCCCCGCGCCAGTGTTGGAATTGCGGAATTTGACCGCGTTTTGGGTGGTGGATTGGTGCCTGCCAGTGCGATTTTAGTGGGCGGTGATCCCGGTATTGGGAAATCAACATTATTATTACAAGCGGCGGCAGAATTCGCGCGGACAGGCAAAAAGGTGGTTTATATTTCTGGCGAGGAAGCCAGCAGTCAAATTCGGATGCGTGCGCAACGTTTGGGATTAACGGATGCGTCGGTCAAGTTAGCCACAGAAACCAATCTGCGCGATATTTTAACAACGCTTGAGGATGAGTTGCCCGATTTGGCAATTATTGATTCCGTGCAAACCATGTGGGCCGATCATGTGGACAGCGCACCCGGATCCGTGTCCCAAGTACGTGCCACCGCGCATGAGCTGACAACATTTGCCAAGCGCAAAGGCGTGGCGGTGGTGTTGGTGGGGCATGTAACCAAGGATGGTCAGATTGCGGGGCCGCGTGTTGTGGAACATATGGTTGATACGGTTTTGTATTTCGAGGGCGAGCGCGGGCACCAATTTCGGATTTTGCGTGCCGTGAAAAATCGGTTTGGCCCATCGGATGAAATTGGTGTGTTTGAAATGACTGGTGCGGGGTTGGCGCAGGTCACGAACCCATCTGAATTATTTTTAGCAGAACGCGATGTGCAGACACCGGGGTCTGTGGTTTTTGCAGGGATCGAAGGGTCGCGACCGTTGTTGGTTGAAGTCCAAGCCTTGGTCGCACCGTCGTCATTGGCGTCACCGCGGCGCAACGTCGTGGGATGGGACAGCAGTCGGTTGTCCATGGTGTTGGCAGTTTTGGAATCGCGCTGTGGCATTAGTTTTGGTGGGCAGGACGTGTATTTGAATATCGCAGGCGGATTGCGAATTTCCGAACCAGCCGCCGATTTGGCCGTCGCCGCCGCCTTGATTTCAGCGCGACAGGACATAGCTATTGCATCAGATACTGTTATATTTGGAGAAATTAGCCTGTCTGGTGCGCTTCGGCCTATCACTCAGGCTGAAAATAGGCTTAAAGAGGCGGAAAAATTGGGTTTTGCTGCGGCTTTTGCGCCTTCGAGGATGAAACTGTCATCCGAATCGGGCATGAAGGTACAGAAATACGAAGCAGTTGACGCATTTGTCGAAGACTGCTTTGGTGCGGTAGACGCATAGCAAGGGGATTGAGAATGGAAGGTTTTACACTTGTCGACGGCGGATCAGCGATTATTTTGCTGATTTCGGCGATCTTGGCATATTCGCGCGGATTGGTGCGCGAAGTCTTATCAATTGCGGGTTGGGTTGCTGCGGCGATTACTGCATTCATCTTTGCGCCACGTGTCGAGCCATTGATCCGCGAAATTCCTGTGCTGAGCGGAATTATCGGTGACAGTTGCGAATTATCAATCATCGGCGCATTTGCCATTGTTTTTGCGTTAACGTTGATCGTCGTGGCCATTTTCACGCCGTTGTTTGCAGGCGCTATTCAGCGATCCGCCCTAAGTGGTTTTGACCAAGGTTTGGGTTTCTTGTTCGGTGTTTTGCGCGGTGTTGTCCTGATATTGGTGGCATTGGTGGCCTATAATTTCATCGGTGCCGAGTTGGACATTGTGGAAAATTCAAAAACCAAAGAGATTTTAAGCGGCTCTGAAGCGCAAATCCAAGAAGCGATCAAGAAAGACGGCGAAGCCGGCGAAGAAAGCATGATCGCATGGATGCAAGGCCGTTACCAAGAGCTGACAACCAGCTGTGGCGAAACAGATGGTACGCCTGCAATCACAACACCAAGGGTTACAGGCAACTAATTTTCCAGCCTAGGCCAGTTTGTGCAAAAATAGACCAAGTTTTAGACCGCGATGACGTGACAGGCATCGCGGTCTGCTTTATATGGGGGTCAGCTGCACACATATACGGAATCAACTTATGCGCCTGTCCGATACCAAGCCGTTCCTGTCCCATCCCTTTGATCACAACAAACTGAAAGAAGAATGCGGTATTTTTGGCGTTAATGGTGTTGGCGATGCGGCCAATTTTGTGGCCCTTGGATTGCACGCCCTTCAACATCGCGGCCAAGAAGCGGGTGGGATTGTGGTGCATGATACCGAACACGGGTTCAATTCAGCGCGTCGTTTTGGGTATGTGCGCGATCATTTCACCAAAGAAAGCCTGATGAAAACCCTGCCGGGTGCCAATGCTATTGGGCATGTGCGGTATTCAACGGCGGGAAACAAAGGTCACACGGCCATCCGCGATGTGCAGCCGTTTTTTGGCGAGTTTGCAATGGGGGGCTGTGCGATTGCGCATAATGGCAACCTGACCAACGCCGAAGCATTGCGCAAAGAGCTGATTGAGCGTGGGTCTATTTTCCAAAGTTCGTCCGACAGTGAATGTATCATTCACCTGATGGCGCGATCCATTCATAACAATCACACGCAACGCCTGAAGGACGCTTTGACCCGTGTCGAGGGGGCGTTTTCGGTCATTGCCATGACCCGCACCAAATTGATCGGTGTGCGCGACCCACGCGGTGTGCGCCCGTTGGTGTTGGGCAAGTTGGGTGATGGTTATGTGCTGTCATCAGAAACCTGCGCGTTGGACATTGTCGGCGCACAGCATGTGCGCGAAATTGAACCCGGTGAAATGGTTGTTATCGGACCAGAAGGTATCCAAAGTTCGTTCCCGTTTGAGCGTACATCACCCAAGCCATGTATTTTCGAGAAGGTATATTTCTCGCGGCCTGACAGCATTTTGGATGGGCGGTCGGTTTATGAAACACGCCGCCAAATCGGTATCGAGTTGGCACGCGAAAGCCCCGTCGAGGCGGATTTGGTTTGTCCTGTGCCCGACAGTGGCACGCCTGCGGCCATTGGATATTCCCACGAGAGTGGCATCCCATACGGAATGGGAATTATCCGTAATTCATACATGGGACGCACGTTTATCGAACCCACAGAACAAATCCGCAATATGGGTGTGCGACTGAAACTAAACGTGAACCGCACCTTGATCGAAGGCAAGCGGGTGATTTTGGTGGATGACAGCGTTGTACGTGGCACCACCAGCCGCAAAATCAAAGAAATGATTTTGGATGCGGGGGCGGCCGAAGTGCATTTTAGGATTGCATCACCACCCACCATGTGGCCGTGTTTTTACGGTGTGGATACGCCAGAGCGTGAACAATTACTGGCCGCGACCATGACCGAAGAAGAGATGCGGGCGCATTTGAAAGTCGCCAGCCTGAAATTCGTTACCATGGACGGTTTGTACCGCGCTTGCGGTGTTGAAACCGGACGTAACAACGACAATCCCAGCCACTGTGACGCCTGTTTCAGCGGCCAATACCCCGTAGTTCCAAGCGATCGCATCGCCCGTGGATTTAAAATGGCAGCAGAATAGACATGACACAAGCAGATCAAAAAATCGCACTGATCACCGGTGCATCGCGCGGATTAGGCGCGGCCGTATGTGAACGATTGGCATCCCAAGGGTATCACGTGATTGCGGTTGCACGTACCACGGGCGCGCTAGAAGAGTTGGATGATCGCATTCAGGCGGCAGGTGGCAGTGCCACATTGGCGCCGTTTGACATCACCGACGAGGAAGCCGTGAAACGGATGTGTATTTCTGTACATCAACGTTGGGGTGGCGTCGATTTGTGGGTGCATACAGCCATCCATGCGGCACCATTGGCACCTGTGGCACATATCGAGGCCAAGGACTGGGATAAAACAGTTGCGATCAATATCACCGCCACCGCGCGTTTGATTACCAATATCGAACCGCTGTTATTGGCGAAATCAGGTACTGCTGTCCATGTTGATGACCCCTTGGATGGCCGCAAGTTTTTCGGCTCTTATGGTACCAGCAAGGCGGCGCAACGTGCGCTGTTTGAAAGCTGGGCCAATGAAACGTCAAAAACCGGACCAACTGTGATCAGATTCACGCCGAATCCGATGCCAACCGCATGCCGTGCGCGGTTTCATCCAGGTGAAGATCGCACGCAACTGTTTCATCCAAGCGAAGAAGCAAAACGTTTGGTTAAACAGCTGTAGAGCAGAATATTTTGGGTGGCGCCTGTGAGCGCTGCAATTCAAAAGACGATATTTCACAACGCTAAACAGCAAAAAGCCCCGCAAATTGCGGGGCTTTTTAATTCATACAATCGCGCGTTTAAGCGGCAACAACAGCTGCTTTTGCGATGTCTTTTTTAACTTTCAAAGCTTTGTCAGACAATTCAGTGTCTTTTGCTTTGGCCATGAATGCGTCCAGACCACCACGGTGATCAACGGTGCGCAATGCAGCGGCTGAAATTTTGAATTTGAATGATTGACCCAAGGCATCGCTGGCCAAAGTCACGTCATTCAGGTTTGGCAGAAAGCGACGGCGCGTACGGTTTTTCGCGTGGCTTACGTTATTGCCAGACATTGGGCCTTTGCCAGTCAGTTCACAACGACGAGACATGATGTATTCCTTTGATCTGCGCCATCTGGTCATTGTACCAAACAGCATTTGTATATCAGTGCCGTTCTTTAGGCCGCATCCATACGGACGTCAAGGGATTCGCATCCCTTATGCGCACATTTATCAACAATCCGAACGTGCTTTGTATTTTTCGATAAACACGCCTGCGTTTTTCACATAACACTGCTGTATGCCAACGTTTGATTTCACATTACCTATTGATGATGCTCTGCCCGCCCTGATGGATGCAATGCGTGTGCATCGTCATGCGGTTTTGCAGGCACCACCGGGTGCGGGTAAAACCACCCGTGTGCCAATTGCGTTATTTGCGGCGAGGTTATTCAAGGGTAAAATCTTGATGCTGGAACCACGTCGATTGGCGGCGCGTGCGGCGGCGGCGCGTTTGGCACAGCATTTTGGTGACGAATTAGGTCAAACCGTTGGCTACCGTATGCGCGGCGACAGTAAAACATCGCCGCTGACCAAGATCGAGGTCGTGACCGAGGGTATTTTAACCCGCATGATCCAATCAGATCCCGAATTAACGGGGATTGATTGCGTGATTTTCGATGAATTTCACGAACGATCGCTGAACGCAGATTTGGGATTGGCGTTTTGTTTGGAAATTCGCGCCGCGTTGCGCGATGATTTGGCAATATTGGTGATGTCAGCCACATTAGACGCTGCCCCCGTGGCGGCATTGATGGGCAATGCGCCCGTTATAACGTCCAAGGGGCGCGCATACGATGTGACCCCCATCCACCTGCCCCGCCCGTGGGCAAAACCCAATCAGCGCGGCCCACGTTTTGCCGATGCGATGGCGGATTTGATTGTGCAGGCCGCATCCGAGGCTGAAGGGTCCATTTTGGCATTTTTGCCTGGCGAAGGTGAAATCAAGCAGGTGCAATCTATCTTGGCCAAGCGGTTGAACAATATCGCCATTCATCCGCTGTACGGCGCCATGCCTTTTGCAGATCAACGCCGCGCCATTGCGCCAACCGATGGCCGCAAGGTGGTTTTGGCCACCTCCATTGCCGAAACATCCCTGACGATCGAGGATATTCGGATTGTGGTTGATGGTGGATTGGCGCGACGTGCGCGGTTTGATGCGGGATCGGGAATGGCGCGTTTAGTGACCGAAAAGGTGACCAAAGCCGAAGCGATCCAACGAATGGGACGTGCGGGACGTGTCAGCACCGGCATCTGTTACAAATTATGGACCAAGGGCGAAGAAGGCGGGTTGCAACCGTTCGCACCGCCAGAAATATTAAGCAGCGATTTGACACCGTTGGTGATGGAACTGGCCGCATGGGGCGTGGACAGCCCAATGGATTTGCCGTTTTTGACACAACCGCGCGAGGCGGATTTTCAATCAGCACAGGCCTTGTTGATGGAACTAGGTGCGCTGGATGACACGCGACGGATCACAGATTTGGGCACGCGCATTGCCCGCGAACCAACCCATCCACGATTGGCCAAGGTTTTACTGAACGCAAGTGGCGATGCAAATATCGCGGTGGCGCTGATGGAGGCGCGTGATATTTTGCTACGCCCTGCGCCGATGGATTTTGCGCTGCGTGTTAAGGCGGCGAAGAACCCACAGGGTTTCAAGCGCGATCATCCCTATACCATCAACATGGGCGCACGGGCGCGTGTTATGGAAACCGCCAAGAAGTTGCGTGCAAAGGGCAATAGGGT
>TARA_R110002096_G_scaffold232763_1_pt1 | contig 16145 bp, 9 predicted proteins | sample TARA_R110002096 | Tara Oceans TARA_R110002096 (sample SAMEA4397295) | marine metagenome | biome: Polar Biome; feature: [DCM] deep chlorophyll maximum layer (ENVO:01000326); material: water (ENVO:00002006), including particulate matter (ENVO:01000060) such as... | depth 35 m | reverse complement strand
TCTAAGAAGGGTTTAGTATCAGAGACTAGTCCAAGGGAGCGAAAAAAACGTGGAAATTCTAAATAAAATAGCTTTATTGTTACGGACAACAAGGCCCGAACTAGTAACTGAAAGAATAGAAAAAAGTAAAATAGTCGGGCAAACAGGGGAGTTATACAATGTGGCGGTCAAATGGGGGCTAGATGAAGCTAGAAAATTAGCGTCATTGCGGATAAAAAATGTTCCGTCTCCTATCACTCGAGACTATACGTGGACGGGCAAGTTTCAACCGTACGACCATCAACGTGAGACATCTTCGTTTTTAACGCTACATAAAAAAGCTTTTTGTTTTAATGAACAAGGCACTGGGAAAACAGCGTCAGTTATTTGGGCCTCCGATTACCTGATGAAACTTGGGGAGATCAATCGAGTGTTGGTCATTTGCCCCCTATCAATTATGAAATCCGCTTGGCAAGAAGATTTATTTAGGTTCGCCACTCATCGTTCGTGTTCTATAGCGCATGGTGGCGCAAAAGCACGCAAGAAAATTATTAACGCAGGTGCAGATTTTGTCATTATTAATTTTGATGGCGTGGCGATTGTAGAAGAAGAAATAAAAAATGGAGGCTTTGATCTTATAGTAGTAGACGAAGCGAACGCATATAAAAACCCACAAACTAACCGTTGGAAAATTATAAAAAGACTTACTGACCGAGTAGAGTGGTTATGGATGCTTACTGGTACTCCAGCTGCGCAGTCTCCCCTCGATGCGTATGGCCTAGCCAAATTAGTTAACCCTCTAAAAACACCTAAATTTTATGGACACTTTAGAGACTCGATCATGTACAAATTATCCCAGTTTAAATGGGTGCCGAAACGAAACGCGGAAGAAGTGGTTCACAATCTATTACAACCTGCAATACGGTTTGAGAAAGATCAATGCTTAGATTTACCAGATGTAACTTATTTAGACCGCGAAGCTCCTCTTACTGCACAACAGAATAAGTACTACGAGAAACTTAAGAAACAAATGACTATGGAAGCCGGGGGAGAACAAATTACTGCGGTCAATGCAGCTACGAACTTAAACAAGTTGTTGCAGATATCAGGTGGGGCTGTTTACAGTGACACTAAAGAAGTAGTTGAGTTTGATGTGTCTAACCGTTTAAACGTGATACTAGAGGTTATTGAAGAGTCTTCTCACAAGATTTTAATTTTTGTTCCTTACACGCATACCATAGAGTTACTGAAAGAGTTTTTAACTGCTAAGAAAATTACTTCCGAAATTATTAATGGGAAAGTTAATCTAAACAAAAGAAGCGACCGTATTAAAAAGTTTCAAACCGAAAAAGACCCAAGAGTTTTAATTATTCAACCACAAGCGGCTTCACACGGCTTAACTTTAACAGCTGCTAACACCATCATTTGGTACGCACCAGTGACTAGTGTTGAGACTTATCTTCAAGCCAATGCTCGAATTGATCGCCCTGGGCAAGTTAATGCTATGAATGTGGTACATATTTCTGGAAGCGGAGTAGAAAAGCGTTTGTATTCAATGCTTAGAAATAATATTGATAATCACGCTAAAATTATTGACTTGTACCGCCAAGAAGTTCTAGAATAGGCTTTTACTTTGTCAAACTAAGGGGATTCAAAATGGCTAGTAGGTCAGCACGTACGTTGGAAGAGAAAAACAAAAAGAGTATCAGTAACAAAGATGAGTTGGAGCGGGTTAACACTCGTTGCTTTAAACGTAAGGGCATACTTTACGTGCCTACGTACGCTAAAACTAGCTCCCCTCATGTTGAATACGTTGGCCCAGGATATGGCACGAACAACAAAACTCTTTACTCAGAGATTGAGCTTCTTTGTATGGGGGCAATAGCTTGCACTCACATGCTTTGGAGAAGGGGTCACATCAAAACTTGATATTGTTAATAAGAATCATTAGAATAGAGTCTGTTAGACAAAGTCAAACATAATAAAGGGGAGGGGGATAATGGATACGGAACAATTAACTTCTGTTTACATTAAGATTCGGGACGCTCTAGACGAAAAGCGGGAACAGCATAAAGAAGAACTTAGAGAGCTGAAAGATCAACTCGACTTAGTCAGTAATAAGCTACTTGATATTTTACAGGAACAGAACGCGCAATCTATGCGTACTGACGTTGGAACAATCATGAAGGGTGTTACTACTAGGTATTGGGCTTCTGATTGGGAATCAATGTATGAGTTTATAAAACAGAATGATGCGTTCCCGTTATTAGAGCAACGTATACATAAAACTAATATGAAAAAGTTTTTAGAAGAAAACCCAGATAAGTTACCCATTGGGTTACAAACCGATAGTAAATTTTCTATAACTGTAAGAAGAGCTAAATCTAAATAAGGGAGAAGTAAATGAGCGAAGTAACTATATTTCAAAACAAAGCAGTATCTGTTAACGGCGATTCCGATCTTAGTGATCTTGCTAAGTCGTTTCTAACTACAAGTTCCTCAACACAAAGTCGTAGGATTCAAGCCAGTACCAATGGAACCTTCAAGAAAATTGTTAACGGTGAGCAGATGGGTGGTGGTGTTCGAGGGGAATTTAACGCTGTGATTATTGGTGCCCTGCCAAAGGTTTCCCGCATCTATTACAAGAGTAAATTTGATCCAAGTAAAGAAGCAACGTTGCCTAACTGCTGGTCAAACTTAGGTGATAAACCTGAAGAAGCCGCATCTGATAAGCAAAGTGGCAATTGCTCAACATGCCCTCAAAACATTAAGGGTACTGGGGACAACGGAGGACGGGCGTGTAGATACCAACGTCGTGTTTCTTTGTTGCTAGAGAATGAGTTGGGCGGTGAGGTATATCAATTCAATATACCTGCTAAATCTTTATTTGGTAAAGGCGATAAAAACGTACATCCGTTTGAGAGCTATATTAAATACATTCTTTCAAACAATGAATCCCCAGATCGAGTAGTGACCAAAGTAGCTTTTGATTCGGATGCGGACACTATGGAGTTGAACTTCAGCGCAATCAGGATATTGAATGAAGAGGAGATCCAGATAGTTAAGAACGCGCAACAACGTCCAGAAGCTGAAAGGTACACTAAGATTACTGTTGCTCAAACTGACGGAGTTAAAAAAATTCCTAGTCCTGAGAAAGTTACTAAGCCTGTTGTTGTTCGATCTGATGAGCCTGATGAATTTGACACACCGCAGGTTGAAGTAGTTGCGGAACCTGTAAAGAAACAGAGCAAGAAGGCCAGTACTACCCCCGTAGTTAAAGATGATTTAGCTGATGTCTTAGACGCTTGGGGCGCTGACGATTAATTATGAGCTACGGATATAGCGTACGAATCATAAAACTAAATAAGAAAGCTGACGGTAAGCTGATTGGGGTGCGCCTTGGACGGATATGTATTAAGCGTGATGTATCTGTTTCCGAGGCTGCTTCTTACTTAAAAGTTACTCGTCAAACTATTTATAACTGGTTTATTGGATTCTCAAATCCTAAAGGAAAAAAGCTAGATGTAATCAATTGCTTTCTTGACACTTTAAAACACTAAGTAGGGCACTATTTATGAGCGATAAAATAGACTTGCTTAGTACTGTTCAACCGTCTTCGGGGTGGTTTTGCATACTAGGTATTAAAGATAATAAAGTAAAACAAAGTTTAGTTAAAACCAGAGAAGAAGCAGATAAACTTATTGCGACTTTTGTAACCGAAAAGAATGATGTTTATTTTGGTGTTGCTAAGTTTAAATCTGATGTTAGTCGAGTTAAGACTAATGTTGAGTTTCTTAAGGCTCTTTGGGTAGATATAGATTGTGGGGAAAGCAAAGCTAAAGTCGATGAACGAACTGGGCGGCCTGATGGGTACATAGATCAAGCCACCGCAATAGTAGCACTTAAGACTTTTTGCCAAACCATAGGGCTACCTAAACCTATACTGGTTAACTCAGGGCGTGGTATACACGCTTACTGGTCTTTTGTTTCTGACGTTACTAGGGAACAATGGGAGCCGGTTGCTGCTAGGCTACGGGATCTTTGTATCACGCATAACTTTTATGTAGACACGAAGGTGTTTGAAGCGGCTCGAGTACTTCGAGTGCCTGAGACTTTTAATTTTAAGGATAACCCACCAAAACCAGTGCAAGTAATACTTAGCGCGGAAGCGGTTGAATTCCAAGAGATTAAAAATATTTTAGGAGTAAAAGAAACTATTACGGCCCCACCTAAAACAGAAATGTCTGCGATGGGCAAGGCTATGATGGCTAACTTAACTTCAAACTTTAGCAAGATCATGATGCGAAGTGCTAGAGGAAATGGGTGTACTCAGCTATTGCATTCTTACAAACAACGTGCGGATCTTTCGGAGCCTAGATGGTTTAGTGCGCTATCAATCGCTAAGTTTTGCAAAGATAAAGATGATGCGATACATAAAATATCATCAGGGCATCCAGAATACGACCCTGCGAATACAGAGAAAAAAATAGCACATATACTAGGGCCACACAGTTGCGTGGAGTTTGAACGGGGTAACCCTGGGGGGTGTGAAGGGTGTACGCATAAAGGCAAGATCACTTCTCCAATTAGTCTCGGGAAAGAGGTGTTAGAGGCTGATGTCGCAGACAACAATGTGTTGGTGTCAAGCCCCGATGAGGGTGTAGCGGATAAAGTTCATGTTGTGCCTGAGTTTCCTAATCCGTACATCAGAGGTAAGCATGGTGGTATCTATGTGTCCCTGGGGGAAGATGAAGAACCTATATGCATATATCAAAATGATTTATATGTTGTTAAACGTATGCGTGATCCTTTGTGGGGCGAGGTGACTTTAGTAAAACTACATTTGCCTCGAGATGGGGTAAAAGAATTTGTAATCCCGAATTCTCAGATTACAGACCCAAAGGAGTTAAGAAGAATTTTGTCAAGCCAAGGCGTTGCTTGTAATGGCAAGAAATTTAAATTACTAACTGATTTTATTTTAGTTTGTATCAATGACCTACAACTACAAAAGAGAGCAGAGCAAATGAGACAACAGTTCGGATGGGCTGACAAAGATACTAAGTTTATTCTTGGGGATAGAGAGATAAGTGTTGAGGGTGTATATCACAGCCCACCTTCGTCTGCCACTAAGGATCTTGCGCCACACCTGCAACCCAAAGGTACACTAGAAGCATGGAAAGAAGTCTTTAAACTATATGGTAAACCTGGGTTAGAACCTCATGCGTTTGGAACGTTAAGCAGCTTTGGTGCACCATTATTAAAGTTCTTAGGTCAAACAGGCGCGATCATTAACTTAATCCACTCTGACTCAGGTACGGGTAAATCAACTGTCTTACGTATGTGTAATAGCGTATGGGGGCATCCAACAAAGATAGGATTAATGTGGGACGACACATTTGTTTCTAAAATGCTGACACTTGGTATGTTAAACAATCTTCCTTTTACTGTGGATGAAGTTACAAACATGCACCCTAAAGAGTTTTCAACGTTGGTTTATAGTATGTCACAAGGTCGTGGTAGACATCGAGCAAAAGCTAACGCTAATGAATTAAGGATTAACAACACAACATGGTCAACGATATCTTTATGTACTTCAAACTCTCCGTTCTATCAAAAACTAGGGTCAATAAAAAATAGTCCTGATGGGGAGATGATGCGGTTACTAGAGTATAGGATTGAGCCTTCAACTATAATCCCAGCTGCTGAAGCTAAAGAGATGTTTGATCATGAGCTTAGTAATAATTATGGGCATGCGGGAGAAATATACATTAAATACTTATTAGCAAACTTTGAGGAGGTTACTGAAGCGGTTAAGTCTATTCAAGGTAAATTGGATAAAGAATTACAACTTGAGGCTAAAGAACGTTTTTGGTCTGCTGTTGTAGCTGCGAATATAACTGGTGGCCTTATTGCTAAACGCTTGGAGTTAATTGATTGGGATATGAAACGAATTTATGCTTGGGCTACTGGTATGTTGCAAGACCTGCGTCAAGATACTTCTCCGCCTGCAACTAATTTAGTTTCTGTGGTTGGGGATTACATTAACCGCCATATGCAAAATATTTTAGTGGTTAACGACGAAGCAGATTTAAGAACTAACATGCAAACGTTACCAGTTGAGGTTCCTCGAGGCGAACTTTTAATCCGCTACGAACCAGATACTAAGAAAATGTTCTTAGCCACTAAACCTTTTAAAAATGATTGTGTTGAGTACCAAATTGATTACAAAGATTTGTTATCACAGTTAAAAGCAAAAGGTATTTTTATTGGGTCGATGGTTAAGCGTTTAGGTAAAGGTATGAAAGTAGCTACCCCAGGAGTCCACACGTTAGTTTTTGATTGCTCAAATTCTGATTTCCTTGATCTCGAAGAGTTTATAAAACCTGAACATGATAGTAGAGAAGGTCAGTTACCAAATTGATTGGGTAGATTTTAAACGGGGTACTTCATTTTTTATCCCTTGTTTAGATACTACTAAAACAAAAAAAGAAATTGGGGCGGTTATGAAAAGATTTAAATTTAAAGTACTACAAAAAGTTGTGATACAAGAAGGTATTAAAGGTGTACGAGTCTGGAGAGTTTAAAACTGTAGGGTATATTCGCTCTGTACCTTACGGTTTCCCCCCCGCCTAAAAACGGGGGGTTTTTATTCTTGCTGTTCTCTTTTTCTAGCTTCTTGTTCTACTTTAACTTTTCTTCTTCCCGCAATTGAAAGTAGATCTTCAGCATCTTGTTTCGATAATCCAAACCCAGTTAAAGGCTCAGTTGCTCTTTCTCTACCTTCTATAACTGCTTCATCACCCCTTTGTCCAATTGCTCCAAATTCAGTAAATCCTTGTTTTTCTACTTCTAGCGCCTTAAGTTCTTCTCTTGCAGCACCCAATCTACGTTCGGCTACATTACCTTCAAAAGTACCTTTTTTGGCTTCAGCTGTTTCTGCTAATTTTCTAACCTTTGTTTTTACTTTGGATATTTCTGCATCTACTTTAGTAATTTCTCCCGCTATCATCCGTATTATTTTTTCTTGTTCTGCTCTACGTGCAGGGTCTACTCCCATAAGCATACGCATTATAGTGTCAACAGCACTTATTTCTTCTTTAGAAATTGGAACTGCTCTACGTGCATTTGTTTTGTTTGTTAGTTTTTCCTCAGCCCCCGTATAAATATCTCTGATTTGATTTTGAGAGGTAATTGCTCTTAGTGCTAACATCCCTAGAGCATCTTCGTATTTTCCCTCGTAATCAGCAGATAAAGTATCTATAAATTCAGACATATTTATATATAAACCTTCTGCATCGCTAGCAGTAACACCAAGCATCGCAGTAGCAATATTACCAATAAAAGCATCTACGGATGATGCAGGGCGGCTGTAAACACTAGGAGCTACAAAATCAAAATCTAGTTTGCTAGCGAAATCATAACCAGTTATAGCATTAAATACGCCACCTCTTGCCGCTCTAGTCATAAAAGTTTCTTCCCCGCCAAATTTAGAGGGTAGCCAATCTTTGTAAAACCAAAGCATCAAATTTCTATTATTAAATTTACTACTTAATTCTGCTTTAAGTTTTGCTTCTTCAGGAATATCATCATCAAAAGATTCTCTTATCGCGTCTTGAGCAAAGTAACCTAAGACCAAAAATAAGCCCCAACTACCTGTAGCTGCTGGGATACCCCCAGTAATAGCACTAAATGTAAACAAACCAATTAAATTTTGTAGTGCTCTGACTCTTTCTCTAGGTTTTATATTTCTTATAACCCCAACACCCATAAATAAATTTCTAAGCACAAGCCCAATAGCTTGAAATCTAAAACTTCCTAACCGACTACCTTGTCGAGCAGCCCAACCTACGAAATCATTTCTATTTACTAACCTATTAAAGTTTCTATTGAACGGGTCATAGTTAAACGCAACCTCTTGAGTATTTTCTTTAGCTTCCGTAACAGACTCTTCAAAAGCTTGTTCTACTCCTTTGGTATCCCCAGCCTTTACTTTTTTAAGTTTCTTTTTAAATGCTAAATCAAAGGCTACTAAATATACAATTTCTCTAGTTTGTCTTTCTGTTATCCGAAAACCTAAAGATGCCCCGTTTAAAAACTTTTGAGTTGTACTTGGGTTGATTAACTTTTCTAAAGATACCTCAGTAGCTTGAGACGCAAAGTGAGTAAGGTCGCTGATGTAGTTAGTGTTAAACCCTGCTTGATTATTGTAGAATCTATATGCTGCTTGCAACACAGGATTGTTTTGCACCAACGGTGTATTAAACAAAGAAAAGTCTTCAACATCCGTAACACCGAGTTCTAAACTTCCAAGCTCAACACCTTGAGTATCAATTTTACTTATTGGGTTAGCCGCCGCAGTAAGGTATTTTGATAACGTTTTTACTGTTGATGTGTAACCATATTTAGCACCTAGAATCGCAGGCAAAAAAGTTGTTAGCACACTATAGTTTTGTAAGAAAGTGTCTACACCAACTAAATATTTATAAAACACCGTTTGACTAAGCAAAACCTCAGACATTTTTAGCGCTTCACTAAATTTAGGCGGGGCGAATTGAAAATTCATTCGTTGTTCTAGTTCATTAATTACTTGCCTTGAGATATCGCCGGAGTCGTAACTAAAATCTTCCTGTGTACCCTCTCGCGCCTGTTGTGTTGCTAATTCAGAATCTTTTCTGTACTTAGATCTTGGAAGTTGAGCGGCAACTGCACTCATATAAGTTGCAAAGGCTCGAACTTGATCTGTGCTGTATCCTGGCACTGCTTTACGTTTCAGCATACGCGATCTTAAATCTTTATCTGGCAATGTTTGTAAATAGAGTTCAATGAATTCGTCTTTTATTGCTTTAATATCTTTGTTAATTCTATTTTGATCCGGTTGCGTAAGATCTGCACCGCTACCTTTGCGTACGTTGACTATCGCATCTAACTTATTAATAACATTTTGTAATATGCTATCGTTTGAGACTTCCTTTTGTAATAGTTTTCTGGTATCTGCGGATGTAATTATGCTGGGGTCTTGTCCTTCTGACCGCAGTTTATCTTCCATTTTTCTTTTTGCATCATCTCTCTGCTCTTTTGTCTCGTACGTCCAAAGGCCATAATTTTTATTACCTTTCGGAACTCTAAACCAAAAATCTCCAAATCTATACAACGGAAAGTATGGGCCTGAGTCCCGCATTATTTTGTACTTTTTACGCATTTCTAATTTAAGTGAATCTTTTGTTTCTTCAGGTAAACTAGTTTTATCTATGTTCGCAAAACGAATTGCTTCTTGTTCATTTAAAATTTGTTTATATACGCTAGCAATTTCGCTGTATATATCATGCGCTTCCCCAAGATAAGGTTTAACTTGTGCGGCTGTACCAACATCGTCTTTCTTTGTGTCTTTAGCCTGTTGCACTCTTGAAGGCGCACGTTGCATTTTTCCTAACGCTAACCAATCTCGCATAAGAGATCTAATAACGTCTTTTCTTTCATTAATTTGCTGTTGTATATCTTCAGAGACCCAATTTTCTCCAAATATATAATCTGCCGTGTCTAAATCTTCTTCATTAAGTATTTGATTTTTTAAACGGTTTTCAAGTATTGCTATCCCTCGATCCTTTGCAAACGCTTCTTTTATACTTTTATATTTTGAAGGATCAAATCGAATAGCCGTAGAAACACTCATTAACTCTTGTAGTATTCTTCCCGCAATAGGAGCTTCATTAACAAACCGAGCAAATTTATTTAGCTTTTTTGTTCCTAAATTCATTAACCGTGTCTGATCTTTTCTTAAGTTCCCAATAATTTCTTCCAGACGATTAACATAATTTTCTAAAACTGTGTTAGTAGATTTACGCACGCTGTCAAAAATACTGAAAGTATCTAACAAGCCTAACCATGCATATCTAACTGCCCCCGGAGGATTTGTTGCTGCATATTTGGTTGCTTTTTTTGCGCCGTTTAGTAGCTCAGTAAGAAACTTTTTAGTCTCTCCAACACCTTTTTTACTTTGAGGTTCGTTTTCTCCTATAACGCTTCTCATTTCATTTACTTGCGCTACAGCGTCGTCGTTAAGGGAAGCATAATATTGCGACAACATGTCTTCGCTTTTAAACTCTGCGGATATCTTTCCTTTTATTAAATCATCTAAAGCTTTAAGTACTGGTGAATTAGGATCGATACCAACTAACCCTTTAAGTTTAGTTATAAACTCAGATACCCAATTCTTTATTTTCTTAATTACGTTATCTTTTATGTCATAACGACCTTCTAAAATACGCGAGGCATTTACAGCCCAAAACTCAGAGGGGTTAAAGTATTGATAGTCTTCGTTTTGTAGAGGTACGGTATCTAACGGCAGCCCAAGTTCTTTTTTAATACGATCAAACATACCATTATCTCTGGCATCAAATGCACCATACATGCTATCAACAGCATCACCATTTTTTGTTACGTTGACTTCCTTAAGATGCGCTAAGGCACGCATCCGCAATCGAGTCTTTTGTAACTCTTCATACATGGTAGGGTTAGCAGCTACTAATTCTACGTTAGTTAAACCACTAGGAATATTTAACGCCTCTAAAAAAACTTTTTCTTTTTGTAGCGCAATTTTTAGTTCGTTATTAAGTCCTTTTTCCCAAGCCTCACGTATACTAGTTTGAACATCACTAGGGAGCATACGTTCCATATGATGTAGTAACTCATGTACCGCAGTATCGGATTTTGAATTAGCGCCATCTTTAATAATTCTAATTACACCCATCAACGGATTGTAATTAGGGTCATCTAATGCATCAGCAAGTTTTTGTAAACTTCTAGATATTTTTCTTTCGTACGGGGTGTAACTACCCCTAGTGCCTTTGTCTATTTTATCTGTTCGTTTTATAACTGAAATGCCTACTTGCGCAGCTAACTCTGGGTTTTGATTAATTACCCATTCAAATAAATCGTAAGTCTTTGGGTTTAGCTCCCCTCTACGTACAGCTTCGTTTAACCGAGTTTTAATTAAACGCGTACCACCTTGTCTTTGGCGTGTATTACGTAGTTCTTTTTCGTTTTTTCGTAGTCTTTTGGCTCTTGCTAATAAAGCATCAATTCGAGGAACTAGATCTTCAGGACGTTCTAGACCCATTGCGTATGCATTCATTAACTCATCCAGAGAACGCATGAATTCTGTTTCTGATTTTAAATCTTCTCTCTTTGGTATATCAGTAAGTTTACCGAAACCTAATTTTTTAGTATGCCCTTGACTTGCAACAGGTTCTGCTTTGTAACTTAACTGTTCATTTGGTGCTGCACCTAGCGTAGTTAATTTTTCTTCTGCTAATTTTATTTGGAATGGACTAGCTCTTTCTAATATAGTAGCAGCTGATTGCGCTGTTGTGGTACCTTGCATTTCTGGAGCCTGTGTAACTTGAAGTGCTCGAGCAAAAAGATCTATACGTTCTTCTCCAGTTAAGTCATCGTACATAGAGTCTTCATACTGTAACTGTGTAGCCATTGAATCAAGAAACTCAGTGTCAATATCCGCTACTGTAGATGCTGGTTTGTCTATAGTGTTTAAAATATTATCTATTTGGGTATCTACATCCGAAGTAGTTTCTATATCAAGTGCACTTTGTTCGGGGACTACTTCGGCAACAGTTTGTGCTTCCGTTGTAGTTTTTGGTTTTTGCGGCCCTAAAATTGACGGCGTACCAAAATTAAATTCAGTTTGCTGCCCTTGAGTAAGCTTTCTTATATCTTGCTTAGTAGGGTTTTGTATAACTCCCCGCACTTTGACTCTTGGTTTTGTTGCTTTAGCGATGGGGCGAATACCCCTTCTTTCTTGTTCAGCACGAAGAGAAGTTAAATCTCTAACTAACGGGTTATATGTAGGTAGTACGGAGCCTGCTTCTCCAAGGTTTTTAACTTGAGTTTCTACTGTTTCACTTACACTAGCCAGTTCTTGATCTGATAATTCAGAAACGTTTTTAGCCTCGTCTAAAGTTTCAAACTCTCGATTGGGTGCTGTAGGATCTAAAGTTGAAAATCTGCTCTCTCCAACTAATACACTTTCCCCATTTACATTTGCTTGAATCGCTCCCGCAGAGTTTTGTTTTTCTACAACACCTTCAACTTCTTGTCCTTGTTCATCAAACAAAGTAATTTTTTGTTCTTTTGGTGTTATTCGAGGAGTTCCCGCAGGGACAGTTTTTAGTCCCTTTCTTAATTTTATATACCCTTCTTTAAGAGCTTGTTCTTGAGTTAGCCTAGCTTGGCTACCGTCAGGTAAAATAAGATTTATTGTTTCTTGTGGTTTATATTCTTTTTCATCTATAGAAATAACAGAATCAACTTGCTCTTGTCTATTTAAACTTCTACGACGCGTTACTTCTGGTATATCAAATAAAGTACGGGCAAAGGAGTCAAGGTCTTTTCCTATTTCGGATAAAGATTTTCCTTCCGTTGTACCATCATCTACAATTTTTGTGGCTTGCGCTACTTGCTCTTCTGTTACAACCCCTTCTCCAAATTGTTCGGCAAATTGATTTACTAATTGTTGTTTAGCCTCAATAACATTTATTTCACCTTTTGAAAGCGCTAAATCAATAGGTGCAGTAGAAAATTCAAACAAACCTTCGGCAACTAATTCACCAAGCTCAACTTCTTCACCGACTGCTTCAGCACCTGCTATAGCGCCTTGTACACCGCCTGTAGCTTGTACAGCACCTTGCCCAATAACATCTCCAATTACACTTTTAACTGGCCCTTGTCTAGCTACACTAGGAGCTACAAGTCCTATACGTATAGGCAACAACGCCCCAGCAATTGCGTTTGGCCCCATCTCAGCAGTAGTTTTTTCAAACGCATAGTTCTTAGCTTGTTCTTGATCACCATTAAACTTTTGTAACCCAGCCTCATAGTTAGATCCTAGAGATTGAAACATAACCATCGTACTGTTAAAAGCCGCACCAAAAGCGGATAGGCTTAAAAGATTAGAAATTTTTGGTATTTTTCGTGCGGCACCTATAGCTTTTAATAACGTCCCAGTGCCCATTTTTGCTAGTTTTCCAGGGCCAATTGCAGTTAGCATAGCTGGTGCTTGCATAGCTAAAAAATTAACGCCTGCCATTGGGTTATTCCACAAGTACTCAAGCATCGCAATAGAGCCTTTGGTAGCCCTACCTAGTTTTGATTTACCTTTTTCTCCTTCTTCCGTAGAGTAATCTATCATTTCTTGGATTCGACGATCACCACCAAATGCTTCATACTCTTCTAAGGCTTTAGCCGTTGATCCTGGGGGCATAAACCCAGCGGCTTCTAACGCTAGAGATGCAGTTCCACCAATATTTCTTCCAGCATCTTCGAGTGTATACTTAAGTTGTTTTACCTCTTGCATACCGGAGATTTCTTCTCCACGCTCGTATGTCTCGTCTATATCTTTTCTGTCAATTTCTCTTTGTAATTGCTTTTCTATTCTATTTTGTTTTTCTTTAAATGGATTTGCATTTAAAAAATCGGCTCCTTTAAGGGCAAGTTGTGGAAGCGATAATCTACCCCCCGGCGCTGTAGGCAAAGCATTAACTTGTTCTGATAAGTAGTCAAAACCCCTATCAAAAAAACCTCTAGGTTCTTCTACGAGTTCTTCTACGGGTTCTTCTACAATTGGAGTTTCTATGGCTTTGTCAACGCCACCTAAATTTTCTGGTAAAAGATCTAAGGGGACAAGATTATCTTTTTCTTCTTCTTCAACCCTAGCACGTAAATTTTTTGGTAAAAGATCTAAAGGAACTACATTAACCATTTGCCTTACTCCTCTATGTAGACCCAGTTTTTACCGTTATATTCTATAGCTCTTCCATTATTATCTGTGGCTCTCTGACCTTTTTTAAACCCAGGAGAGTCATCAACACTTTCTATCCCAAGAACTTGTTCGTTATATTGCCTTTCTAAATTTCTCGTTACGTCGTAAGCTCTTTGCCCTCTTCTGGCTATTAGTAGTTCTTCTATAAGGTCTTGCTGGTCTTTTTCATTTCCAGAAGCCATAATCCTTGTAATTTTTTCTAATTGCTTCGCTGTAAACCCAGCTTTACCGCCAGCATCTATTTCTCTTTGAATCTCGTAGCGCATTGCTTGTTCATCGGCTAAAGATTCTTCATACCGTTTTCCTAATTCATATTTATCAACCTCGTCACTAGCAGCGCCTTTTCCTATTCTCGCGGCTTCTCTTACTACTGCAGTGTCTGACATCGTAGGATTTTCTTTTCTAACTAGGGCTTCAATTCTTTCTCTTTCTTTTTCAGCTACAGTTTTTTCCCCTGCAGGTTTGTAAATCCTTGCAATATCTTCGTCTATGCCTTTCAGTTCTCTACGTAACGCAAACTCTTCTTCTTTCAATCGTTTTTCTGCTGCGGCTTTTTCTTTTCCGCTTAACCTATTTACAGCTTCTTTAAGTAGCTCAATTCTTTCTGATCGAGCACTAAGTGCAGTAGCTTTTCTTTCTTTCCTTGCGTCTTCAACAGTAGTCCTACTTCGAGAAATAGCGTCTTTAAATGTTGGCGCAGTGCCTGCACCCGCTTCACCTGCGGCTTGTAAGAAGTATGGAGAATCACTAGCTGCCATACGGAAACCAAACTCAGCTAACGAGGTCAATGTGTCTTCTCGTTTTTCTTTATCCGCACGAGCTTGAACTGCTTCTTTTGTCATATCTTCATCTGTTTCTGACTTACCAAGCATCTCTTGTAATTTTTTATAGTCAGAGGTCGCCGCTTCAATACCCACAGGTTCTGGTGATTCATCAATTGGAGCATTGACAATAGCTTGTAACCCCCCATCACGTTCTATTCCTTTATTCCCAATATATGCATTTCCGTCAATTGGATTCCCATCCTCATCAATTTCAGTTACTTGTCTTGACGGTTGTTCTCCCGCATCTAAATAAGTTGACGGTTGTTCTTCCGCAGCCCCCCCTGTAATTAGATCATTAAATTCTGAATCTGAAATTGACGGAGCAAAGTTGTCGGCTTCTAGCTCCTTAATTCTATTACGCGCATCCATTTCAGTGTCACTTATAGCGCTATTTAAAGCAACAGAATTATTTTCGTTTTCGTCAAAAGAGCTAACTTTTTCAGCGTATCGCTCTTGTGCTATTTCATCCAAAGCGCGAAGATCTTTATTTCTTTCTCCAAGTTCAATTAATGACGCATCTGAACCATACTCAGGAAGAACCGAAGGATTACCCATCGTAAGTTGTTTAAGTCTTTCTGCTAATCCCCTTCGATCCTCTGTTGATAACTCGTTAGGGCGAAATGAATCTGTTTCTCGACCTCTTAATTGATTTTTTAAATCTTCAATTTCAAAGTCAAATGCATTTCTATTTTCATACATCTCAGGAGCGCTATAAAACGGAGAACCTCCTCTCGCATAACCAACAGCACCACCACTTGCCATCGAAGTCATTTGTGGTTGTCCCATAGCCGCTAGACCTTGTGGGGGCATACCTTGTGGCATTTGTGGTTGTCGCATAGCGGGTAACCCTTGAGCAGGCATGCTTGGTGCTGGCTGTGGGTTAAATACTTCTTCCGCTACCGTTTGTGTAGGTGCTTGTTCGGCGGGTGCGGCGTTTCTCATGCGATCAATAAACATACCAGCAAGTAAAGCCGCTGTTGGGTTAACAATACCCATTTGAACCGCTTGTGCTATTTTTTGTTTATTCCCACCGTATTCTTTTGCAATAGCTTCTGGCGCTTGTAAGCTGTAAGGTTTAGTTTCCATTATTTAAATACCCCCTAATAATTTAGCCATACTTAAACCACCTATACCTAACCCCGCAGCTTGTGATGCAAAGGATGGTGGGGGTGCGTATACGGTAGCTGTAGAACCTTGCTGTACCGGAATGCCTCGCATCATGCTATTAAAATAATTTAATTGCTCCATTGGGTAATCCCGTTGAGCCAAGAAATCAGCATAAGAGCGATCGAGCAACTGTTGATTAAGTCCACGTTGTTCTTGTCCTGCGGCAGCTTGAGCTTGTATTCTTTGTAGTTGATTAGTTTGCGCTGCGCCACCAATATCCCCAATAGTCGCACCGGCTTGTGTCGCTTGTTGCGCACCTTGCAAGCCTACCTGTTGCCCTTGTAGCCCCGTATTTAAACCTCTTAACCCTAGTTCCGCACCAAATTGTTGTGCTTGCTGTGCTT
>TARA_R110002096_G_scaffold73769_9_pt1 | contig 16155 bp, 7 predicted proteins | sample TARA_R110002096 | Tara Oceans TARA_R110002096 (sample SAMEA4397295) | marine metagenome | biome: Polar Biome; feature: [DCM] deep chlorophyll maximum layer (ENVO:01000326); material: water (ENVO:00002006), including particulate matter (ENVO:01000060) such as... | depth 35 m | reverse complement strand
CGCGATCACCGTCACGATCGCGAACCTGGACGAGCGCGACGACGTTCCGGCGGTCGGAGCCGATCTGGAAGCGATCGGCGAACCTGGGTTGTTCCTGGCCGGCGAGGTCACCGCTCATGCGTTGATCAAGACCGCGATCGAGCACGGCACGCGCGTCGCCGCGACCATCGCACAACGACGAATGTCGCCGGCACTCCCGAGCGCCGCCGTTCTGCAGCCCCACGGTCTGGCGTCGGTCGGTGAACTGCCCTCGAGCGATGTGCTCGACCTGTGCGTCGTCGGCGCTGGCCCCGCAGGACTGGCGTGTTCGCTGGAAGCCACCCGCAACGGATTGAGCTTCGTCACGCTCGAACAACAAGCCACCGTCGGAGGAACGGTCGCGCAGTACCCGCGTGCGAAGCTGGTGCTGAGCGAACCGGTCGACCTGCCCTTGCACGGCCGCCTGAGCCGCAACGCGTACACGAAGGAAGACCTGATCGCGTTGTGGGACGGCATCGTCCAGGAACACCAGCTGCCGATCTTGGGCGGACAGACGTTCGAGGGCGTGGAGCGCGACGCCGATGGGCTGTTCCTCGTCCGCACGCAGGATCGGATCGTGCGCGCGCGCAACGTGTGCATGGCGCTGGGTCGTCGCGGCACGCCGCGGCACCTGGGCGTTCCCGGCGAAGACCTGCCCAAGGTCGCGAATCACATGCTGGATGCGTCCAGCGTGACGGGCCGACGCGTGCTCGTGGTGGGGGGCGGCGATGCGGCGATCGAGGCGGCCCTCGGCCTGGCCGAACAGCCGGGCAACGAGGTCACTCTGTCCTATCGCAAGCAGGCCTTCTTCCGCATCCGCTCGCGCAACGACCAGCGCTTGCGCGACGCGGCCCAGGACGGACGCATCAGGCTGTTGCTCCAGAGCGAGGTCACCGCGATCCATCCGGACGCCGTCGAGCTGGCCGTGGTGGACGGCGCCGGCATCCAGAAGCTGAGCCTGTCGAACGATGACGTCTTCATCATGATCGGCGGCACACCCCCGGTCGCCACGTTGCAAGCCGCGGGCGTCTCGTTCGACCCCGGCCTGCGTCCGCCGGCTCGAGCGATCGAGGAACGCGGTACGGGATTGCTGCCTGCGCTGGTCGTGGCCTTCGCGATGAGCCTGGCCGCGTTGGTCTGGTGCCTCCTGCACCTGGACTACTACGGCATGCCCGTGTCCTTGCGACCGACGCATCCCGATCACCACGCCCTGCGTCCGGGGCGCGGCCTGGGCCTCGGCTTCGGCATCGGTTCCGCGGCGCTGATCGTGGTCAATCTGCTCTACCTCGCCCGGCGCTCGCCGAAGTGGAAGCTGCGCCTGGGATCGCTGCGCGGTTGGATGACAGTCCACGTCGCCACCGGCATTCTCGCGTTCCTGGGTGCTTGTCTGCACAGCGCGATGGCGCCGCGCAGCGCTTCGGGTGGCTACGCGATGTGGGGGCTGGCGGTGCTGCTCCTGACAGGAGCGATCGGTCGCTACGTCTACGCCTGGATCCCGCGCGCGGCGAACGGGCGTGAACTGCGCTTGGACGAGGTCAAGGCGACCCTGGCCGAGCACGTGGACGATCAGGACGCGGACGACAGCTTCGAGGCGCGCGCCCAACGCGCAGTCCTGGCCGTCGTGGCCCGACGTCAATGGCGCCGGGGCTTCTTCGGTCGCGTCGCATCGTGGTTGGGTGGCCAGCGTGACCTGCGCCGCTTGATGTTCGAACTGCGAGCCGAGGGCGTTTCGGCGGGGCGCTCCAGGACCGAGGTCGGACGCACGCAACGACTGGCTCGCCGCGCCCATCACGAGGCCACGGCGATCGCGCACTTCGAAGACCTGCGGGCCGTGTTGTCGACGTGGCGTTACCTGCATCGTTGGATCGCCGTTCTGATGGTGGTGTTCCTCGTGCAGCACATCGTGAGCGCGCTGTTCTACGGAAGCTCGTTCGGAGGCGGAGCGCGATGAAGCTGCGCAACCCGAGCGTTTGGATCACCGCGGTGACCGGCATCGCCATCTTGGGCGTCGGCATCGTGCAAGGTGCACGCGAGGCGCCGGGTCCCTTGACCTCGGTCCACGGTTCGGTCGCCGAGCTGGCCGGTGATCGCAGCTGTTCCGCATGCCACGGCGGTTGGACCAGCACCATGGCGCAGTCCTGCCTCGAGTGTCATCCGTCCGTCGAAGGGCAGTTGGATCACGACCACGGATTCCACGGTGGGCTCGATCCCGAGCAGGCCGAGGGCTGCGGCCTGTGCCACGCGGAGCACCACGGCGCGAACTTCGCCATGGTGGGCGAGCAGAGCTTCACGCTGGCTGGCTTCCAGGGGCGTGCCGGGTTCGATCACAACCACGTCGATTTCGCGATGGATGGCGCGCACCTCGAAGAGGCCTGCGATGCCTGCCATGTCTACGCCGACTTCCAGGTGTTGCCCGACGGCGAGCAGCGCTACGGCGGACTCAGTCGTGACTGCGCGACGTGCCACGAGGATCCGCACGAGGGCAGCTACGTGCGCGCTTGCGCGGATTGCCACACGCAGACCTCGTTCGATTCCCTGATCGCGGTGAACCACGAACAACACTTGCCCCTGATCGGAGCGCACGCGGACGTGGCTTGCTCGACGTGCCACGAGGCCGACGGCTCGCACGGACTCGCAGCGATCGTCCGCAAGGCCGACGCGCCGCCCGCCCGTGGATGCGCGGATTGTCACGACGTGCCGCACTCTTCGACGTTCCTGCGGCGCATCGCGAACCAGACGCACACGACGGTCGCGACCAGTTGCGCCGAGTGCCACCAAGCCGAGCACCTGAACTTCGCGGACGACGCCGCGGCCATGAGCGCGAACTTCCATCGCGCCTCCGGGTTCGATCTGGATGCACCGCACACCGACCTGGACTGCGCGGCCTGTCACGGCGAGGCTCACCTGGACTTCTCCGAACGGTTCCCTGGACGCAAGGCGAACCAGTGCGTCGCGTGCCACGAGGACCCGCACGAGGGGCAGTTCGACGCGTCTGCCTTGGCGCCGAACGGTTGCGTCGACTGCCACGAGACCACGCACTTCGCGCCGCACGCCTTCACGCTGGACGATCACGATGCGACCTCGATGCCGCTCGTTGGAAGTCACGTTCAAGTTGACTGTCACTCCTGTCACGGCGCCGACGCCGCGGGGACGCGTGCGTTCCACGGCGTCGACTCGAGCTGCGAGGCCTGTCACGACGACGCGCACGCCGGGCACTTCCTGTCCAGGCAGGCCGAGAGCGAGCCGCACCCCGAAGGTTCATGCGCCGTGTGTCATCAGCCGACGACGTTCGCGCAGGTGCTGGGCTTCGACCACACGCGCTGGACCGGGTTCCCGATCCATGGTGCGCACGAGCAAGCGGATTGTGAGTCGTGCCACCCGCGCAGTGATGCGGCGGATGCCCTGGGTCGCAGGTTCGGTCGCGTGGAGGAGCACTTCGGAGCGTTCCATGGTGACCTGGACACGTCCTGCGTCATCTGTCACGCCGATCCGCATGGGGGCGGCTTCGACGGTCCCGGCAAACCGCGCCAAGTGGAAGGGCGCCGCGGCTGCGTGCGCTGTCACAGCGAGTCCTCGTTCCGTTCCCTGACCGTCGATTTCCATCACGGACGTTGGACCGGTTTCCCTTTGGACGGCGCCCACGCGCAAGCGGACTGCGCGACCTGTCACGCGCCTCTGAACCAGGCGGACGCGAACGGTCGGACCTGGTCGGCGGCTGCCGGTTCCGCGTGCGCCGATTGCCACGCCGATCCCCATCAGGCGCAGTTCTTGGTCGAGGGCTCGACCGACTGTGCCAAGTGCCACGCCGCGGGACTGAACTTCCGCGAGTTGGTTTTCGATCACGACCTGGACGCGCGCTTTCCGTTGGAAGGCGCGCACGAGGACGTTGCTTGTGCGGCCTGCCATTCGACCGAGCCGGTCGAGCCGGCCATGGAGTCGGCGCTCGAGCGCGTGACCTTCGTTCGTTATCGCCCGCTGGAACGGGAATGCGTCGACTGTCACGGGGTGAACAAGGAAGCGCTGCGGTTGCGCCGAAGGAAGAAGTGAGGGGAACGATGGTGAAGACCTACAAGAACGGTTGGCGCGCGCTCGGAGTCGCGAGCTTGGCACTGGCCGGCGCGAGCCGGGCGGTCGCGAGAACGCCTCAGGACGGCGACGGTGCGACGCAATCTCCGCCGCAGACCCAGGTCGCGGACGACGTCCTCGAGTGCCGCGTCATCAGCGTGACGCCCGGGGTCAGCCTCGAGGTCGACCGCGGTGAGCGCGATCGAATCGAGGTTGGCGACCCCGTGCTGCTCCGGCCCCGGGACGGCGCCACCATGCACGGTCGCGTGCTGCGTGTGCTCGAGCGCTCGGCGATCGTCGAGCTGATCGATCCGCGCGCCGTGGTGTCGACGGGCACGCGCGGTGAAGTGCGCGTTCCGGGCGATCGGGCACGCGTCGTGGATCCGAATCCGCGTACCGTGCCGGCTCCGGGATCCGGCGCCGCAGCGGTTGATCCGGACGCCACTCCCGTTCCCGACCACGAGCCCTGGACCAACCCCGATCTGGACTGGATGCCGGACATGGCGCTCCTCTCCGACGTGGGCGTGGGTCGACCCGAGCAGCGCGAGCGACGGGTGCAGGGACGCATCTACATGTTCAGCGACTCCCTGCGCTCGACCGACGGTGGCCGTGACGACAGGTTCACGCGGCTCGGGACCGATCTCGAGTGGTCGAACCCGTTCGGGCGTGGCGGGCGTTTGCAGTTGGACGGCGAGTTCAACGACAGCTCGATCCACAGTTTCACCAACGACGACGAGAGCGACCGGAAGCTGCGCGTCGACCGGGCGTCCTACGCCTGGGGTGGCACGCGCTTCGATCCTCGCCGCTACGAGTTCGGCCGCTTCCTGCAACACGGAATGCCGGAGTTCGGCCTCGTGGACGGCGCGGAGATCACGCAGAGGCGCGAGGACGGTCTGCGTTACGGCGCGAGTCTGGGTCGCATGCCGGAACCGACGGGCGACCAGGACGCGACCGACGACTTCCAGGCCGCGGCTTGGTTGGGTTGGTCGAAGGACGAGTCCGAACGCACCGCCGCGAGAGTCGGATACCAGAAGACGTTCCACAACGGCAACTCGGACCGCGACCTGTTCGTGATTCAAGCCCATCACCTGCCCCGCGACGGGTGGTCCACCCAGGGCACCGCCTGGATCGACGTGTATCAGGGCCGGGACGTGAACAAGACCCGCGACGTGGAAGTCACGCAGGCGTTGCTGCACACGAGTCGGCGCTGGCGCAACCAGGGGTTGGACGTGTCCTTCCGTCAGTTGCGCTTCCCCGATCTTCTGCGGAACGAGTTTCCGGCGGCGGGCAACGAGCCGATCTTCGACGATCACACGGAACGACTGTCGGCGTCCGGTTGGCGCAACGTGTCCAACGGTCGACGGGCACGGCTGATCGTGGGGGCCTGGCAGGATCAGGACGACTCGGGCGCGGACGCCGAACTGAGCCTGCAACACTCGGACATTTGGCTCGAGGGCGGTGACGCTTACACCAGCCTGTACGCCTCGCGCGGCAAGTTCAGCACGGCGACCGGGATCCGCGTCGGGCTCGGCCGCTCTTCGGACGGAGGGCGTTGGGACGTCTTCTACGACGTTTCCATCCGACAGCTCAAGGGATTCGACGCGGCGAACGATGATCTGGTGCAGCACCGATTGCGCGGAAGCCGGTCGATGTACACGGCAGGTGGTTGGAACCTGTCCGTCTACGGCCAGGGCCTCCTTCAGGATCATGCGGACACGCTGAGCCTCGGTTTCTTCCTGCAGAGGAGCTTCTGATGACCATGCAACGACAACGAAACACACGTAGAGCGTGGGCCCTTGTGCTCACCGGATATCTGGTGTTGGTGGCTTGTATCTCAACGAGCTCCGAAGCCGTTCAGCGCCATCGTTGGTGGGCCGGCCTGGGTGCCGTCGTGCCGCACGACACGTTCCCGGACGACTGCAGTGCCTGTCACGAGGGTGGCGACTGGTCGCAACTGCGGGACGACTTCCATTACGACCACGCGGCCGAGACGGGCGTGACGTTGAACGGTGCGCACGATCAGGCGCTGTGCCTGCGCTGCCACAACGATCGCGGCCCCGTCGCCACCTTCGCGCTGCGTGGATGTGCCGGTTGCCACGATGACATCCACCAGGGTCAACTCGGTTCCGACTGCACTCAGTGTCACAACGAGACGACGTGGCGGCCGTCCGACATGTTCGTGGTGCACCAACGCACGCGCTTCCCTCTGGAGGGCGCCCACGCCTCGGTCTCGTGCCGCAACTGTCACGAGGGTGCCGAGGTCGGACGCTTCGTGCCGGTCTCCACCGACTGTCTCGGGTGCCACACGAATGACCTGGCGAACGCTCTCAATCCGAACCACGTCGGTCTCGGTTGGGTGAATCGCTGCGATCAATGCCACCAGCCAACGTCCTGGAGCCAGGCTGAGATCGATCCGGGATTCTAGATATCTCGGACTGCAGTCCCGCGTCGCATCGCGTCGATGAGGGGGCAGCGCGGATCGGCGGCCCCATATGCGGGGCTGCTGCAAGGAACCCTGGCGCAGGGGTATCTGGGTCGAAGGAGACGGGACTGTGGGTGTGTGGAAGATCGGGCTGGGCTTGAGCCTCGCCGTAACAGCGACTTGGCTGACAGCATGCAGCGGGGACACGGGGTCCCTGTCACCGGTGACGGTGTCCTCCTGCATGCAGTGTCATAACGGCACGCTGCAACACAACTACAACGGTCCGGGCATCGAGAACCCGCATCCGTTCCCGGGCGCGGACGACCTCGAGTGCGAGGTCTGTCACGGCGGCAACCCGGACGGGTTCGACATGGCTTCGAGCCACGTGCCGCCTCCGCCCGAGGTCGGCGACCGGGACTTCCAGGACCAGAACGCGACCGCGTACTTCAACAAGCTGACGCTGACCGGGATGGACAAGTTCCCGGACTACACGGTCAACGGGCAGACCCACACCGCGCTCGAGTACCTGAAGTTCGTGAACCCTGGCGACCTGCGCGTGGTCAGCACCGGAGAGAGCTGCGGAGCGTGTCACGGCGGTCACGCGGAGTGCGTGAACGGCAGTCTGCTGGCGACCCAGACCGGCATGCTCGGCGGCGCGATGTTCGCGGCCGGCGTGGACAACCAGGTTCCCGAGAACGTCGGGCTGTACGAGCGAACGGCTTCCGACCTGGCGTTCCGGGCCGTCGAGAACCTGGCCTTCGATCCGTTCACGGCTTCGATCGGTCAGGTGGCGAGGTTGATCGAGTACCCGGTCTTCAGCGTGCGCGGGGCCAACGGTCCCAACGACATCCACAACAACCCCGACTACGACGTGGCCGAGGTCGCGGACGACACGCACGCGGACGGCCGCCTCGTCACGGGTTCCGCCCTGGCGAACCTGTACCACGAACAGGTCGCGTTCACGTGTGGCGATTGCCACCTGGGCAGTTCGGGCGCGAACAACCGCTATGGCGACTTCCGCTCGTCCGGTTGCACGGCGTGTCACATGCCGTACAGCTTGAGTGGTCGCGCGGGGACCTCGGACCCGAACGTCAACAAGCTCGAGCCGCTCGACGTGGACGACATCGACGATCCGGAACGTCCGCACGTGCGGAGTCACCAGATCGTCAGCGTGGCGAAGACGATGTCGAACGGTCACTCGATGCAGGGCATCGACGATCACACGTGCGCCGGCTGCCACCAAGGGTCGAACCGCACGGTCATGCAGTTCTGGGGCATCCGCCTCGATCAGAACCAGGACGTGCGTCGCGGCAACCAGTACCCGGCCCAGCCGGCCAGCTGGCAGGGCACGCACGGGGACACGCGACTGTTCGACCCGGCGATCGGGAACCACACGTTCAACGGACGCAACGCGAACCAGTACCTCCTGTTCGAGGACTACGACGGCGACGGGCGCGACGACACCCCGGCCGACGTGCACCACGAAGCGGGCATGGGATGCATCGACTGCCACGGCAGCCACGACATGCACGGTGGCGATCCGACGTCGCCCGGGACCGATCTGGCGAGTCGCATGGAGCAGAGCGTCTCGATCGCCTGCGAGGACTGTCACGGTTCCGTGGGGAGCTACGCCGACACGATCGCGGGTACGACCTACGACGGCGACGCGGCCACGATCGGCGTCGACTCGGGCGGCAACCCGATGCGCCACGTCACGCGCAACATCAACGGGCACTACTACTTGAAGAGCCGCCTCGACGGGGCGTTGCACTACTTACCGCAGACGCGGGACTACGTGGTCGACACCGGCCGGCTGCATCCCACGAGCGGGGACCCGATCTACAGCGAGAAGGCCTCCTTCGCGATGGGCCGCGACGACGGCAGCGCGGCGACCGGCATCGGGCCGCAGCAGTCGGCCAGCCCGCACACCGGATTCGCGCATGCCGACAAGATGAACTGTGTCGCGTGTCACTCCTCGTGGACGAACACCTGCATGGGGTGTCACCTCGAAGGCGAGTACAACACAGGCAACAACTTCTCGAACATCACCGGTGAGCGCATCGTGTTCCGCGAGAAGGAAGCGGACTTCGTCTACCAGTCGCCCGTGTTCTTCCAGCTCGGCGTCAACGCGCACGACAAGATCACGCAGGTCAGTCCGAACACGAAGATGTGGTTCCTGTGGGAGGACCGGAACAACGACCGCTCCGAGCGGACGGCGTTCTCGGACCGCAACTCGACCGGCGCGAACCCGGCCACGGCGTTCCCGTCGATGAGCCACAACGCGATGATGGCCCACTCGGTCCGCGGCAAGGTTCAGCCGACCGACGAGGGACCGCGCTACTGCGTCGCATGTCACTTGACCGATGACGCCATCACGGCGTTCGGCCCCGAGTACGACACGTTCCGCACGGCGATCCGGACGGGCGACTACGGCAGCCTGGACTTCGACCTCCTGCGTGATCACATCGGGTTGAACCCGGGCAACCAGCTGAACTCACCCCTGTGGGTGCACCAGGTCGCCGGCTTGGGCAGCGGTCTGTTCCTGTTCGACGAGCAAGGCGCGCCGGTCAACCCGTTGGACGATCACAACGATCGAGCCGGTACGGACAACGTGCCGCCGAGCACCGTGTTCGACCCGTTGCGCGTGTTCTTCGACCTCGATCGCATCGTGACGGAGACGGGGTCCTCGAACGGCTCCAGCAACCACGCGTTGTTGACGCCCGGAGGCTCCAGCCACCGCGACGGTTCCACGAACCCGAACCTGGCCGGTCCGTTGGGCGCCTCGATCCTGATGCGACTGGCGGATCCCGTGAACGGCTTGATCCTGAACTCGTGGCTCGACGCCGATGGCGAGATCGGCGGCGATGCGGGCGACGTGATCGGGAACTGATCTTGGGTCGGGGATACAGTGCCAGGCACCGTATCCCCTGTGCGACTCAGAAGGCCGGCGCGGATTCGGGGCCCATGCGCAGGATCATCTCGGCCATGCGGATCAGGCGTTGTTCGAGGTGGTCGGGCATCAACCGGGCTTCTGCGGCAGCGGGGCGCGAGTGCGAGAAGGCCGCGGTCGTCAGTCCGTGGAGACACTGGAAGCGGAAGGTCAGCTCCTCACGCGTCGGTCCGTCGACCAGCGCACCGAAGGCCGCCAGGAAGCGTTCGAACTGGTCCCCGTAGAAGGGAGCGACGATCGGGCGGAAGTGTTCTTGCTCCAGGGCGGAGCGCGCGAGCAACTGGCCGTTCGTGCGGCCCTCGAGCGGATCGGTCAGGAACGCGATCGTCGGTCGCAGGTAGGCCGTCAACAGATCGGTCAGCGTATGCGACTCCTGCGAGAGCACGGCGTCCAGCGCGGCATCGCGGCTCGCGCACAGCGCACCGAAGCGATTCTCGAGCACGGCCTGGAACAACCCGTGCTTCCCGCCGAAGTGATAGCGCACCGACCCGTGGTCGACGTCACCTTCCGCGACGAGCTTGCGGACCGAGGCCCCGATGTATCCCTGGCTGGCGAACAGGCGCGCAGCGGCATCGAGCAATTTCGATTTCGTGTCGGTAGGGGGGGATTCCAATTCCTTGCCTTGGATCTGCATGCGATCGATGGGTTGTCTCTCGGAGCAAACGCTTGGCGTGGACGTGGCAGGCCGCCAGTGGCGCAGAGGATGACGTTTCATTCGGTCAGGGCGAACAGTTGTGCGCCCAAAATCGTTGTTCGATGGATTCGAGTGCTGGATCCGAGCGCGGTTCCCTTCTCTTTCCGGGACCTATGCAGCGTCGACAGTCTTGTTGGAGATTCCGATGTAACCATTCCGCATCGCCCTACCCGCTCACCGCTCGCCTGTCACCGAGTCTGCGATTCACTCAGACGTGGGAACCGTCAGCGCGCGGATCCAGAACCTCGCAAGGCGGCCCAACATGGAAGGAGGGGGCCCGCGCCTTGCGTTCGCGGGTCCATCATCACAAGAGGCTTACCGTGACCCGCATGCGGGCGTGGTGCGAGGCACCGGCCGCGAGCCTTTCACCGAGGTTGTGATTCCGACCACACGGGCGGGGGAAGCGGATCCCGTGTCGGGATGCGTGGACGTGTTTCCTGCGATGTTTCGATGCTCGGTGCGGGCCAGCCGCGTGGCGTCCACGCGGCCCCGAGGATCGACGCCCGCTGCCGCGAGTCCAGGGATGAGACGGTCGATCATCGTCATGACGATCCGGAGCAGATGGGGGAGTCCGGGCCCGGCACAACTTGCGCGGCACCGCACTCGTCTCGTCCAAGGATGGACCGATCCATTCCGGGGCGCAGGCTCATCCGCGTTCGTCGAGATTGCGCGGGAGCCTGCGGAGCGGTCGGCGCGACTCGCGTGCGACGAAGTGTCCGGTCGACATCGGGGGGGACTCGCTGCGGCGGAAGTGATGAGCGCGTGATCGGGAGGTCGGCCCCTTGCGAGGCACCGTTCCGGATCGAGCAGGTCCGAACGAAAACCTTGCACCGGTCCCGTGGGATGCCGCGGTCTTTCCCCGAGACCAGGACGTCGAGGCCGTCTATCACGGGGAACCTGGGGAGCCGGTCCACGTCGAGGCACGAACCCTCTCGCTGGGCGCCCCGATCGACACCGCTCGTCAGGCGTCCCGCCGCGACCCCCGCAAGGGCCGCGAGCATCGATGGGGTCGCCGGTCGGCCCCGGAATCCGTCCCGTGGAGCGTCCCGCTGCGTAAGCGTTCTCGGCGATCCCGTCCCCAGTCTCCCCATGAGCCCGATCCCATGCGCGCAGGGGCCGTGGAACTCGCCACCCTCCAGCCCATCGCGTACCCTGATGTCCTCTCCACGAGGTACCTCGAATGATGACCAAGACCCTTCTGTTGCTCGCTGCGATCTTCGTCGCGGCCCCCGTCCCGCAAGAAAAGTCCCTGCAGAAGATCCCGGACCAGACTTGGGAGCGCGAGACCAGGATCGACGCGGACGGTCTGATGCAGTTCGTGGAGTACGACGTCAAGTGCGAGGTGTGCCGCGGCACCGGGACGTGGAACTGTCTGCGGTGCGAGCGATGGCAGGACAAGAACGAGACCTGCCTCGAGTGCAACAAGACCAAGAAGGCCACCTGTCGCACCTGTGCCGGGAACAAGAAGTTGCACGACCCGCTCGAAGCGATGATCTGCGTCTTCTGCTCGCCCTACTACGAGGAGGCCAGCGGTCTGGTGGACTGCGTCCTGTGCGGCGGTGGCGGCAAGATCATCGTGACCGACAAGGACGGCAACTCGAACTCCAGCAAGTGTGGTTCCTGCAAAGGTGAGGGGCGCTTCGCGTGCGCCGTCTGCGAGGGGACCCGTGTCATCGAGTCCGTCAAGGTCAAGAAGAAGTCGCCGGGCATCGCCAAGCTGAAGGACATCATGAAGGTCCACGAGGGCTTGACGACGATTCTGGCCGAAGTCGAGGCGTTCGAGCCCATCGCGCGGTCCAGCAAGAACGACAAGGCCCTCGAAGCGATCTTCAAGAAGCACGGCAAGTCCTTCCCTCCGCTCAAGGGCATGATGGAGATGCTCGAGACCGTCGCTGGAGGCCTCGACAAGGCCGGAGCGGGGTTCGCGAACTACGAGCCGAACCTGATCCACGTGTACTCGCTCTACCGCAACAAGACCATCTTCATGCTGCGCCACCAGATCATGGTGCTCGATGCGCACATCAAGCGCACGACCCACAACGACGCGGTCGAGGAGCAGTCGCTCCAGGCCACCGGCTCGGACGACTGAGCCCGATTTCGACCGACGGCGCCAACCCCGCGCCATTCCCCTCCGTATGCATCGCTCGCGGTCCTCTGCCGCGAGTGCTTCCAACATGATCGCCATCCCCGCCCGTTCGCGCCGCGTGCTCGAACGCCGATTCTCCAGTCCGTCGATCGCGGAGCGCTCCCAGCGGGCGCTCCTGACGTTTGGCTGCCTCCTGGCCGCTTCCATTCTCGGTGCAACGAACGTCCGCGCGCAGTCGCCCGTGACCGACGTGATCCACGCCGCCGAGGACGCCGTCGTGCGCGTTTCGGTGCGCTTCGATCGGCCCAAGGGCCAGCGCGTGCCCGAGGGCCAGCCTCCGTACGTTACGTTTGTGCGCCCCTCCAGCGGCGTGTTCATCAGCCATGACGGACTGGTGTTGACCAACGCTCACCTGGTGGCCGAGATCCCGGACGGGCCGCTCGGGGACGACCCCGAGATCTGGCTGGTCGTGACGCAGCCGAACGGCGTTTCCTACGACGCGACCGTCGTCGCGCGCGACGAGCGCACGGACCTTGCGTTGTTGCAGGTGGACCTGCCCGAAGGGCGCACCGTATCGGCGCTCCCGATCGGCTCCATCGAGGGGCGCGTCGAAGGCGAACGCGTCATCGCGCTCGGTCAGGCCGATCGCATCATCACGCACGCCTTCGCGGGTGCGCTCGCGTTCGCGGACGGCCCGGTGAAGTTGAACGAAGCTTTGCTCGAGCCGAGCGAGGTCGTACACACCGACGCGCGCTTCCACGATCTGCTGAACGGTGCGCCGTTGATCGACACGCGCGGCCAGATCCTGGGGATCCACAACAGCTCGCACCTGAGCTCGCTGTCGCCGGCCTTCGGCCACGACCCGGACTCGGACGAACCTCCGCCGGTCAGCACCGACTACGCCGTCATCGTGTCCGCGGACGCGGTTCGCGCGAGTTTCCCCGAGCAGATGAAGGACCTCGTCAGCCCGCGCATTCCGCTCGACGAGCCGATCGTCGACGTGGCGATCGAGGCGATCCGCACGATCGCGCCCAGCGTCGTGTCCGTCTGGACCGGCGACGTCGAAGCCGCCCCCGAGCACGCCGACCCCGCCGATCCCCACAGCCAACGTATCGCCGAGACCCTCGGCTCCGGAGTCGTCGTCGACGCGTCCGGCCTGGTGCTGACCAGCTCGGACCTGTTCGAGAAGGACGCCGAGTCCGCGTCGATCCGAATGGCTTCCGGCGAGCGTTACACCGCCAAGGTCCTGGACGTCAACAAGCTCAAGAACGTCGCGTTGCTCCAGGTCGAACTGCCCGAGGGCACGACGCTTCCCGCGGCCCAGCTCGCCGAGTCGATCCTCGCGGGCGAGTACGTCTCCGTCGTCGCACGTCCGCACCAGACGCTGATCTTGAGCGTCGGTGTGTTGTCGGCCGTCGAGCGTCAAGGTCGCGTGCAACTCGCGTCCTGGATCCATGCGGGTCATTGGGGCGGCGCCCTGGTCGATCGTCACGGACGCCTGCTGGGGATCGCGGTTGATCAACCGACCGTGGCCGAACGCGCCGACAGCGAGAGCTATCTCGGCTTCGCCGCGCCGATCGACGGCCTCCGCAAGGCGTTCCAGGAACACTGGCCGGTGGGCGAGGCCCAGCAGGTCGTCGACTTCGGGGATCGTCGCAACGCGGTCGCCAAGGTCGTCGAGGCGACCCAGAGCTCGCTGGTCAACGTCCTCGTCAGCAAGGCCGTCGAGAAGGCCGCCAGCGGATTCGATCCGTTCGCCGAGGAGGGCGATGACGAGTACCAGCTGCTCGGCCAGGGCTCCGGCGTGATCATCCACGAGTCGGGCCTCGCCATCAGCAACTGGCACGTCGTCGATGCGGCGATGAGCAAAGGCGGCGGGCAGGCCGACGACCATGAGGTCAAGGTCACGCTGCCCGACGGGCGTGAATTCCAGGTCCAGGTGCTCAGCACGTCGCGCGACGACGACCTGGCGCTCCTGAAGATCCTGTTGCCCGAGGGCGAAGAGGTCACTCCCGTCGAACTGGGCGATTCCGACGCGCTGGACCTGGGTGAGATCGTGATCGCGATCGGCAACCCGCTCGGTCTCGCGAACTCCGCCAGCGCCGGCATCGTCAGTGCCAAGGACCTGGAGGTCCAGATCCAAGGTCGCCTGCATCCCTACGAGGGCATGCTGATGACCGATGCCGCGATCAACCCGGGCAACTCGGGCGGCGCGCTGCTCGACTCGGCGGGGCGACTGGTCGGCATCAACAGTGCCGGTCGCACGGGCGCCGGCATGGCGATCCCCGTGAACAAGGCGCGCGACGTGTTCAGCGGCAAGCTGCTGTCCGCCGAGAAGCTGCGCAGCACCTACCTGGGGCTGACGGTCGAGGAACGCGGGGACGGCCTGCGGATTCGCGAGGTCGACCCGAACGGTCCCGGCGCCGCGGCAGGCCTCGAACGCCGCGACGTGATCGTGTCGATGAACGGCGCGGAGCTCACCACCGAGATCGCGTTCGCTCAGATCCAGCTGTCGGCCAAACCCGGCACGCCGATCCCGATCCAGGTCATGCGCGGCCGCGACGAGGTCTCCGCCGAGATCATCCCGCTCAGCTTCGCCGCCTGGACGATCGAGCGTCAATGCGGCGTGCAGCTCGAGCCGCTCGATTTCCGGACGGAGTCGCAAGCCGTGCGCGACGCCGGCCTCGCGTTGCATCGCGCCTACACGGGCAACCCGAACGCCAGGCCGTCCAGCTTGATGGGCGGCGCATTGCGTGTCGCGCAAGTCACCCAGCTGGACGAGGATCGCGAGATCCTGATCGAGCCCGGCGATCTGTTCCTCGGCATGACGACCATCGTGCGAAGGCTCGGCGGCGACAGCACCGAGCTGGAGCGTTTCGAGCGCATCGCGGACGTGTCCATCGCGTTGAACCCGCTGGCTACCCGAGACGGAAACGCACGCACCTTCTGGGTCCTGCGCGGCGACCGGGTCCTTCAATTCGACCTGTTCATCCAGCGCCCCTAGCCCTGCGCGGCCCCCAATGGGGGCTGCTCGCGACTTCCCAAGTCACTCTCCATCCACTGCTGGCCATCTTCTCCGTCGTATGGAGAATGGCCACGAGCCGGGCCTTCGAGCCCACCGCGCCCCAACCCCTTCCGTGAATCCCATGTTCCGCTGGATCCTGTCCATCACCCTCCTCCTGTTCGTCAGCTCCTTCGCCTCGGCGCAGTCCGACGAAGAGACCAAGTTCAACGAGAAGCAGGCCAAGGCCCTCAACGACTACGCCGAGACGGCGATGGATGAGGGCTTCCCCAAAGTTGCCAAACGGATCTGGCTGATGATCCTGGCCGAGTACGACACGGACTGCGAAGGGGCCCGCGAAGGCCTCGGCTACGAGAACATCGATGGGGCGTGGGGGATGAAGCCCGACTTCGTTTACCCCAAGGACGACAACCCGGATTCGAAGGCCGCCAGCAAGGTCAAGAAGAAGTGGGAAGGCGTGGCCAAGAACGTCGCGAAGGCGCACAAGTCGATGGCCGAGAAGTACGAGAATGCCGGTCGCACGGACCTGTCGGTGCGTCACTACAAGAAGGTCATCTACTACGCTCCCGACGACGAGGATGCGCAGGCCGCGCTGAACCACAAGACCGTCGGCGGGACGACGGGCACCGGCCTCGAGCAGATCCTCTACGACCGCTCGAAGAAGATCGAGGACATCGTCGCCGTCGAGGCGCGCAAGGACTACCCCGTCGAGCGCCTGCCCGACACGGACCGTCACCCCTTCCTCGACGCGGCCAAGGTCGACTACATCTCGGTCAAGTCCGAGAACTTCATCGTTCGCGGCGACTTCGATGAGAAGTTGCTGATGACCGCGGCGCAGTACGCCGAGCGCTCCGCCAAGGTGATGGCGGTCGTGTGCGAGGGCTTCGCGGGCTTCGCG